>ERZ1034976.3325-NODE-3325-length-10293-cov-3.311682_pt1 | contig 10293 bp, 9 predicted proteins | sample MGYA00520623_ERZ1034976 | MGnify/ENA primary metagenome ERZ1034976 (study PRJEB33766, sample SAMN09781774) | gut metagenome | biome: gut microbiome | host: Homo sapiens | place: Madagascar | study: EMG produced TPA metagenomics assembly of the PRJNA485056 data...
CACGGAAGTCTGATCGAATCCGGCGAAAATGATTCCGGAACCTGGAATTATGATCAGATTTATGACAAAGTGCGTGATGAGATCCAGGCTGCTGATGTGGCAATGGTCGATCAGGAGACTGTATTTACCACAGAACATGATGCTGTCAGCTCTTACCCGTCTTTTGCAACTCCTACGGAAGTCGGTGATGCACTGATGAATGCAGGATTCGATGTCGTAGAATCTGCAACAAACCATATTGATGATTATGGAATTGATTTTCTGCAGGAAACCTTTAATTTCTGGAGCAGCAAATACCCGGATGTTCCTGTCCTTGGAATCCATCCGACACAAGAGGATGCTGATACAGTCAAGACACTGGAAGTAAACGGGATCACAATTTCTTTTCTGGATTATACATACGGAACCAACAACGGCGGGGTCGGCGAAGGAAATGAATACATGATTGATCTTTTCGACAAGAATAAAGTCTCCACCATGATCCAGAAAGCCAAAGCCTCCAGCGACGTGCTGATCTTTGTCGCTCACTGGGGCAAGGAAGAAGAACCGATGCCTACGGAATATGAGAAAGAATGGGCCACCTTCCTGATGCAGCAGGGTGTTGATGTCGTAGTCGGCGGTCATCCACATATCCTGCAGCCTTATGGACGGATGTCTGACGACCAGGGCCACAATATGCTGATCTTCTATTCCCTCGGAAACTTCGTCTCCACTCAGGAGTCACTTACCGGGCTTCTCGAAGGAATGGCAAGCTTCACCATCCAGAAAACTGTCAAGAATGGTACGACAACCATCGATATCCTCGATCCGACTGTCAAACCAATGGTCATGCATTATAACAAAGATGAAGGTGTGTTTAACCCATATATGCTCGAAGACTACACCGAAGAACTCGCTTCTCAGCACGGTGTGAAAGACATCATCGGAGACGAATTCACCCTGGCAAACCTCCAGGCTAAATTCAAAGAGATCATGTCCATGAATGTAGAACCATCCACCAGAACAGACCTTCTCGATGTATCCTTCGATTATGAACTCAACATGATCAACTCAGACGGAGACGTCGTAGACGACATCTGGTCCACCAGCGCCGACGAATACCTTGCACAGCAGGGAAATTCCGACGGCAGCGGCAGTTCCGGGGATTCTTCCGAGGATTCTGAGGATTCATCATACGATGACTCGTCCTACGATGATTCATACGACGATTCCTACGATGATTCATACGACGACAGCTACTACGACGAAGACTACTAAAGACTTATTTATCCAAAGACAGGACAGCGCAGCTCCTCCGTCCCATATTCTTTGTTTTTCTCATCTCCAACATGCGATAACGTAAATGCCGTACTATAGTTGGATAACTCAGTCAACTATAGTACGGCATTGGACCTTATCGCAACAACAGCCTCTCCGCATTTCCTTCCGTCACCGCAATAACCTCTTCTTCTGTCACACCTTTGATCCGTGCGATCTCTCTCGCCACATACACCAGATTCCTGGAATCATTCCGCTTTCCGCGATTCGGTTCCGGGCTCAGATACGGACTGTCCGTCTCCAGCACGATCTGAGCAAGCGGCGCATACTCCACAACTTCCTTAAGCTTCTTCGCATTCTTAAACGTGACCACACCGCCAATTCCCAGATAAAGTCCCATATCCAGATACTCCCGCGCCATCTCCTTCGCATAAGAAAAACAATGAATGATACCGCCGTACATTCCACCCTTCATGCAATCCTTCACAATATCCAGCGTGTCCTTCGCAGCTTCCCTGCTGTGGATCATAAACGGCATCTGTGCCTCCCTTGCGATCTCCATCTGTGCACGGAACATCTTTTTCTGAATCTCATGCTCATGTTCTTCCTTGTGCCAGTAATAATCCAGCCCGATCTCACCGACCGCTACTGCTTTCGACAGTTTACAAAGCTTCCGGATCTCCTCAAGTGTCTCCTCTGTCATCTTATCCGCATCATCCGGATGGATTCCAAATGCACCATAGACAAACGGATATTTTTCCATAAGAGATTCTGTGTCCTTCAGACTTTCAAGCGAAGCACAGGCATTGACGATTCTGCCAATTCCGTTTTCCTGCATGGAACTCAGGAGTTCCTCTCTGTCCGCCTCAAAAGCCTCGTCATCATAATGAGCATGTGTTTCAAAAATCATATTTATTCATTCTCCTCGATTATCACCAATTCATCTCCTTCATGGATCACGCCTCCATGAAGAACTCTCGTAAAAACGCCCTCTCTCGGCATGATGCAGTCGCCCATCTTCTGGAAGATCGCGCAGCCGTGATGGCATTTCTTGCCGATCTGCGTCATCTCAAGAACTACATCGTTGCATCGAAATTTCGTTCCCACCGGAAGTTTGGCAAAATCAAAACCTTCGACTACCAGGTTTTCTCCAAAAGCACCGTCTTCGATCTCGGCACCTTTTGCACGGAATTCCTGGATCTTGTCATAGGAAAGAAGACTGACCTGGCGGTGCCATTTGCCCGCATGTGCATCGTCCTTGATTCCCCATTCTTCTATGAATTCACCTTCCGGTATGCGATACTTCTGTGTTCCTTTTTCCTTGCTGATACATACTGCGATTACTCTACCCATAATAAAAAAACCTCCTGTTTCTATTTACCCCTTTTTATTTGCGTGCACAGTTTCCTGCTTCTCCTGTCAGGATCTCGATTCCATGTCCCAGTGCATCGATAATGTATTCCAGACTTTCCTTAACCGCTTTCGGACTTCCCGGAAGATTGATGATCAGTGTCTTTCCTCGGATTCCGGCAGTTGCACGGCTCAGCATTGCTCTTTTTGTGATCGTCATGCTGTATGCACGCATTGCCTCCGGGATTCCCGGTACTCTGCGCTCAATAACTTCTTCAGTTGCCTCCGGTGTAACATCCCTCTCTGAAAATCCTGTTCCGCCTGTTGTCAGGATCAGTTCTGCCATCTCTTTGTCTGCAATTTCCTGCATTTTGCCGGCAAGCATAACCTGATCATCCGGAAGGATGTCCATGGATACAACTTCATATCCCTCGCGTTCTACGATTTCTTTGATCGCAGGTCCGCTTAAGTCTTCTCTTTCGCCACGATATCCTGTATCACTTGATGTGATGATCGCTACTCGTTTCATATTTCCTCCATTTTCTTTTATCTGTTCTCAAAACGGAAATCTCCGCTTTTTCCGCCTGTTTTTTCGATCAGATGGATCTCTGACATGACCATATGCTTGTCGATTGCCTTGCACATGTCATAAATGGTCAGAAGTGTCACCTGGACACCTGTCAGTGCTTCCATTTCCACGCCGGTTTTGCCCTCTGTCTTTACAGTACAGAAAACGTGGATCCGATTTTTTTGCTGATCCAGTTCGTAATCAATGGAACATTTCTGTATCGGCAGCGGATGACCCATTGTCCTGTATGTGACCTGTTTCCCGGAAACGTCAACCATCACCGCATTTCCATTCTGGTCAAAATGTGTAAAACCCTTTTCCATAAAAAGTCCTGTCTCCTTTTAAATATAAATTCAGGAAGTTCATCCTGGACAGTCTCTGGTTACTGTTCTGAACTTCCTGAATCATCTTTTATAGCCTGGTAGTTATTTTTTTAGCAGATTTCTGCTCCTGCCGGCATTTCTTTCTCCGGTACCATCAGGGACAGGTTTCCGTCTGCATCTTCTGCACAGAGGATCATACCTTCGCTTAAGATTCCTGCAAGTTTGGCAGGTTTCAGGTTGGTAACGACCATAACTTTCTTTCCTACCATTTCTTCTGCGCTGTAGTGAGATTTGATTCCGGATACGATCTGGCGTACCTGGCTTCCGATCTTAACCTGAGAGCAGAGAAGTTTACGGGATTTCTTTACTTCTTCGCAGGCGATGATCTCACCAACCTGGAACTGAAGTTTTCCAAAATCGTCAAATGTGATCTCTGGTTTTGCTTCAATGTCGATCACGTTTTCTTCTTTTGCTTCTTCAACGGGCTCTTCTTTCTTCGGATGAAGTTCTTCTACTTTTGCAAGTACTTCTTTGAGGTCAAGACGTGCAAACAGGATCTCCGGTTTTTCGGTTACTTTGTTTCCTGACGGATAGAGTCCGAATGTCTTCAGGTCTTCGAGAGTACGTTTTTCTGCATTTAACTGCGCGAGGATGCGCTCTGTTGTCTCCGGCATGAAGGATTCCAGAAGAGTTGCTCCCATGGTGATTCCTTCAACCAGGTTGTAGAGAACGGTTGCAAGACGATCTTTCTTTGCTTCGTCTTTTGCAAGAGCCCATGGCATAGTCTCGTCGATGTATTTGTTCAGACGTTTGAACAGAGTGAATACCTCTGTCATTGCATCTGCAACACGCAGTTTGTCCATCTTCTCAGCAACCTTGCCCGGAACAGCCAGTGCAAATGCTTTGAGGTCTTCGTCAACCGGTTCAGCAACACCTTTGTTTTCTACTACGCCGCCGAAGTATTTGTTGGACATGGAGATGGTACGGTTTACAAGGTTTCCGAGAGTATTTGCAAGCTCGGAGTTCAGTCTCTCTACCATCAGTTCCCATGTGATGACACCATCGTTCTCGAATGGCATTTCGTGAAGCACGAAATAACGGACAGCATCTACGCCGAAGAAATCTACGAGTTCATCTGCATAGATTACGTTTCCTTTGGATTTACTCATCTTGCCATCGCCCTGGAGCAGCCACGGATGTCCGAATACCTGTTTCGGAAGCGGCAGGTCAAGTGACATCAGGAAGATCGGCCAGTAAATAGTATGGAAACGGATAATGTCCTTACCGATCAGATGAAGGTCTGCCGGCCACAGTTTGTTGAACTGTTCAGAGCTTTCGCCGTCGCAGTCATAACCGATTCCTGTGATATAGTTTGTCAGGGCATCCAGCCATACATAAACAACGTGCTTCGGATCGAAGTCTACCGGGATTCCCCATTTGAAGGATGTTCTGGATACGCAGAGATCCTGAAGTCCCGGAAGAAGGAAGTTGTTCATCATCTCGTTTTTACGTGATTCCGGCTGAATGAAATCCGGATGTGTGTTGATGTAGTCGATCAGACGGTCTGCATATTTACTCATTTTGAAGAAGTATGCTTCTTCTTTTGCCGGAACGCATGGGCGTCCGCAGTCCGGGCATTTGCCGTCTACGAGCTGTGATTCTGTGAAGAAGGATTCGCAAGGTGTACAGTACATTCCTTCGTAATGTCCCTTGTAGATGTCTCCTTTTGCATACATTTTCTTGAAGATCTTCTGAACCTGTTTCTCGTGGTCAGCGTCTGTGGTACGGATGAATTTGTCATAGGATGTGTTCATCAGATCCCAGATTCTCTTGATCTCACCGGATACGTTGTCTACGAATTCCTTTGGTGTGATTCCTGCTTCTTCTGCTTTGAGCTCGATCTTCTGACCATGCTCGTCAGTTCCTGTCTGGAAAAATACATCGTATCCTTCCTGTCTCTTGTAACGTGCGATCGCGTCTGCCAGTACGATCTCATAGGTGTTGCCGATATGCGGTTTACCGGATGTATAGGCGATCGCGGTTGTAATATAATACTTCTGCTTGTCCATTTTATTGTTCCTCCTGGATTGATATTATTATGATAAAGCGGACAACTCCGCTTCAAACTCCCTGAAACTTTCCCCTCACGCTTTTCTGCTGCTTATGCAGATACTTGAAAATCACGGGGCGGGGTGTAATGCATCGGAATAGATTATTTTCCTATGATCGATGCTGATTACTAGTGAAATAGGTTATGTCGGGCATCGGAAAATTACATTTCTTTCTGAATTGTTGCAATTTTTCTTTAATGAAAAAAACGCCTTCCCTATCATATATAGAGAAGACGAGTCCTGCCCGTGTTACCACTTCTGTTCGTTCCTGCCTCGCGGTCAGAAACCTTGTTGGGTACGATTCCATGCGGATAATCCGACCACTGCTGTAATGATCGGACTGCCATTGTCCTGATACCCTTCCGCTATAACAGGCGGTCCTGTTGCAGTCTGAATAGCACCGAATTTTATTTCCTTTAAGAAATTACTTTCTGTATGCCAGGAACCCTCCCATTGACATCGATACTCATCTCGACTGCACCTCTCCCAAGCCATCTTCCATCTGCACCTGCACTTCCCTCTCAGCCACGGAAATCTGAAATTTCCTCCGGGGAATTCTCTGTAATGTGGTCAGCAAATGTACTCTCTTGTTCGTTGAGTTTGCTTATATTTTGCGGAAATTCATGTTTCCGCTCCTTTAAAAATAGTAGCATATTTACCTATGTTTGTAAACCGCGAATTTCGGTGTTATAACTATGCATAATCCTGCATATTTAGCACACACTGTCTTCTGTCAGCATCTCCTATCCAATATGAGCAGGGACTACCTAATGTTCCAATTGACGAACGTATATTCTTAGTTGTACAATAAATTCAACAAATAAAAAGCAAATTATCTGACACTAACTATTTCTATTTTTCCTCAAAGGAGGTATTTTTATGCAGGCTTTATCACAGACAAATGCAGGCGATACCTGTACTATTAAATGGATGTTCGGCGTTCCGGAAATTCTTGAAACTATGCGAAATATGGATATCAAAGAAGGCAGCACCATCCAGGTCATCCAGAAATGTCGCGACTGGCTGATCATCGGAAGCAATAACCGCCGCCTGGCAGTTGGAAATGAAGTTGCGGATCGGATACAGGTTTAGGATTCAGCAAAAAAGACCTCCTTCTGATATCATTCAGAACAAGGTCTTTTGTTATTATTTCATTTTAAATTCAATCGTCACCTTAAACAGATCCCCATCGAGATACAGCTTAAATTCTCCACCCTGGAGCTGGACGAGGTCTTTGGCGATTGACAGGCCAAGTCCGCTGCCTTCGGTGTTTCGGGAGACGTCGCCGCGGATGAAACGTTCGGTGAGTTCGTCTGCGGAGATGTTCAAAGGCTGTGCGGAGATGTTTTTGAGGGAAAGCTGCACGTTTGGCCGGTCAACTTTTACATCGACGTAAACTCTTGTGTTTTCCATCGCATATTTTGATACGTTTCCAAAAACATTCTCGAGAACTCGCCAGAGTCTGCGGCCGTCTGCACTGATAATAGCTTCTTCCTCATCAAAATGGACTACCATCGTCAGATTTCTTTCTTCGAATTTCTCTTCGAATTCTCCGATCACCTGATGTACCAGTTCAACGAAATTCAGGTCCGTCATTTCCAGTGCGATATTTCCGGTGCTTGCTTTGGAGGCTTCTACGACATCTTCAGTCAATACTTTGAGCCGCTGTGCCTTGTTTTCCAGAACTTCCAGATAACCCCTGATCTTGGGGTCTTCCGGATTCTCGCGCTTGAGAAGATCCACATAATTGATGATCGAAGTAAGCGGCGTCTTGATATCATGGGAGACATTCGTGATCAGCTCTGTTTTCATGCGCTCGTTCTTGAGGCTGTTTTCTACAGCTGCATCCAGTCCCTCTCCAATATGGTTGATATAATCTGCCACCTGCTCCTGTTCACCGGAAAGTTTTTCTGTTGGAATCTTGTATTGGAGTTCTCCGTCAGTGATCTTCTTCAGACCAGCGATGATCTGCTCTCTTCCCCAGGCTTTTTTTACAAGATAATAAAGAACTGCACAGTCCATTACAATCAGCAGAAGAAAAGCAAATGCTGAACCACCATTAACCGTCATTACATAAAACATAAACTGCAAAAATACAAAGATGCCAAATAACAAAATTATTTTGACCCTGCTGATCATATTGCCACCGAGAAAGACAACCAGATCACTACATTTAGAAAAACACTTTCTTACCAATATCAGAACGTGTCTGAGCAGGCTGTCTCTCCAGAGAGATCTTGCCTTAATCCTGCGAACCAGACTCAGCCAGCCGGTCAGGAACCATCCGCCACACCAGATTCCCAGGATGCTGAATCCCGTCACTTTCCAGACCATTCGTATGTCTTCAAAATCCATTGTCTGGACGATCACCGAAGTGCCCAGCAGCCAGATCATAAATATCATCCCTGCCACAATCTCGGTATACCATCTGTCCAGGAAATTCAGATGCACTTTCTCATCTTCATTGTTTCGTCCGGCCCCGATCGTCAGGATCACAAGTCCTGCAAGTGCCAGAACCAGTGACACTACAGAAATTACCATGATCGGTACCAGCCATGGTTCAAACTTCTCATAGACAAGTTTTTCCTGCTTGATCCTGTCTAATACCGGAAAATCTTTATCTACAGAAACGAAATAGAGATAATTTTCCTCACCAAGTCCTGTATTCTCGATCATGCTCTGCCAGTAAGATACTGTCCAGTCTGCGATATTGGAAAATCCCAGGGCACAGTCCTGCAGATCCGGAGCGATCAGCATAAGCGGATCATCACTGGAAGTCAGTTCATCCAGTTTTTTTGCATAATTTGCTGATGTGATGCCTTTTATATTGGTGTACACTTTATCGGATTTTGTGTCTACGTACATGTAGTTAACATTTGTTACACCTGTTGCATAAGTTTTCAGGACTTTTTCACCATAAGAAGCATCACTGTATTCAACCAGAGCCGTGTATAAATACTCATATGCCTTGCTGATATTTCCTTTCCATTCTTCACTGTTGTTTACAACATCAAGGATACTGTCCGCTCCATCCGGTTTGTACGCTTCTTTCAGCGGGGCATCGTTATTTCCACTGGATTCATAATTATACACATCTGTGTAAACAACATTCCCGTCCGCGTCGGTAACATATTCCACACCATCATTACGGATTCCTATGTTATCATTGGCGTCACCATAGTACGTATACTCTTTGCCGGAGAGTATGGCCAGTATATCCTTTGCATTCTCTGTCCATCCGTCTTCATCACTGCCAAAAACAAATTTCAGTTCACCAGTAGTAATCTTATCTGCAAAATCATTGTAGTACATATAGTAGTCGCTGCCATCCGGCTGACGGCAGATCAGAACATTTGCACTTCGATCCCAGGATGATTTCTTCGCCCAGTCATACAGATTCCCTGCCTTGTAGGCAAGTCCGGATGTGTTTTTGTGCGTCAGCGTCTTTCCCTTATTCAGCTCCGCAAGGTCAACCAGTTCTCCGTCGTCTGCCTGATCCAGGATTTCTCTCTCATTGATCGCATTAATGATCGTATGTGAAAGGCTGTACATATTATCCTGGAAGCTCTGGGAATCCACATAATTTTTGCTGTCCAATGGCTGAACGCCTTTGCTCATGATAAGCACGGATGCCCCGGCTCCCGCGCAGGCTACCGTCACAAAAACTATTGTCAGCAGCACCAGAAGCCCTTTTACACCGCTTTTTCTGTACCATCTTGTCTTCATTTATACCCCATTTCCTTTCTGCTAAATGACTCTGCTATAAACACAGGAGTTTTCCACAGGTCCATTCAGAAAATCAGATTTTTTCCACTTTATACCCAAGTCCCCACACAACTTTGAGGTAGCGCGGCTCCTTCGGATTGATCTCAATTTTTTCTCTGATATGTCGGATGTGAACTGCTACCGTATTATCTGCCGCGATCGCTTCCTCTTCCCAGATACTTTCATAGATCTGATTGATGGAAAAAACTCTTCCCTGATTTTTGACCAGAAAAAGAAGAATCCTGTACTCGATCGGTGTCAGCTTGACTGCTTCTCCATCAACAGTAACTTCCTTACGGTCATCATCGATCATCAGTCCACCCGTCTCGTAAACATTTCCTCTCTTTTCTGCCATTGCACCCAGCTGCGTATATCTGCGAAGCTGGGATTTTACCCTTGCCACCAGTTCCAGTGGATTAAAAGGTTTCGTCACATAATCATCTGCACCGACATTCAGTCCGAGGATCTTGTCTGTATCCTCTGATTTTGCAGATAAAATTATGATAGGAAGAGCGTTTTTTTCGCGGATCTTCAATGTTGCCCGGATTCCGTCCAGCTTCGGCATCATCACATCGATGATCAGAAGATCCACCGGATTATTCTGCAAAACCCGGATCGCCTGTTCACCATCGTATGCTTTGAGAATGTGATGCCCCTCCTGTGCCAGATAGATTTCCATTGCCTCCACGATGTCCTTGTCGTCATCACATACCAGTATCTCTGCCATTTCCCCTGCCTCCTGTGTTTTCATGTTTTTACTATACTGCTTAAGAATTAATATCTATGGGGTAAAATATTAAGACTTTCTTATTTTTTTCGCTTTTCTATTGTATCAGAAAATCCGTCTGAAAAAAATATATTTTCCTTGTTGACAAATCTATACCATTATGGTACAGTATAGTCACAGCAAGAAAACAAT
>ERZ1034976.3330-NODE-3330-length-10282-cov-4.232131_pt1 | contig 10282 bp, 13 predicted proteins | sample MGYA00520623_ERZ1034976 | MGnify/ENA primary metagenome ERZ1034976 (study PRJEB33766, sample SAMN09781774) | gut metagenome | biome: gut microbiome | host: Homo sapiens | place: Madagascar | study: EMG produced TPA metagenomics assembly of the PRJNA485056 data...
AGATCTGTCGGGAGATCCCGCAATGGCAAGGGCCGGAGCAAATGCAAAGGAAATCGTATATCCCCAGATTGCAGTAACCGGTCTGGGAGAGTATGACCGTAATAGTGGTTACACGGAAGGCACTGTAGATTTCAAGTGGGTATCCACTGAATATAACTATGATCGTGGTGCCAAGTTGTCTGTAGATGCTATGGATAATCAGGAAACCTATAAACTGGCATTTGGCATGGCAGGTGCGGAACTTATGCGTACCAAAGTAGCACCGGAAGCGGATGCATTTACATTTGCTACTCTGGCCGGAATTGAAGGTATTTCTAAAGGTGAGGCAAAGAAAATTGTCACAGCAGAGGAGTTCCTTGCAGAATTGCTGGAGGCTAAGAATACGATGGATAATGACGAGGTACCGGAAGAGGGCAGAATCCTGTATGCAACAGCCAATCTGCTCAATGCATTGGTAATGATGGATACTTATAAGTCCAAGGAGATTTTGGCGGGATTCACTATCAAGAAACCCGTACCTCAGGGCAGATTTTATACATCTATTGATCTGCTGGACGGTAAGTCTGCAGGAGAGGAAGCAGGACATTATCGAAAGGGTACTGCAAAGTATGAAAAGACTAAGGACATTACACCGGTAACCAGTAAGACATATTACACGGAGAGCGGTGGAGTTTATTCTCCCGTTGCTGGTTCCAGTGCATCCGCTGGGTCTATGTCCTCTTACTATGAGATGGTGCAGGAAGCTGCAAAATCCATTAACTTTATGATCATTCACAAGCCCGCAATCATCAAACATGACAAGCATGTGGTATCTAATGTGATTCCTGCATCTGCAAACCCGGATGCTGATGCTGATATCATCAAGTATCGTAAGTATGGTATTGTGGATGTCTACAAGAATAAGGTGGCTGGTATCTACTTAAGCCACCAGGCGTAGGAGGTAGTATATGAGGACAGTAGGTATGGGAGCAATTCCCAAAGATGCAGCACTGAAACAGGAGATCGCAGATCTGAAAGCCGAGAATGCAGCACTGACACAGGAGATTGAAGATCTGAAAGCCAAGAAAGCGACTAAAAAGACCAAGGCGGAAGATCAGGATCCCGCAGAAGAGTAGAAAAGGAGGGAGCAGTATGTCTTACATAACGTGGGAGTATTACAGCTCCCTTTATTCTAATATTTCTGACCAGGAAGAATTTGATAAGATTTCAAAAAGGGCAGAGATTAAGTTTAATTCCATCACCCATATGAGGGCAAAGCGGTTTGAGGATGCTTATAACGAGGACACAGCAACAGACTTCCAGCAGCAGGTCCATGTGCAGATCCAGGATACATTTTGCCAGCTGCTCAATACTATCGAAGCGCAGGATGCCTCCGGAATGGGTACCGGTATAGCATCCGTCAGTAATGACGGGTATTCGGAATCCTATAAGGTCACAACAGCGCAGGAGAAGGAAGAGCAGCTTACCTCTGTGATACGTTCCGGACTATCCGGTACGGGACTGGCAGGTGCGCTATGAGTGTACTTTTTACGGATACCATGACGGTATACAATTTCCACAGAGATCCGGAGACAGACGAGGAATCATGGATCAGATCAGTAGTGAAGGGAGTTCAGTGGCGCCACAACAAAACAGATGTAACATCTTCTGGCGGTGTGCAGACGGAAAGCAAGGTTGAGAGCATCACAGTAGACTTCCAGCGGGGATATGGCAACAAGCCTTACCTGGAACCGCAGAAATTCCGGAAGCTACCGGCAGAAGAGGCAGCAGGGTACTGGACGCTGGATGTACAGACGGATCAGGACAAGTTGGTATTGGGAGAATCGGAAAAAGAAATAGGAGAACACTATCGCCTGACTGACCTGAAAGAGGATTTCCAGTATGCAGTCACCGTCACGGAAGTATCGGATAATCGAGGAAGACCTCGACTGAAGAACATAAAAGTTGTAGGAAGGTAAAGTTGCACCGGTGCAACAGGTGAAGCATGGCAAATAATTCCTTACGATTGACCCGTAATTTTGATCCGGGGGTGTGTATAAAGACACTGGGACTGGAAGAAAAAGGAAGACTGCAACAGATCTGTGCAAATGAAATATTGCGTTTATCAGATCCGTATGTTCCGCTTGATGAGGGAGCACTCAGGGATAGTGGTCATATTGAGGACAATACGGATGTTGTGTGGAATGCACCATACGCTCATTACATGTGGGAAGGCATTGTTTATGAGGATCCTGATCTGCATTGTGCAGGATTCCAGACGGAGAATGGATGGAGATCCAGAAAAAATGTGCAAAAGATTCCAACAACACGAAGCCTGGAATATGGTAACGGCACGCTGCGAGGAGCTCACTGGGCGGACCGTATGCTGCAGAACGGTGGACTGGAAAAGATAGAGAAGAAACTGCAGGAGGAATTACAGAAATGACGGTATCGCAATCCATTATCAAATGGCTGAAAGAATTCTCTCCGGAGAGTATGAAACATATCGATACGGACCGGATGCGTGGCAATGTCAATTTTGCGTTAGTCAAAGAACCTATGACTAATGTGAGAAAATACATCAGCGGAGACGAAATCCACAAGGACTACTATCAATTCGTGGTGAGATTGGATACTCAGACGGATAAAAGCTGCATCGAAAACGGCAGTTGGATGGAGCAGTTAACGGACTGGATCGAGGATAGGAACCGTAACAGAAACTTTCCGGATATCCAGGGTGGAACCGTCAAGACAGTAGGAGTGTCAAGCCCGTTTTTTATGGGAGAGAATGGGCAGAACGAAGCATTGTATCAAATGACGATTTTTATCGAATATAAGAAAGGAACTCAGGTAAAATGAGAGAAGATTTAAGGCATTACATTGATACCACTATGGGAGCAGAAGAACCGAAGTATGCGTTGCTTGGCAATGGTGTAGAATCCCTCACAGAGGAGATGAACCCGGAGGAGGATACGAAGCACTATATTAATATGGCAAAGGCATCCAATAAGGTAAAGTCCTATCAGAGAGCGTTTGATGTGGACAAGGAAGACTGTGAAGATGATGACGTACAGAAAATGATCGATAAACTGGTGGATGATCTTCCTGTAGGTGCAAAGGCTCACACATCTTTTGTAAGACTGCGTTTGAAAGATGCGGTGCAGGCAGAGGAGGGAACCTATAAAGCAATCAGGGTACCGTGTACAGTATCGGTTACTTCCAATGGTGGAGATGGCGGGGATTATGTCCATAATGTGCTGAGTGTAAAGCAGGCTGGTGATGACATCAAGGGTAAATTTAATATCGAAACCAATACATTCACAGCGGATTCCGCAAAATAATACAGGTGTTAATCAATATTAACATATGTGGTGGGCGCACCTCTCTGTCGTCCATCACATTCAGAGAGGATGGTAATACATGGAAAAAATCAATGCTATCAAGGGTGGCACAGAAGTACAGGTAAATGACAAGGGAGATACGATTGTCTGCAATTTTGGAAGTCAGGAATTCTATGCAGATTTCACAGAACTGATAGATAATCTGGAAAAAGTTAAAAAATATGTAGCCGCAGAAGAATTTACGAGAAAACCGGAAATAGAGCAGCTTCGGATCATGATTGGAAAGACTAACGAGATCATGTCTGACATTGACAGAGTGTTTGGAGAAAGGACCTGCAAGAAGGTATTTGGTGAGATCACGCCGAGTCCTATCCTGATTACTGATTTTTTTGATCAGATCATCCCGATTGCACAGAGATATGCAAACGGAAGAAATAAGGAACTTTGGGAGAAATACAGCAGAGAAAGAAATGGTGGGAACATAAATCACAATAGGAACCGCCAAAACCGCAGACACCATAAATAGTGGGGGAGACATATGTTTAATATTATGTTGGATCAGCTTCCAACAGACTGGAAAGGATATCCTATTTCGGCTTCTTTCCGGACGGGAATAAAAATGTCCATGTGTATGTCAGATCCTGATTTATCGGATATGGAGCGATTTTATATTGCATCGTATTTGCTTTTTCCCGAGAAATGCCCAGAACCGCAGGAAGCTGCGAAGGCAATTGAATGGTTTATGACAGAATTTAACCATGACAATTATCAGCAGAAGAAAAACGAAGATATTATCATGGACTGGGATATGGACCAGTGGAGAATATATGCAGCTTTCCGCAACCAGTATCATATAGATCTGCAGAAGGCAGAAATGCACTGGTTCGTTTTTATGGGACTGCTGGGGAACCTCCAGGAGAGCTCCCTGACCCATGTAATGGACATACGACAGAAGAAGATCACCTCAAAAATGTCACAGGAAGAGAAAAACGCATATAGGAGCGCTAAAAAGATATTTGCTATTAAGGCACCAAAGGATGAGAAAATCACACCTGAGGAGCAGGCAAGAATTGATGAATTTATGAAATATGCCAAAATCAATAAGTCGACAAAGAGCCAGTGAGCCAGTTGATACCGGATAGGTGTCGGCAGGCTCTTTTTTGATTAAGGGGGCATCATGGCAAAGTACGATACTGAGATCAGATTACATTCTGATCTGGACAATTCAAAACTGGATAAGGGCGCTGAACACATCGAAAAAAAGCTGGATGAACTGGAGGAGAAAGCCAAGGACACCAGCCTGACACCGGAGGGATGGTCAAAAGAAGACTGGGATAAATTCGAGAAGAATTTTGACAGTATCATGGAGCGGAACAAGAAAAAAGCAGAAGAGGCAGCAGCCGAAATGGCCAAAGCAAGTGCTACGGTAGGTGAAACGATTGCTCCGCGGGATGCAGTAGGGTATCAGCAGTATGATTCAGATGCCATTATGGCTCAGATTGATCAACAGGCCAGTGCTGCAGACAAAGTCAGTGAGAAGGAAGAAAAAATTGCTGAGAAGATCAGGGAGCAACAGGCAGCAGAACAACAGCTGATTGATATAAAAAACAATGCTGTGGTAGCTGATCAGAATATGGTTGCCTTGATGCAGGAGCAGGAACAGATTACAGAGCGCATGGCGCTACTGAAAAAGGCTGGAGTCACAGACGGATATCAGGAATATGATGAGCTGTCTGCCAGACTTGCAGAGATCAACAAAGAGGTTCATACAATTCGAAATGGCTTTTCTGAACTGGAATCCAAGGGAAGAAAGGCATTGGATTCCTGCGGAACCAGTGCGAAAAAATCGGGAAATCTGTTATCTACAATGGCCAGCCGCCTGAAGGGCATTTTACTGAGCTTATTTATATTTAATTGGATATCTAAGGGATTTAATGCAATGGTATCCGCAATGAAAGAAGGCTTCCGGAATCTTGCTCAATATTCTAAGGACTATAATGCGCAGATGTCTGCCTTGCAAAGCAGCTGCGCCCAGTTTAAAAACAGCCTGGCAGCAGCATTTGAGCCTATCGTAAATATGGCTATTCCGTACTTGGTAAAGCTTATTAACTGGTTGATCAAGGCGGCGGATGCCGTGGCACAGTTCCTGGCAATCTTACAGGGAAAAAGTACTTACACCCGGGCAAAAAAACAGACCATAGATTATGCAAAGTCTTTGGATACCGCCAGCAAGTCTGCAAAAAAAGCCCTGGCAGCATTCGACGAACTGAATGTGTTAAGTGATCAAGGAGGATCTACAACAGGTGGAGGAGAACTGACCGGTAAGGATGCTTTTGAAGAGGCTACGATAGATCCGAAAATGGTGGAACTTCTGGAAAAAGCCAAGAAGTTGCTGGAAATTATAAAGCCATTAGCGATTGCGATAGGAATTGCGCTGCTTGCATGGCGCATAGCAGGATTGCTGAAAGATCTTGGCGGACTTGCACCATATCTGTCTACGGCTCTCGGATTGATTATGCTGATCGCCGGGGCAGCATTGATGGTATACAACTATGTAAAAATGTGGAAAGACGGTGTGGACTGGGAAGGTATTGTAGGATATGTCTCTGGACTGGCACTGGCAGTGACCGGATTACTGATATTATTCGGGCCGGTAGCCGCAGGAATTGGGCTGATTGTTGGCGGAGCAGCGGGCTTGATACTTGCACTTAAGGATATAACTGAGAATGGGGTAAATGCCCAGAATATGACACTGCTGCTGATTTCTGCAGGTGCAATATTGGCAGGGGTGTTCCTTACGCTTGGTGGAGCGGCCACAGTGGTTGTAGGTGCCGTGATGGCTGTGATCGCGGCTATTGTTGGAGTGGTCGTATGGGCCGGTAATGGTGAAGAGGCATTGACCACACTACAGGACATGCTAGGGAAGCTGGGAACTTTTGTAAAGAGAGTGTTTGTAGGAGACTGGAAAGGTGCATTTGATGCAATCGTAGGATTTGCAAAAGACGCTGTAAATATGGGAAATATCATAGCGGAATCTTTTGCAAATGGGTTCATTAAAGCTATCAATTTTATCATTGACGCTATTAATTCGCTGAGTATTGACATTCCGGACTGGGTACCATTTGGATGGGGTGGAAAAAAATGGAGCCCTAATATTCCGAACTGGAATGCGCAAGTATCACTTCCTCGTCTGGCCAACGGTGCAGTGATTCAGGGTGGGAAGCCATTTACGGCAATTCTCGGAGATCAGCCCAGAGGGCAGACCAACATCGAGACACCATTAGCTACTATGATTGAAGCATTTAAGCAGGCACAGGCGGAAAATGGTGGTGGAAATTATACGTTTGTGGCGCAACTGGATGGAAAGGAAATCTTCCGTGAGACGGTACGGCAGGATAGGATGTACCAGAATACACATGGACAGAGTGCATTTATTTAGGAAGGAGGGAGAACAATGCAGAAATTTGGAGGATGGTTAATTAAGTTTGGGGACGTTGTTCTCCCCAACTCCTTCTTATTGGCGGATGGTTGGGAAAGTACTCCGAATCAGCGTGTGGAGATAGATGCCTACAGAGATGCCAATATTCTATTGCACCGGGAGACATCGCCTAATTTTAAAACGAAACTGACTTTGAATATTAGAGAGATGAATCTGGAAGAGAGAAGAGCGTGGAACAATATCATTGGACTTGCAGAGCTTCCTCAGACGGAGAAGAATCAGAGAAGAGTCAGGTGTACCTACTGGAATGATGAGACACTGGAGTATTCTTCTGGAATTTTTTATATGTCAGACACTACTTACAGCATCCACACACTATTAGAGCAGGAGAGTGACATAGACTACAACGATTTCAAGGTGACGTTGGTGGAGTATTAAAATGGAAAAAAGTATGCAACAGATGTTTTATGATGATTCTGTGGATAAACAATTAATAATTACATATCCAGGATCCGGCACAACTCTGACCAATGCTGAGTTCCAGTCAGAGACAATGACCGTGACAGAGTCTCTCTGTGATGAGCAGGAACTTCGGTTCGGTTGCTGCAATGCATCGTCTTTTGAAATAAAGGTACTTGATACGGTAGAAAATTTCAAGGGTAAGAAAATGAGAGTGTCGATCTTGCTTGCAGGCCAGGACGAAGCCTACCAGTTGGGGGAGTATAAGGTATATTCGGACAAGCCGACGGCGGACAGACTTTATAAGGATATCGTAGCCTATGATGCTATGTACGACATCCTGAATGCTGAGGTGTCCGGGTGGTATAACAGCCTAACTTTTCCGATGACGCTCCGACAATTTAGAACTGCTTTTTGTGCTTATGTCGGGGTGGAACAGGAAGAAATCACGTTGATTAACGATGATATGGTGGTAGAAAAGACCATAGATTCCGGAGAACTCCCAGGAAAGACGGTTATAGAAGCCATCTGCGAGATCAACGGTTGTTTTGGTCATATTGGCAGAAATGGTAAGCTGCGGTATGTAGTTCTGGAACAAATGATTGAGGGACTGTATCCTGCAGATGATCTGTATCCTGCAGATGATCTTTACCCGGCAGATCCGATGGGAACCACGGACGTATCCAGAAGCAATTACATCTCCTGCCAGTATGAGGACTTTGTTTGTCAGCATATTACTAAGCTGCAGATCCGCCAGGAAGAAAATGATATCGGGGCAATCTCCGGTACCGGGAATAACGGTTATATTATCGAGGATAATTTTTTAGTATACGGCAAGTCTGCGACGGATTTGCAAACGATAGCTGACAGAGTCCTTAGGGTAATCGGTGTCGTATGGTACCGACCAGCACAGGTAGAAGCCCGAGGTAATCCCTGCCTGGAGGTAGGGGATGGCATCTTGTTGCACACGACTCGGGAGACCATTTATACCTATATCCTGCAGCGCACATTAAAAGGCATACAGGCACTTCGTGACAGCTATACGGCGGAGGGCGAGGAATACAGGACCGGACAGGTCAATGGCATTATGAAGTCCATCATCCAATTGAAGGGTAAGTCGAATGTCCTTACCCGGACAGTGGAAGAGACCCGGCTGGAAATGAAAGATATCGAAAATGACTTATCTACAGAGATAAAAGTGGTAGCAGGAGAGGTTGAATTAAAGGTATCGAAAGATAATCTTATTGCAGAAATAAATCTGACACCGGATAAGGCACTGATCAAGGCTGAGAGGATAGATCTGGTCGGGCTTGTAAATGCAGATGAGATGGTGATCAAGTACGCGACCATCGAAACCTTGAATACTACCAAACTGGAACTAAACAACCTGATTGCCACCAAGGCAACCATCGACTCTCTCAATGCCGTCAGTGGCCGCGTAGGATTACTGGAGGCGGATCATGTGACTACATCTGATCTGTCAGCCGTATCAGCCCGTCTGAGCAACGTGGAAGCCAACTATATCAGCGCCAGCACTGTAAAGGCAGACTACATGGAGGTATCCAACTGGACATCCTCTGGGGTGATTAAAGCGGACAGAATCAGCGCTGCGACTATCGTAAATAAGCTATCAAGCGTTGATCTGGTCAGCGTAAGAGCAATGGGTGTCAGCGGGTACATGAATTATAAAGGTACAGTAGTTGCGTGGAGAACAAAAACCATTAGTGGGACTGTTATAACTTATTTGGGACCGGAGGATTAAGAGATATGAGCAATTTAGAAATCAAGGAATTTAGTCAGGCAATCGCAAATTTTGTAGAAGCATCTCCGTTGCCGGAGGAAGTTAAGCGCATGGCATTGCAGGAGAATTTGGCACGACAGGAGCAGAAAGCCAGGGATGCATTACTGGCGGAGATTGCGGACCGCGATGCTGCCGAGGCAAAACAGAAAGAGGTGGAGCAGGATGCAGAAAGCGTATGACTGGGAAGAGAACTATTGGGAGAATAAGCCATCGACCAAGACACCAGTGAATAAAACCAATATGGATAAGCTTAGCAATGGAGTTTGCACCATTGATGAGCGTGTAATCACACTTGATTTGACCAAGTTTGACAAGGTTGATGCGCAGTCCTGTATTAAACAGATTGCCTATGATAAAGTGACTGGTAAATGGACAATCACTGCATTTTCTGGCGCCCAGCAGGTCATTGATACCATGCTCGAAAAGCTGGCGGTTAATTTTGACTATGATCCCGAAACACAGCGGTTAATCATTACACTGGATGATGGCACGCAGAAATATGCGGATCTGTCAGCGTTGATTACTCAGTTTGAGTTTATGGACTCTGATACCGTTTACTGGACGGTGGGGGCAGACGGTAAAGTAAAGGCTGATATTAAAAACGGTAGTATCACGGACGAGAAGCTACAGCCGGACTATCTTGCAGACATCACAGTGCAAGCAGAAACAGCAACACAGCAGGCATCAGCGGCGGCAGCATCTGCAGCACAGGCCAAGATAGATGCGGATCGAGCAGAATCGTATGCAAAAATCACTGAACCTAAGTTCTATCTGGATGAAACCACGATGAACCTTTATATGAAGGATGGCGCAGGAGTGGATTTTGTAGTAGTTGATAATGTTTTATATTGGAAGGTAGCATAAGGAGGACAATGACATGGCAGCACCGGAAGGTTACAATGCTCTCGGAAAAATCGGAATATCTTACAAAGGAGATTACGACTCCAATACCACATATGAGCGACTGGACGCAGTTGAACATAACGGCAGTACATATCTGGCCATCAAAGATGCTCCGGACGGAGCACCCAGGGATGATAAGCTTAATTGGATCTATTTGGCTAAGGGATTTAGTGGTGACATCGGAGATTCAGAGATCGCGTTTACTGAGGCGGAGAACCGCGAGAACATTGATACGGGCGAGAGCGTAAAGACGGTCTTTGGCAAGATTAAAAAGTTTTTTGCGGACTTGACCGCCCCGGCATTTGGTCAGATGATCACATCCAAGGATGATCTGCTGGCTACTAAGGCAGCAGGATATGT
>ERZ1034976.3334-NODE-3334-length-10277-cov-4.589806_pt1 | contig 10277 bp, 8 predicted proteins | sample MGYA00520623_ERZ1034976 | MGnify/ENA primary metagenome ERZ1034976 (study PRJEB33766, sample SAMN09781774) | gut metagenome | biome: gut microbiome | host: Homo sapiens | place: Madagascar | study: EMG produced TPA metagenomics assembly of the PRJNA485056 data...
AAATTGTAAAGATTTTTATCAAATAGAGAAATTTGATAAAATTAAATGCGGAATCGTTCGATTGCTGCGGTAATCGAACCATGCAGCAATTTTGCAAGACGGTCTACTAGTTCTTTTGGTTCTTCTCGCATCTCATTTTTAATCCAGTCTAACATGATGCCGATAAAAATATAAGAATAGACTTTTGCAATGAATTGTGTATCCTCTTCTCGTAATGTCATACCAACTGATTCTTCTTGAATGACATCCAATAATAACTGGTCAACCAAGGGCTGTAAATATTTTTCGACCTGCTCTCGATGAACACAACGGTAAACATTTAAGATAAATGGTCTGTTTTCCTGTACGGCTTCAAAAATTTGCAGCAGTCCTTGCTGCCAAGTATCATAGGTTTTCTTTTGGTCTAAAGCACGTTTTGCATCTTCTAAACAAACCCATTCCACAAGGTCATAGATATCTTTAAAATGATAATAGAATGTCATGCGATTCATACCACAGTCGGCGGTAATATCGGAAATCGTGATTTTTGTCAGTGGCTTTTTTAACAGTAAATTTTTCAGTGATTGTTCTAAGGCTCGTTTTGTAATATTCGACATGGCAACCTCTTTCTGTCAATTTTGGTAGTGAATTTGTTCTCCGGTTATCATTGGATAACGAATGAGAAAATCGCTGTCCAATGGTTCATTGTGCAGATGCACCGCAGAAATCTGATGGTTCTGGTAGGTAGTATAATAGAAAATTCCATTTTCTGCATTGTAGCAGTCTGTATAGATGGTGATCTCATATTGTCCGTTTCCAACATCACAGCAGCCTCGTTGCTGTTCCACTGCACCAAGAATGTGAAAAAACTGGCTGACACTTTCCTGTTCAGAAGTATCAGAAACAGAATTTGCTCTGACAAATGCAGCACGAATAAAACGAGACTGCGAAGAAAGGTCGCCCGGAAGACCCAGTGCACCCATGCCACGGCTATATGGCTGTAAAGAAAGGGTGCTTGAAAAATGATTTTGTGGCTGTTTGGGAGATAACTGCATGAAATCATTTAATCGGAATAACTGCTCCGGAAATGGTGGATTGTTGGTTAAAACGCCAACTGGATTTTCATAGATTTTGATACCATCCGCAACAGCTTCTACAGTGATGGTTTGGTTCTTGTCTGCAATCATCCAATGCAGTTGCCCGACTGGCATTTGTTCACAGAACGGCGTATCTGTAATGCGAATGCTGGCGATTCGTTCTTTTGCTTCAGCAGTTGTCGCACAGGTGCTGAGAATCCACGGAATGAATTCATATTGTGCAACTTCATTTTCTCCAGTTGTGCTTTTTACATAGTGTGCATTACCAACAAAATTTAACCCTGCCATGCAAAGCCCTTTTTCATTGATGGCATCATAAAAAAGCGGATACTGATTTGCAACGTGTGCAATCCCCATGATTGCATAGTGTTGTGTAATCGTTTCCATATGCAGAAAAGGAAGTGAAAATTTTCGAGGTAAAATTACAATTTCTTCTCCATAGGAACTTTCATAGTCCAGTGTTCTGCCAAAATAGAACTGGTTTGTCTGATAAGTGACAGCGGTACACATAATAATCCTCCTAATATAAAAAATCCGACGAGAGTAGAACTCGTGTCCGAACATTGAAAATAATCCAATTTTACGCAACTTTTTTCTTTACTACGACAAATATCACGACATAAATCCGGATTTATTTTTCGTCTATTTTCAGCCGCTTCCGCAGCACCTCGATATCATTATGTACATAAATGTTAGAAGTAACCGTAATGTCTGAATGTCCGAGCACTTTTTGAATGGTATAAATATCCACATCATTTTCTCGCAGCAATGTCCCGAACGTGTGCCGTAATTCGTGTGGCGTTAAAATTGGCAGACCTGTTTCTTTTTGCATCCTTTTCATGAAATCGGAAAAATGGTCTGCATAAGTATGCGGTTTCATAGGTTCGTCTGGACGCTTCCCAGCAATCACATAAAATCCGATTCGTTCTATTTTTTCAAGAATTGTAACGACAAAATCAGAAATCGGAATATCACGGATGGACATTTTTGTTTTTGGCTTGTCAATGAGGATACCGCCTTTTGTTTGCGTCACCGCTCGTTGTATATGAAGCAATTTCTTTTCAAGATCCAAATCGCTCCACTGCAACCCTAATAATTCAGAACGCCGTAAGCCCGTATGCATCAATAGAACAATATCATATCTTCCATGTTTCATGGCATATTGTTCCGCTATTTTTGCCTGCTCAGCTGTGTATACATGACGTTCCTGCTTTGGTTTGGATGTGATTTTTATGTTCTTCACAGGATTTTTAAAACAGAGGTCGTTGTCAATTGCCGCATGGAAAATAGCACTTAAAATCATCTTGTGTTTGTCCAATACCGATGCAGACAAGGCTGCTCCAGTTTCTGCATTTTGTATCGTATTAAAATATCGCTGCACATCAATTTGCCGAATCATTTGCAGACGCATTGCTCCAAAGAACGGAATCAAATACTTTTCTACATTGACCTGATAGGTATAATAATAAGTCTGGTCTTTTACTTTTCCTTTTTTGTAGGTTTCCAGCCATTCCCTTGCCCATGCAGAAAACAAAGTTCGATTCTTTTGCAAGCAAATTCCAGTCTGTTCCTGTAATTCCTGCTGGGCTTTGTATTGCTCTGCTTTTCGTCGGGCATCTTCTTTGCTCTTCGTACTATAAAAGCTTTTTCGGATGGGTGTTCCGTCATCGGCTGTTCCGACCGTTGCTTTAATTTCATAGCAGCCATCTTTTCGATTCGGTTTTTCTTTTTTTGGTCTACCCATACTCCCACGCTGCTTTCTCGGCTGAATTCTATTTCTATTGTAGCATGTTCCAGTCCAAAAGTCAACTATAAAAAAATCCGCCTTATATAGACGGATTTTAAGAATGGACTTCTAATATTTGTTTGCCGTTTTCTTTGGCAAGTAAAATGAGTTCCTGATTTTTTTGATTCATTGTTCCAAATTGCTTGCAGCACAAAATTACCCGCTCACAATGTTGTAATAACAAACTTGCTCTTTGAAAAGCAGCTTCTCCAATGGGTTCAAAGGCTTTTTCTATAACAACTTCTGTGGCAAGAGCTTTTGCAACCGGATAATCCAAATCATTTTCATGCAAAACGCCTGCATAAAACGAAATGTTTTTCCGTTGTAACTGCCGATAAACAGCATTTCCCGTTCCACCACCACCAATGACAAAAGTCTGTGTGGTTCCAGTCGGAGCAGGCAGTTCCATTGTTCCATAAAGACTTTCATAGCTGCCACAAGTAATCCCATAAAGATTGGTGATGTAAGCATTTGTAAAAATCTCATCTGGTGTTCCGATTCGGTCTACCATATGATTGCGAATGCAGAGTACTACATCTGAAATTCGCTGTGCCAAGTCTAATTCATGCAGGGAGAGAATCACAGCAATTTGCTTTTCTCGAACCAAGTCTTTTAAGATTGTTAGAAATTCTAACTTGTAACGAACATCTAAAAAAGAGGTCGGTTCATCTAAAATCAAAATTTCCGCCTCTTGACAAATTGCTTTCGCCAAAAGAATGCGTTGTCGTTGACCATCGCTGATTTTTCGGAAGTCTTTTTGTGCAAGTTCTTCTCCATGTACCAATCGCAATGCTTCCGCTACTTTCTCATGGTCTCGTTCGGAGAGAATGCCCAGCTGCCCCGTATAGGGGTATCTTCCTGCCTCTACAACATCGATACAGCGTAAAAATTCTGTCTGAAAAGAATGCGTCATTAGAATGGACATGGATTTTGCAAGATTGCGATGGGAGATTGCAGAAAGTTCCTGCTCTCCAACAAAAATTGTTCCGGCAATCGGTTCTAATTGTCGAGCAATGCTTTTTAAGATGGTCGATTTTCCAACGCCATTTGCTCCAATGAGCGTGAGAATTTGCCCAGCCTGAACGGAAAATGTAATGTCCGGAATCAATGCTTTTTTTCGATATCCAACTGTTAATTGTTCTGTATGCAGAAGAATTGGTTTCATGGCAGTGCTCCTCCTATCGCTTCTCTCGATGCAGCATCATCCAAATGACAATGGGTGCACCAAATACAGCTGTTACCGTGCTGATACTCAATTCTGTTGGAGAAAAAACCGTTCTTGCAATCCAGTCGCAGAGCAAACAAAATGCTCCTCCGCCAAAAAAACAAGCTGGGATCAACCAGAGAGGTTTTGCAGTTCGGAGCAGGTTCTTCATCAGATGTGGAACAGCAATTCCAACGAAAGAAATTGGCCCAGCGAATGCCGTAACACACGCAGAAAGCAAACTGGATAATAGAATCAATGAAACCCGAAACAAACGAATCGGAACGCCCAGGTTTTGTGCATAGGCTTCTCCCAACTGATATGCTCCCATTGGTTTTGACAGAAAAACCGTCCCAATCAATACTGGAAACACGACCATGCTCATGGCACGGAGGTCTTGCCAGCTGGAACTTGCAAAGCTGCCCATAGACCAATTGTGCAGATTGACAATGTTGGAATCATCTGCAAAGGTAACAACAAAATCGGTAATTGCAGAACAAATATAGCCAATCATGACCCCACAAATAATCAGAATCGACATTCGATGAACTTTCCCAGAAATCAACAGGATAAACCCCATAGAGAGCATAGACCCAAAAAAGGCAACGCCAATCAATGCCATTGCAGAAAGCAATCTCCCCTGCCCCAAGAAAAAAATCATTGCCAAGGCAACGGTTAACTTTGCACCGGACGAAATACCCAAGATATACGGCCCTGCGATCGGATTAGAAAAAAATGTTTGCAGCAGGAAGCCAGAAACAGAAAGTGCTCCGCCTAAAATAATCGCCGTTAAACTACGGGGCATGCGGATTTCCCATAGGATTTTCCAAGCAGTTGTATTTTGTTCTGGATGCATCAACACTGAACCAATTTCAGAGAGAGAAAACGGAACACTCCCTGTGCAAAGTGTTCCAACAAATAAAGCAAGCAACACAACAAACAAGAGCAGATAACAAATCCAATATCGAATGGTGGAATGCGATTTCATGATTTTTCACCCTTTCCATTAAGAGATGCGATGTAAGTAGGTCAGCTGGTCTTTTTCATCTGCTGCACCCGTTACAATCTCATGAAAATCTGCAATCATATCTGCTGCACCCGTCGTTTGCTGAAACAAGTTTTGTTTGGTACACCAAACGTGCTGTTCTTTGACTGCTTTCATGTCTGCCAAAAGTGGACTTTTTTGCAAAAACTGCTCCATGTTCGGAATATCCCCATCAATGGTACTATTATAAATGAGATAATCTGCATCCTTTGCCGCTGCATAAAAAGTTTCCATCTGAATATTCATGGTAGACAAGGCGTTTTCTTCTACATTTAAATCCTCTGCGGAAAACAAATAATTTCCGCCTGCCAGTTCGATCATCTTAGAAGTATAGTCGCCAGGCTTCCGAATATTGACAGAACCATTTGTTGTGATATAGAAAAATGCAACCGTCTTTCCCGTATTTTTTTCTGTTAAAATAGAGTCCAGTTTTTCGGACTGTGCTGTAAAATAATCGTCTGCTTCTGTTTCTCGGTTCATCAGTAACCCGTATAGTTTCATCCACTCCATTCTTCCAAGCGGATGGGATTCATAGCTGGAACGCTCTACCAAAACAGGAATTCCAAGTGCTTCCAGCTTTTCTTGAATCTCCGGACTGTGATAAATCATGGTTGACTCAATCGCAAGATTGCAGCCCTCCGATAAAATCGTTTCATAATCTGGAGCACTATATTTTCCAACATACAGCATCGTTCCCTGTTCAAGTGCTTCTTGAATATGCGGAAGACTCCAGTTTTTTTCTGTTGTGCTGGTCATTCGCACCTGCTCCAAAGCACCGATTCCATCAAACAAATCCATTACAGAACTGGCTGCAACATAGAGATTTTGAAAGGGCTGCTGTAACACTGTAATGTTCGTATCCAGTCCCACTGGAACGGTTTCTCCCTCTGGAACAAGTAAATATTGCTGATCATCTGCAATGGTAATCAATGCATAGGGGTCGTAGTAGTCCACGGAAAATTCTGTTGCATATTGCAATGTCATATGTCCGGTGCAGGATTGTTCTGACCAAACCTCTGTTTGTTCGGAAGATGTTGAACCGCATGCAGTGAGCAGTCCCATGCAGAGCAGGCTGCTCACACCAAGGAAATACCACTTCATTCCTGTTTCTCCAAGGTGGTAGAATCAAAAAACAGGGTATAATCAATTTCATGCGGTGTGCTCATTGCAGTGGTATCCGCAGATACAGGCATTGCATAGTCAAACCCCAAGACAGGAATTTCAAATGTAGAATTTCCTTCTGTCTGTGTTGGATTGTATTGCACCTCGTCAACCTTCATATAGTCGTAGTTGGAACTGCTCCAAATGATTTCTGCTGAGGCAGTGCCGTCTTTTACTGTAATTGTGGTTGGAGATGTAACGCTGGCTCTTCCAGAACCACCCTCTAACTGGACAGAGCAAGTGTAAGTGCCATCTTCCAGCTGCAAGCTTTCTACGGTTGTATAAGCATCATCGGAACGGGCATCCATTGGCAGAGAGTCTGCCCGAAATACCAACGTCCGGTCATACCAGATTTCTTTCTTCTTGCTGAATGCCGCACAGGCAATTCCAGAATCCAACGCTTCTACCGGAACTGTAAAGGTATGCGTGCCATCTGCATTTTCTGTAAATGGAATATAGTCGGATTCATCTGCCTTTTCCGCATCTTCACTGCTGCCCATATATAAATAGAGGTATCCTGTACCACCCATAGTCATATCCGCAGTCATCGTTCCATCTTTTACAGTCAGCTGACAGGCAGTAATTCGGAACATCGTAGAGCTGGAATCAACTGTAATCTCATAGGTGCCATCTTTGATGTCACTGCCAAAAATCGGCTGCATGCCATCTTGTACCACCTGTACAGTTTCTGCTGTTTCAATCGTTTCCGCAGTTGTAGCTGCTTCTGTGCTGGCAGTACTGGATTCGGTTGTATCTCCGCAGCCGGAGCAGGCAATCAGTAAAAAGCAAGATGCCAAGAGTGTTGAAAAAATTCGTTTTTTCATAAAAGTTCCTTTCACAAAAAAGCGGCCGGTAAAATCCGAACCGCTTTCTATTATTTTATCCGATGAACAAAATCAACAAGAGGGGGAATTAGTCCTTTGCCAAAGAGTCAATGGCTGCCTGTGCGTGTTCTACATAAATCTGACGAATGGCTTCGTTTTCGCCCAGACCACGAACCAAACATTCTACCTGATAACCAGCATCTTCAAAGGTCTTCTTCCAAGAACCATCTTCATCGCCAGCCATGTCATTATTTGCATGGTCACCAGCAACCACCATCAGTGGTTCGAGTACAACCCGTTCATAATCGCCAGCCTGTACCTTTGCCAGAACATCTTCCAAAGACGGTGTTGCTTCTACTGTTCCAACGAAATAATTTGCATAACCATCTTTGGTCAGCAGATCCTGCATCTTCTGATAAACTTCATTGGAATCAGCTTCTGTACCATGACCCATAAAGCAAATGGCAGTCTTTCCATCATCATAATCGGCTGTCCATTCGGTAATTGCCTTTTCTACCTTTGCAAAGTCGTCATCACTGCTCAGCAGCGGTTCGCCAAATACAACCTGATCGAATGCATCCGCATAGTTGCCAACTTCTTCTACCAGTTCATCATATTCCAGACCATGCATCAGGTGTGTCGGCTGTACGACCAATGTCTTTACGCCATTATCGACTGCACGATTCATTGCTGTATCTACGTCATCAATCAGAATATTATCCCGCTTGTTGACATGGTCAATGATAATGTTGGAAGTAAAGCCACGGCGAACAGAAAAATCTGGGAAAGCACTTTCCAAATCATTTTCAATTGCACCAACAGTCAGACGGCGGCTGTCATTGTAGCTGGTACCAAAGCTCAGTACCAACAGTTCCTGTTCTCCGATTTCATCCTGATTGCGGATGTTATCCAAGGATGCATCACCGGTATCATAATTTTCTTCTTCGTCCACAGTTTCCTCCTGAGAAGTTTCTTCAGCAGCTTCTGTCGTTTCTGTTGTTTCGTCTGCAACAGTTGTTTCAGCAGCAGTCGTTGTTTCTGCTGTAGAGCTGCTGGAACTGTCATTGCTACTGGAGCATCCAGACAACATTGCAGCGGTCATTGCCAAAGAAAGCATAAAAATAGTTACTTTTTTCATCATATATTCTCCTTCTAAATAATCAAGGAAAATCAGGAAAACAAAACAGAGGAAATAAAAAAGCTTTCTGCCCAAAAATAAGCCGAAAGCATACCGAAACAAACACCATTCAAAAGTGTTTCTGTACGATCAATGCCTCGTGATCTGGAATCTTGATTCCTGTACAAAAAACGGCAGGTTTCCTGACTCAAGGCTCAACATGATTCCGTCGTCTTCCCATCGTTCGACAGTGACATCTATTACGGAACACTCCCCTATTACAGTGACGAGATCGTACCAGAATTGCACTGGTTTCCCTTTTACCTTTTTGTATTTTGCAAACGCAAAACCAAAAGCACCGTTTTCTTAGCGTTATTCTTTTTATTCATGCATGAACTGTTTTCATTATAGCATATGAGATATGAAATTGCAACTGTTTTTCAGAAAACATAAGGATTTTGTACGATTTATCCGCCTTTTTTGAAAAAGCAATTTGTTTTTTGGCATTTGTGTATATTAACATTCATCGTCAACAGGCGGATAACTATCAGGCAGTTCTACTCCCATTTTGAGGGCTTTATTTTATTGTATTCTGCATATGGTTATCCCAATTTCTTTGTCATTTTACCATAATACATGAAAGCTTAGTCCATATTCATTTCATACAGCAAATCGCTTGGGATTTTATCTTTTACATCATCCACCTGATTGATTTCATCAATTAAGAAGTTGATATTGATTCCATCGTAGCCTTCACTGTAAGTAAAGTTTGCTTCTATTTCTTTGATCTTTTTTCTTTTGTAGGTGAAATTTGCATCTGCCTGCATGCTTGCACCATCAATAGAAAACTGATAGTTTAATCCGGTAAGCATTTTTCTTTTTGTACGCCATTCAAAATCTCCCAAATTATCCAGCTCATACAAATCTTCATAATCGATATTGTTTAGTTCCCCTCGAATTTCATCCAGCCAATTTCCTCTTAATGCGGTTCCTGCTTCTTCTTCAAAAATATCCAGAAGAATATTAGAAGCATTGATCAGAGAAGTTCCATTTGGAGAAATTCGATAAATATGTTCCCCAGATTCTTTGCTATTTTCAATCTGCAATGCATTTTCCAAATCCTTTTGTGTGCTACGTTTGCTAAGCCGCTTTAAGAGATTTTGATAGACATCATCCACTTCGTCGATGTCAATATAGTCGTTCAGTTCATCATCTAATCCCATGTCTTCTAAGTATGTTTGTATATTGAAATCCTCGATATCTGTTTCTTCATAATTATCCCACATTTCACGAATCAAATCGCTATCAATGGATTCTCCATAACAATCACCATCATAAATGGCAGAATAACCGCCTGCATCGCCTTCAATACAAACTGCAAACGCAGCACTTTCACCGATTGCTTCCATTGTACCATACAGATAGAATTGTTCTTTTTTCTGATTGATTTCAAGATCTGCATCGATGTTTAAAGAAGAATCTTCCGCATATCCAGAGGCAGACACATGAAAACTCTTTACATTTTTTGCAGATTCTGCAAAATTTGACAATCCAAGTGCCAATGATGGAATCGGTTTGGTGGCGAATGCATTTACAGCCATTGTAGTTGCAACTGCACCAGCAATAACAATTGCTCCAACTGCAATTACAACTGGTTTCCAATTCTTTTTCTTCGCTGCAACAGCTCCACTTGTTATCGTATTGACAGAAACACCATTTTTATTTTTCACATATGGATTTCCAGTTGGTGCTGTACCGAACGGTACTTGTGGGGGCTGCGTTCTCCTTGTTTCAACATTCTGCTGCGGTGTTCTTGCACTGGAAGAAACCGGTGTTCCACACTTTGGACAGAACTTCCCAGTATCGGAAATAGATGCTCCACATTTTCTACAAAACATAATTGTTCCTCCTAATCATAACCCAAAAACCCAATTTCTATTTTTTATAGAAAGATTCTACCTTATTATACCACAATTCAATGGAAATTGCAACTGTTTTTTTGACAAAAAAAACGAAAAAATGGATCTGAATGATAGAATATCCAAATCCATTTTTTTATTTACA
>ERZ1034976.3339-NODE-3339-length-10267-cov-28.842734_pt1 | contig 10267 bp, 8 predicted proteins | sample MGYA00520623_ERZ1034976 | MGnify/ENA primary metagenome ERZ1034976 (study PRJEB33766, sample SAMN09781774) | gut metagenome | biome: gut microbiome | host: Homo sapiens | place: Madagascar | study: EMG produced TPA metagenomics assembly of the PRJNA485056 data...
CCTAATATATATTATATTATTTTACTTTAGTTTTGTAAATATTCATAATTTAGATATTTAAAGATATTTTTATATAAAAACAGGCTGCCCACACAATAGTGGAACAGCCCGTTTATTTTTTTATATTATCCTATGTTATTACACGGTAACAACAAGGAAAAATTTAATAAGGAATATAATTGAAATTATATAAGTAAGAACTGAAACTTCCTTAGCCTTACCTGTGAATAATTTAATTACTGTGTAAGCAATTAATCCTAATCCAATACCATGTCCGATAGATCCTGATATAGGCATTGAAATTAACATAAGTGCTACAGGAACTGTCTGTGTCATATCATCAAAGTTAATTTTCTTAAGACCACTAATCATAAGGATACCAACATAGATGAGCGCTGCTGATGTAGCGGCAGGTGGAATAATTGCTGCAATAGGTGCAATAAACATACATGCAAGGAAAAGAATACCTGTTACCAAAGCTGTAAGACCTGTACGTCCGCCGGCTTCAACACCTGAAGCTGATTCTACGAATGTTGTAACTGTAGAAGTACCTGTTGCAGAACCTGCTACTGTTGCTACAGCATCTGCAATCAATGCCTGCTTCATGTTAGGCATCTCGCCATTTTCATCAACCATACCGGCTCTTGAAGCTGTTCCTACAAGAGTTCCGATTGTATCAAACATATCGATAATACAGAATGTAATTATCAGTGTAATTGCTGTAAACCATCCAATTTCAACAAATCCTGAAAAATTGAACTTGAATAAGGTTGTCTCCGCCATATCTGCGAATGGAGGTACAAAAGAAGCACCCTTAAGTGATGCAAATGGATTAGTATCAAGGAAGATAGCTTCGCCTGCCCAATAGATAACACAAGAAGCAAGCATACCAAGCAAAACGGCACCTTTAACTCTCTTATGAGCAAGTATAATGATAACAAATAATCCGATAAACATTGTCACTACAGCTAAAACCATTGCTGAGTAACCTGAGCCCATTGTATCTCTTGCAAGACCCGGTGTTAATGAACCGAAAAAGTCTCTCATTACATAGAAAGGGCCACCCTTATCACTATAAATACCCGCATTAGAACCTAAACCAATGTTCATAAGCATAAGACCGATTGCAGGAGCAATACCAAGTCTTACTCCCAAAGGAATTGCCTGAACAATTTTCTCACGTACATTAAGTACAGAAAGGATAAAGAAAATAATACCTTCAATAAGGATTATGCAAAGTCCTGCCTGAAATGATTCAGTGTAAGTTAATCCCGTAATTGAAACAATATTACCTACAACAACAGCAAAAAAGCTGTTAAGTCCCATACCCGGTGCAAGGGCAAAAGGCTTGTTGGCAAGAAATGCCATTACGAACATACCGATTGCAGAAGCAATACATGTTGCGAGGAACACACCGTTCCATAACTCTGTTCCACCATTGGCACCAAAAGCCGTTAACAGGTTAGGATTTAATGCAATGATATAAGCCATTGTCATAAATGTGGTAAGACCTGCAACTATCTCAGTACGAACAGTAGTACCATTCTCTTTGAGTTTAAAAAGTTTTCCCATCTCTTCCTCCTTGGAATTTAATCGAGCGCTAAAATTATGCACTACTCATTTTAACACATTAACGTGTGTTATTTCAATATTTTTTCGTAACATTCCGGTCTTCTGTCTCTGAAAAGTCCCCACTCAAGTCGCATTGCGGCTATTTCATCAAGGTCAAATTCCTGTAAAAGAATGTCATCGCCTTTTCTTCCCGACTCACAGAGCAGTTCGCCCGTAGCATCAGTAATAAATCCGGAACCGTAAAACTCCAGTGAAGAACTCTGGTTTCCGTTGGCATCACACGGCGTTACTTCTTCAAGGCCGTATCTGTTGGCTGCTATAACAGGAATAATATTAGCTGCGGCATGACCTTTCATAACATTACGCCAGTGCTTCATGCTGTCACAGTTAAGGATAGGTTCACTGCCAATCGCCGTAGGATAAAATAAAAGCTCTGCCCCACTAAGTGTGAGACACCTTGCTGTTTCCGGAAACCACTGGTCCCAGCATATACCGATTCCTATCTGTCCGTAAGTTGTTTTAAATGTCACAAATCCTGTATTTCCCGGAGTAAAATAAAATTTTTCCTGATAAAAATGGTCATCCGGAATATGTGTTTTCCTGTAAATTCCAAGTATTTTTCCGCAGTCAAGTACCACAACAGTATTATACAGAACATTCCCGTCCTTTTCATAAATACTCAATGGCAGAACAATATTTAGTTCCTCAGACACAGGCAGAAAATGTTTTACTGCATCATTATCCTCAACCGGTTTTGCAAATCCGTAGTACTCATATCGTCTTTCCTGGCAAAAATATTGTCTCTCAAAAAGTTCAGGAAGCAGAATAATTTCTGCTCCTTTTTCTGCGGCAGCCCTTACAAGTCTGTCTGCCGTAAGAATATTTTCATTAACTTCCCTGCTGCACTTCATCTGAATGGAAGCAACACATACTTTTCTCATTATTTTCCTCCTTTAGGAATCTGTTGGGTAATGCAATGAATATTTCCTCCTCCAAGCAAAATCACATCTGCTTTAACAGGGCATACCGTCCTGCCGGGAAATTCCTTTTGCAGAATATTAACCGCTGTTTCATCATTAACATCACCAAATTGTGGAACAATAACACTTTTATTGGATATATAGAAATTAACATAACTGGCAGCCAGCCGTTCTCCTGCTTCTCTCACATCCTCGCCTTCTTCAAACACATATCCTTGGAGGTCACTTTCTTTAACAAGAACAGGAGTTGAAGGAACCGGCAGTTTAACAATCTCAATAGATCTTCCCATTGCATCTTTTTGTTGTAAAAGATATTCTTCACATCTTCTGCTCATCTCATATTGAGGATCATTTTTATCATCAGTCCACGCAAGCACTACTCTGCCCGGTCTTGTAAATGCACATATGTTGTCAACATGCTCATTAGTCTCATCATTATATATACCGCAAGGGAGCCAGAGAACTTTTCTGCCGCCCAGTGTTTTAAGAAGTATATCCTCAATCTCATTTTTGGTCATTGAAGGATTACGTCCCTTGCTTAAAAGACATGCTTCCGTAGTAAGAATTGTGCCTTCTCCGTCGCTGTGAATCGAACCACCTTCAAGTACAAAAGGATGGGCGTCAAAAATCATATCTCCTGTATACTTTAAAAACCGTGAAGCTACCTTGTCATCTTTGTCATAATGCATATAAAGCCCGTCAAAGCTGCCTCCCCATGCGTTAAATTTCCAGTTAATTCCCATTCTGTTGCCTTTATCATCAACAACATAGGTAGGTCCCACATCTCTTGCCCATGCATCATCGCTTTCTATAATCACAGCCTCCATATTTTCCTTAAGGCTGTTTTTAACTTCTTCAATATGACTTTCATCCGCAAGCATATATACTTTTTCACTTTTAGCAATGGCTTTGGCAACTTCCATAAAAGCTTTTTTTGCATCCCTGCCATTATAAGGCCAGCTGCCCTGTCGCACGGGCCATATCATAATACAGCCGTCATGGGGTTCAAATTCACCGGGCATACGGTAATTTTTTATTATACTATAGTCCATTATCTATGAAAGCCTTTCTTTAAAGTCATTATATCCAAAAGATTTTATCAGACGGCAATCCCCGTTTCTATCCATTGAATATATGGATGGAAGCGGTATCCCGTTAAATGTATTATTTTTTACCATGGAATAAATCGCCATATCACAAAAAGTCAGGCGTTCGCCAATCTGAACATCATGGTCAAATCTGTAATTACCAATAATGTCACCGGCAAGACAGGTATTTCCGCCAAGCCTGTAGTCAAACTCTTTTTCCGGAGTCTCTATAATGCTGCCTTCTGATAATGGTGGTGTGTACGGCATTTCAAGTACATCCGGCATATGGCAGGCCGCACTTCCGTCAAGAATAAGGCAGGTTATTCCGCTGTTTTTAACCTTATCAAGCACCGTTGTGATAAAATAACCTGCATTAAGTGCAACCGCTTCTCCCGGTTCAATATATACTTTGACATTATATTTTTCTTTTATATGGGTAATACAGTCGCATAAAAGCTCCACATCATAGTCTTTTCTCGTAATATGATGCCCACCGCCAAAATTTACCCATTTAACCTTCCTAAGAAGGAAATCAAACTTTTCTTCAACAACATCAAGTGTTTTCTTCAAATCATCCGAATTCTGCTCACAAAGCGTATGAAAATGGAGTCCGTCAATTCCGGTTAAATCTGCATTTCTAAGCAGGCCCGCAGTCACACCAAGGCGGCTTCCTTTTCCGCAAGGGTCATAAATTTCGTGTCCATTCTGCGTTGAAAATTCAGGATTAACACGTATTCCTATGCTGACGTTTCTGCATTTTTCTTTGTGTTTTTCTAACTGGGATATGGAATTAAATACAATATGGTCACATATTTTTACAAGTTCATCCATATCCTCATCCTTATATGCCGGAGCAAAAACATGGTTTTCCCTGCCCATTTCTTCTCTGCCAAGTCTTGCTTCATAAAGTCCACTGGCAGTTGTTCCTGATAAATACTTTCCAATCAGCGGATACAAGGCATAATTGGAAAACGCCTTCTGCGCCAGAAGCACATGACAGCCTGTTTTTTTCATAACATCTGCAAGAACTTTGCAGTTTTCCTCTATGATATTTTCATCTATAACATAGCAGGGTGTTGGTAACTCGTTAATTTTCACTTTATAACCTCGCCGATTATTCTACAGTTGCAGGATTCTCATCAACAACCCAAGGAAGTCCGAACCTGTTAAGGGCCTCCATATATGGATCCGGGTCAAACTGCTCAGTGGTAAATACGCCGGGTTTTTTCCATATTCCCTGACATACAAGCATTGCTCCAATCATAGCCGGTACTCCTGTAGTATAACTGATTGCCTGACTTCCCACTTCCTTATAACATTCCTGATGGTCACAGACATTATAGATGTAAATTGTCTTTTCTTTACCATCTTTAACGCCGTTAAAAATACATCCTATATTAGTTTTGCCAACTGTTCTCTCTCCAAGTGAAGCGGGGTCAGGAAGAAGTGTTTTAAGAAACTGGATTGGAACTATTTCCTGTCCATTATGCATAACCGGTTCCGTTGACAGCATTCCCACGTCTTCAAGACATTTCATGTGGGTAAGGTAGCTCTGTCCGAATGTCATAAAGAAACGGATTCTTTTTACTCCCGGAATATTTTTAGCAAGGGATTCTATTTCCTCGTGGTGCAGAAGGTACATATCTTTCATCCCTACCTGTGGGAAATCATATTCCCTCTTAATGCTCATGGCAGGCACTTCAATCCATTTGCCGTTTTCCCAATAACTGCCCGGTGCACTTACTTCCCTTAAATTAACTTCGGGATTAAAATTAGTTGCAAAAGGATAACCATGGTCGCCACCGTTACAGTCAAGAATGTCTATTGTATGGATTTCATCAAAATAATGTTTCAGGGCATAAGCTGTATACACACTTGTTACGCCGGGATCAAAACCGGTTCCAAGAAGTGCGGTAAGTCCGGCATTCCTGAATTTATCTTCATAAGCCCACTGGTAGCTGTAATCAAAATATGCACTGAAGCCTTCTTCTTTGCACCTTTTTTCATACTTTTCCCTCCAGACTTTATCCGTTGTATCCTCCGGTTCATAATTAGCAGTGTCAATATAATCAACGCCTGCTTCAAGGCATGCATCCATTATTGTAAGATCCTGATAAGGCAATGCCACATTAAGAACTGCCGTTGGTCCATACTCTTTAATAAGTGCAACAAGCTCTTCAACATTATCTGCGTCAACTTTAGCTGTTGTAATTCTGGTCTTAGTATGTGGTGCAAGTTTTTCTTTAACCGCCTCACATTTTGAAACCGTCCTGCTGGCAATACAGATATCCGTAAATACCTCACTGTTCTGACAACATTTTGCTATTGCAACTCCTGCAACTCCACCGCATCCGATAATTAATAATCTAGCCATTCTCTTTTTCCTCCTGTTCTAATAAATCCTCAACATATTTTGGCAGCATAAAAGCTCCAAGGTGAAGATTAGTTGTGTAATACCATGTTTTAAGATGTCTCTCTTCCCATCTTTTTGAATCAAAATCATTAAGCGGGTGATATTTTTTACTGGCAAAACCAAACATCCAGTAGCCGCTGGCACATGTAGGCACATGCGCCTGATATACCCTGCTTATAGGAAAACTTCTGTATACTTTCCTGTGCATTGAACGGAATGCTGATTCATCTTCATCAAAGAAGGGGCTTCCATGCTGATAAACCATTATTCCATCTTCCTTAAGTGCCTGATAACATATTCCATAAAATTCTTTAGTAAAAAGTCCTTCCGTGTGTCCAAACGGGTCTGTAGAATCATTTATAATTATGTCATATTCTCCTTTTCTGCCTCGCAGAAACCTAAGCCCGTCCTGATGATATATATGCACCCTTTCGTCATTAAGGCCTCTTGCCGTATCCGGAAAATATTTCATACATACCTCTACGAGTTCTTCATCAGGCTCAACAACATCTATTTCTTCAATTTCGGGATATGCCGTAAATTCGGTGCATACGCCTCCGTCACCGCCGCCTATTATAAGCACTTTTTTAACATCGGGATGTACCGACATCGGTACATGCGTAACCATTTCGTTATATATAAATTCATCTGCTTCCGAAAATACAATGCTTCCATCAAGAACAAGTATTCTGCCAAAAGATTCAGATTGCAGTATTTCTATACGCTGATATTCACTTTGTCCCGAATAAAGCTCTTTTTCAATTCTGATATCAAGGCAGACATTTTCTGTCTGATAATCAGAGAACCACATTTCTGCTTTTTTCCCTGCCATCTCATTTCTCCTGTATGATTATTTTAAAACCCTGATATTTTCCACATCCGGGTCAGCCGCACCCTGAAGGCTGCAGCCTTTTTCTTTTGAAAAAACAATATGTTCAATTATCTCATCTGTTATCAGTTCTCCCGGTGCAAGTATTGGAATTCCCGGTGGATAACACATTACGAATTCACCACAGACATTTCCTGCACTTTTTGAAAGCGGCATTGAAACCTTCTCTGCATAAAATGACTGTTTAGGACTTTTAACAACTTCAGGCTCTATAAAATCTACACATGCAAGGTTGCTTCCATCCTTTGCATAAAGTCTTTTTATATCCTCCAATGCACCTACCAATCTCTCAATATCCCTTAACCTGTCGCCGATTGAAATGTATGCCATAATGCTTCCAAGGTCCCCGAATTCAATCTGAATATCATACTCATCCCTGAGCAAGTCATACACTTCTATTCCCGTAAGCCCGATATTCCTTGTATATATGCAAAGCTTGGTAACGTCATAATCAAAAACATTAACACCATCCACAAGTTCACGCCCGTATGCATAATATCCACCGATTCTGTTAATTTCTTCTCTCGCATATTCTGCCATCTCAACAACTTTGTCAAAACATTCTTTTCCACGCAGGGCAAGATTACGTCTGCTAAGGTCAAGACTTGATAAAAGTAAATAACTTGCCGACGTTGTCTGAGTAAGATTAATTATCTGTCTTACCAGTCCTTTGTCCATATTTTGTCCCGTCAAAAGCACGGAACTTTGCGTCAGGCTTCCACCCGATTTGTGCATGGATACCGCCGCAAGGTCTGCCCCTGCCGCCATGCCCGATATTGGTAAATTACTTCCAAAGTAAAGATGTGTTCCGTGGGCTTCGTCACACAGTACTTTCATCCCATGACTATGTGCCAAATCGGTTAACGATTTCAAATCACTGCAGATTCCGTAATATGTGGGATTGTTAATAAGCACCGCCACAGCATCAGGATTTTCTTCTATTGCCTTTTGCATCTTATCAACAGGTACCCCAAGCGATATACCAATCTCAGGATGTGTTGTAGGATTAACATAAACAGGTACCGCCCCGCATAAAATCAGTGCATTAATCACACTTTTATGTACGTTTCGCGGTAAAATAATTTTGTCTCCTTCTTTACATACAGACAAAACCATCGCCTGTACAGCACTTGTTGTCCCTCCAACCATCAGAAATGCTCCTGCCGCATTAAAGGCATCTGCCATCAGTTCTTCTGCTTCTGAAATTACTGACACCGGATTGCAAAGATTATCAAGAGGCTTCATGCTGTTCACATCAAGTCCTACACATTGTTCTCCAAGTAAATCACATAATTCCGGATTACCTCTTCCTCTCTTATGTCCCGGAACATCAAAAGGTACTACTCTCTTTTTCTTAAATCTTTCCAGTGCATCACATATAGGTGCATGCTTCTGTCTTTCCAAATCCATTTGAAGGTCTCCTTGTATATATAAAAATAACAGGTGGTATCATTACCACCTGTTGTCGTCCAGTACAAATAATTATATGTTGCCAGAGTATTCAGCACATAAAAGCCTACTGCTCTTATTGACTTTCACAAGATGATAATGTAATCAATAATGCGGATTATCCGCCCGGCAGCCGACCCGCCTGTCCGTAAGGCTCTCTTCATAAATGAAGCGGTCTGAATTGACTCTCGTCACTAAGATGTAATTTAACACAAGTTATTTATATATGCAATATTTTTTTATGCTTTTACACCAACTTGATTTAGGATACAGGTAACTTACCCATTGACTTTACACTTGTATCTATCACATATGTCTGTGGGGTCTTATCTTCATCGCTGGATAACGTTATGGTAAGAACTGTTCCGTCATATGAATAATTGTCAATTCTGGCATTCTTACTTGTTGAATCAAGGACTGTCATCTTATCAAGGTCAATTATAATATATGGACCCTTTACAGAATCAAAATCCATTATTGAACCTTTTATCTTATATGCAAACCTGTCATCTGATGGCTGATTTTCTATATTTCCTTTAGAGGCATTTGTGTTGTTGTCTTTATTTTCCCTGGCAGGAGTTGTCTGCTGTTCTTCTTTCTTAATTGAAGTTGTCTGCTGTTCTTCTTTCTTTGCCGGAGTGGTCACTTCAGCTTCATTACTGTCACTTGAATCAATGGTGTAATCTTTATTGACAAGTGAATCATTGCCTGCATTGCCGCATCCTGCTAACAATGCCATCATAAGTATAACCGGTACAAGTAACTTTTTCATAAAAATTCCTTCTTTCATTGAACCATTTCTTTTACTTCAAACACATTATACTACTCTTGTCAAGAGGTTATGAAAATCATTAATATTGTTTAATATTCATTTTCTCTGTCTTTTTCTTCTTTAATCATCTTAAATGCATCTTGCAATTCACTTTCCGGAATGCCAAGTAAAGAAGCAATTTCAGGATTGCTCATGCCTCTCTTTTTAAGATTGTTGCTTAATGTTACCCACGATTTGTATTTTTCCTTTAGTTCTTCGGCTTTTCCTTCTGCTTTTCCTTCGGCAATTCCTTTTGCTATTCCTTCTGCAATTCCTTCTGCTTTTATTCCATCAAATGCTTCGCACATATCGAGTCTCTCCTTCCCTTCGATAAATACATATTTACTGTTTGTCAGTACATTAATAAGCGATACCGTATCCTTTGACAGACCAGGTCTGTTTTTTTCGTTGTATTTTCTTAATTCCTCCGTGCTTTTACTGTATTTCACATAGGCAATAACATCTTTAAGTTCTGTTTTGAATTTATCAAGATTATCTTCTGCACATGGTTCAAACAGGTGCATCCTGTAATCCTGGATATATCCTCCAAGTCCGTTTTCTTCAAGCCATTTGACCGTATTCTTATCAAACATGTCCTTTACGCTTAAAGGCTGGTTCCATTTATCGGCTTTCCAGTACATTACAATCGTGATGATTGGCTTTATCTGAACCTGTACGCCTTTGTTACTCTTTACCTGCCTTAAATATTCCCTTACATCGTATTCCATTATACGAAGCGGCATTGTGTAATCCTCAACAGACTGGTGTTCAATGGCAAACAGACAGTATATGGCGTCATCTACTTCAACTATTTTTGCCAGGTCTCTAAACCTTACATCTGCCTTAATATCGCCATCTTTCTCTTCCACATGCTGGGTTTCTATATCTATGGCACGCATCTTTTCAGGCGTTACCACACTCTTTCCGTCATACAATATTGCGTTAATTGCATCCGCAAATACATCCGGAGTAAAATAATCCTTTAATAAAATATCTTTCTGTCCCACTACGTTCCTTTCCCATGCAGGATGGAACTGTGCTCTTACCTGCATTGTATCATTATAT
>ERZ1034976.3341-NODE-3341-length-10265-cov-12.764545_pt1 | contig 10265 bp, 8 predicted proteins | sample MGYA00520623_ERZ1034976 | MGnify/ENA primary metagenome ERZ1034976 (study PRJEB33766, sample SAMN09781774) | gut metagenome | biome: gut microbiome | host: Homo sapiens | place: Madagascar | study: EMG produced TPA metagenomics assembly of the PRJNA485056 data...
ATTTAAACAAGAATATTTTCTCTAAATATCACCAATCAAAATAATTTTGAAAAATCTGTCGTTTAATTAACCGAAAACATAATTGAAGAGCAGGAAGATGCTCAGAATATAGAGCGTAAGATTCAGATCCTTGAACTTACCCACCATCATCTTGATGAGCACATAACTCAGGATGCCGAGGCAGATGCCATCGGCGATGCTGTAGCAGAGCACCATCGTAATCATCGTGATGAAGGCAGGGAATGACTCGGAAATATCCTCCAACTCAATCTTCTTGAACGAATCAATCATCAATACACCCACCATTACCAGGGCACCACTGGTGGCTGCGCTCGGAATCAGGAGGAAGATTGGAGCCAGGAAGATGCTCAGGATAAACATCAAACCCACAAAGAAAGATGTCAAGCCCGACTTACCGCCCTCGGCAACACCCGAAGCACTCTCCACATAAGTAGTAATGGTAGAGCTGCCCAGCAGGGCACCGGCAGTAGTACCGATGGCATCACTCATCATCGCCTCCTTTACGCCCGGAATCTCTCCCTTCTCATTCTCCTTGACACCGAGCTTGGAAACCAATCCCAACACAGTTCCGATGGTATCGAAGATGTTGACAAGCAACAGGGAGAATACCACCATGAACATCTTAGGAGTAAAAAAGCCGGTGAAATCGAACTGGCAGAAGATAGGAGCGATGCTGTGAGGAGTAGATACCGGCATCCAGTTGTCAGAGAACTGGGTTACGCCCATCGGAATACCAATCAATGTAGAGATGATGATGGCGATAAACAGGGAGCCCTTCACTCTTCTCGCCATCAGACAGCCGCAGAGCAGGATGCTGATGAGACCCAGGATGCTGACTGGTGTAAACTTGCCGAGCTGCACGAAAGTATCAGCATTGGCAGTAATGATGCCCGCATTCTTCAAACCGATAAAGGCGATAAACATACCGATACCGGCCGATATGGCGAATCGGAGATTCTTCGGAATACACTCCAATATCTTATCGCGGATATTGAGGAAGGTGATGGCTAGGAAGATGATACCCTCTACGAGCAATACTGCCAAAGCCTGCTGCCAGGTCAAGCCCATTGCCTGACAAAGGGTGAAGGCGAAGAAAGCGTTCAGTCCCATACTAGGAGCCTGGGCAAAAGGCAGCTTTGCCATGAAAGCCAGCAGGAAGGTGGCGATGGCTGAAGCGATGGCTGTGGCAGTAAACAGAGCCCCTTTATCCATGCCTGTGGTGGCGAGGATGGTAGGGTTCACTGCCAGGATGTAACACATGGTCAAGAAGGTGGTCATACCAGCTATCAACTCCGTCTTAACCGTAGTAGTCTTTGGGTCGAAACCCAATAATGCTTTTAATTTATTCATTGTTTATATTACGATTATATTTTTCTCTATTTTATCTTCCCCATTTCCACAACCCAATCATATACCGGTCGTATCTTGATGTCAAGACCTTTTTCGGTAACTTGACTGTACTCATGGTCTGTGAGCAGCAGTAGGTCGGTACATTGCGTCTTGCGATGAGCCAGAAGTAATCCATCTATCTCTCGTTTGCGAGTTTTGGACGAAGAGATGTCATACGATACCTGAACGGCTTGTTTCACCTGATTGTTTTTGCAAACCACGAAATCGCATTCCCCCGAACGGTCGTTCAGGTAATAGATATCATACCCCTGCGGCTTATAAGTTCTGACCAGCTGCAGATAGACGATGGTTTCCAATCTCCATCCCAGATTCTCTCCCACCAGTGCATTATCTCTCTGATTCATCAAAGCCACATCTATCGGATACACCTTCTCCTGGGTGATTCTCATCTTGCTCTTGGCAGAATATTTCTGAAGCCCCAGCAACAGATAAGCCTGCTTCATATATCCGATATAATTCTTGATGGTATGCTCAGATTTTACCCCCAGTGTAGCCGACAGTTCCGAAGGAGACACGATGACCGGAGCCACATTGAGCAGATGATAAGCCAACTGCTCGAAGGTGGCCTGATAGGTTATCTTGAAACGCTGTTCGATATCTCTCTGCAGAATATTGCTTACCAGATTCTTCACATAATTCTGGTGTTCGCCGATAACGAGCAGCTCAGGAAATCCTCCCTGTTTCAGATAATGATCGAAGGCAGCTCTCCTGAACGCCTGTACCTTGGTAGTCATTCCTTCCGTATCCACCTCTTTCATCAGACAATACTCATAAAAGGAGAATGGAAACAAAGGTATCTCCTTGCAGCGCCCCGAGAGATGAGTAGCCAGGTCGCTGCTCAGAAGTTTGGCATTAGAACCTGTTACAATGACATGCATCCGCCTGCGAAGCATGCGATTCACGAAAAGGTGCCAGCCCTCGATATTCTGTATCTCGTCAAGAAACAGATAATTGAAATCACCATATATCTTATACAACACTTCCAGAACATCGTTCAAATCTTCAGCCTGGATATTAGCCAACCGCTCATCGTCAAAATCTACATAAGCGTATTTCACACCTACTTTCTCCAATGCCTGGAAGCATAGAGTAGATTTGCCGCTACGGCGCACACCTATCACGACCTGAGCCTGCGTACTGCCCAAGTCTATCTGCGCCTCTTCTGGTCGATGACACAAAGTTTCGCCTCTACGTATCTCCAGTTCTTCCTGTTGATCAGAAAGTATCTGTTCTAAGTTTCTCTTATCCTGCATAATAACCCTTACTTTTCTGGATGCAAAGACAATGCAAATGAGCGCAATGAAAGCTTGCTTTCAAATTGCCGAATGCAGCTTGTCTTCTGCAAAGATAAGAAAAAATAATGAGGAATACCTTATTTTACATGTTTTTAACTACACAAAACGCCTTATTTTACATATTTCAGAAGATTAGAACGCCTTATTTTACAAGTTTAGGGGTATTCAGAACGCCTTATTTTACAAGTTTGTGATATTCAGAACGCCTTATTTTACATATTTCAGTATCGTCTTGTAGCAGCTTCCCAAAGTGGACACAAAAAATGGCATATTGTATTGGAGTCTGGATAACACATGATAGTGAGTTTCATTTGCCAAAAGCCCGATAGTGGTGCCAAAAGTGCCTAAAAAAGCAACTTTTGGCACCACTATCGGCACTTTTTAGGTATTTTCCATCGTTTTTTCATTATTTTACATTATCTTTGCCCCAGATTAAAGAAATGAAGATATGCAGCAAAATATCATTGGAAGAAAACGGGAAATTGAGCTGATAGAGAATGGCATCAATTCCAACAAGCCAGAATTCATCGCCATCAGATAGCAGAATGCTACATGATTATGGGAGGTACGCCATTTTACCTCAATATGATAGACAAGCAATATAGCTTGCCTCAAAATATTGATATGCTTTTTTTTGCAGAAGGCGCAGAATTATCCAATGAATACGAGTTCCTGTTCCGCTCCCTCTTCAAGGATTCCATACTTTACCGCAGAATTGTGGAACTTCTTGCCAAGAAAAAGGTGGGTATGACAAGAGAAGATGTGATGAAAGCATTGCATCTCACATCGGGCGGAAAACTGTCAGAGGCATTCAATGATCTCACCAGTTGCGACTTCATCAGGAAATATAGCTCTTTCGGGAACAAGTCGAACGGTGCCATGTATCAGTTGACCGACCTCTACACCTTATTTTATTTACATTATATCAGAGGTAAAGAGGAGACCGACGAACATCTTTGGAGTAACATGATAGACTCACCATCCCATCGTGCCTGGAGCGGCTATGCCTTCGAACAGCTCTGCCTTCACCATATCTCGCAAATCAAGAAGAAGCTAGGTATTCTGGGAGTACAGACGAATGTATATTCCTGGCAACAGAAAGCCAACAAGGAGAAAGGAATTGAAGGGGCACAGATTGACCTTATATTAGACCGCAGAGACCAGATTATCAATCTCTGCGAAATGAAGTATTCTCTCAAGGCATACGACATCACCCCTGCTTATCTGCAAAAGCTGCTGGACAGAAGAGAAATCTTCCGCCAAGCTTCAAATACCAACAAGGCACTGCATCTTACCTTCGTTACAGCTGCAGGAATAAAGAAGAATGCTCAGGAAAGCATGATTCAAAGCGAAGTAGAATTGGACGATTTATTCGGAGAGAAAGTTTGAAACAGGAGAATTGTCAGATGGAGGGTGTGCCATAAAGTTTGTCCAGCGCAGTTTTTAGGCAAGATACTTATGACACGCCTTCTGCCTTTTCTCGTAAGCGGCTTACACTTATGAGACTTTTTTTCAGAGAAGTATCATTGTTGTATTTTTTTGCATTATAGTATATCATGAATGTTTATGAGACAGAAATGAATTTTAGATACTTTTTCCCAAAAAAGCTTATACATGTGCTTATGTAGGTACTTTGTCTCTTCGAATCTCGTCGAACCTTATTCACTAACTGAGTTTTCATTATCGGCTTTCTTCTTGTTGCAAAGTTTTTGGAAAAAATATGGTCTAAAATTTTGTGTATTCAAATATTATTGTTAAATTTGCAGCAGCTCTTTAGAATTCTCTTCTCTCTTTAGGACATAAATCCTTAGAATAGAGAGTGAGACTGCCAGCGCCGAGCTGATTGCTATTCGTTCGGAAACGGATAATGCTGCATGAAGCGGACATTGGGTGGGAGTAGGAAGAGCTAAGACATATTAATTGGCGTTTATCTGACGCTGTGTTTGAGACGTGTCGAAATTCTCGCAAGCTTTTCCACATTATCAAAGTCTTGAACGTAGCAACGGTAGATGCCCGGGGTGTGATTATATCTATCCGTGGAGTTTCTTTTCCATGGTACGGATTATCATATCGGCGTGGGCTCTAACGTTGTCTGTTCAACTTTGATAGGCAATGCGAGAGCCTCGACGCGTGGAATGGACAACAGGACAGTTCACGCTTTTTTATGTCCTTATGTGAAACTAAGTTCAGTCGTGGGCCAAGTTTCTATAAATCATCTATCATGAAATTTGATGGAACTATATCAAGAGGCGGCGATGCCCCTCCGTGCATTGGGCTTATCCCCAGTGTCCTCCCCGAAGTTCAAGACAACAATGTTGCCAAGAATTCACAAACAGGGGTGTCCACAAAAAACGCTCTATCGGAAACATCTTCTAAGAGTGGTAAAGGAGGCAATAAAGACATTCCTCATTGGTATGCACTTCGTTCTACGTATGGCAGGGAAAAGAAAGCATACGATTATCTGGTAGCCAAAAATGTGAAAGCCTTTTATCCTACCATTATGACCACAAAGCTAATCCAAGGAAAACGCAAGCAAATTGTAGAATCTCGAATCCCCAACATTTTCTTCGCTTTTGGAACAGAAGACAAAATCAAGTCTTTTGTCTATGACAATGTCAATCTCCCTTTCCTCCGCTTTTATTATCGTTGTTTCTCCGTGAATGGCAAGAAAGAAAAGACTCCCATGGTTATTCCAGAGAGACAGATGGAGAGTTTGAGAATTATCTGCGAGGCTGAGGCAGAAGACATCTTGATAGCTTCGGAAGATGAGGTGAGGGTGAAGTTTGAGGAGGGACAAATGGTTAGGATTACTGATGGAAAGTTCAAGGGTGTTGTGGGGAGAGTGGCGAAGTACAAAGGACAACTGAGGGTTGGCGTTGTGGTTGAAGGGATGATGACTGTGGCTACGGCTTATGTACCAAGAGGATTTTTGGAGAAAATATGTATCATAAACAATAAATAAGAAGTTGCGCCCGGCACGAATTAGGGATTATACTATGAAGTTATTCATAAGAATTACATTGTTTCTTACTCTTGTTGTAGGATTATTATTTACATCTTGCGATAAAGAAGAATTCAAGACGATGGTCTTAGGTAAAGTTGTTGTTACACCATCAATAGTAACAAATGGTGAAGAATTGATATTAAAGATAGAAGGAAATGCTTCAGCCTCAGGAGAGACAACTGTTAATGGAAAGAAGTATTACCCTGTTGTTCATTATTTGGTTGATGGAAAAAAGGTGGCAACATCATCTGAAACTTCTTTGCCTTTTAATGCAAAGTGCATAATAAACGATTTGGCAAAAGGTGAACATACAATATCTGTTGAAATTACCGGGTCACAAAAAGAGGTTATAGTTGAGAATAAAGTTAGCTCAACGACTATTACGGTTCAAGAATAAATGCCAAAATATTAGTATTACCAAAATGAGATTTGTAGTAAGACAATGCTATGGCTATTACAAAACAACAATTAGATAAGGACAAAGAACTTCTGTTGCAGTCTGCACTTCCTATAGGAACATTATTGCAAAGTAAATCACGTAAATACTATGTGGTAGAAGTATTAGGAGGTGGTGGTTTCGGAATTACCTATAAGGTTTATGCCAATGAAATGATTGGAAATATTTCTCAAAAGATATTTTTTGTCATCAAAGAGTATTTTATAAAAGGATGTTTCCGCACTGAAAATGGAATCTCAGTTAGTTATGCTTCAAACTTAAAAAATGAGTTTGAGCAAAGTCGGACAGACTTTGTTTTGGAGGCTGATAGACTAAACAAATTGGGCAAGTTGTCACCAAACATAGTAAAAGTAAACGAACATTTTGATGCAAATAGCACTTCTTATTATGTAATGGAATACTTAGATGGTGGTGATTTGAGAGATTATGTTTCTAAAAATGGTGCTTTATCAGAAAGCGAAGCTTTGTCTAAGATAATTCCAATAGCTGGGGCTGTGGAACACCTTCATAAAGATGGAATGCTTCATTTAGACATCAAACCAGACAACATTGTTTTAAAGGAAGATGCTACAACGGGAGAAGTAATCCCTGTTTTGATTGATTTTGGTATAGCCAAACATTTTGACCGCCATGGGAAGCCTACTTCACGACCAATTGCTAAAGGTGCATCTGATGGCTATGCACCAATGGAACAATATACAGAAATCACAAAATTTGCTCCAGAGATTGATATTTATGCATTAGGTGCTACTCTGTATTTTTGTCTTACAAATACCAATCCACCGAAAGCCTTTGATATTCCTTCAAATGATACTCTTTTGGTAAAACTACCTATAGACGTAAGTCAAAGAGTGAAAGATGCCATAGTAAATGCTATGCAACGTAGTAGCTATGATAGGACAAAAACTGTTCAATCTTTCTTGTCTTCAATAAAGCAAGTTTATACATTGCCTATTGGCACAGAATTGCGCAGTCCTACTCAAAAATATCGAATTGTTGAAATCCTAGGAGAAACTTCCCTTTACATTAAATATAAAGCCGTATTGTCGAATGGCTCAAAGACTAACAATAATAGAGTGTTGATGGGTAATGAAACCACAGTTTTAGCACAATATTATATTTTTGAGTGGTTTGAGAAAGACAAAGATAAACGCATTGATTCTACAAATTTACAAAAGCCAAGCTTTAGAGATTGGAATTCTGAGTGCATTTCTGTTTTTGCAAGAGAGATGCATAAACTGATTCCTAATAAATGTTTTGTAGAGAAAGATGATTATGGCAGATTTAAGGCAGAAGAATTTAAGGCTAATAACACTTACTATTATTCACGTGCAATAATGCCTAAAGCTTCTGTTTTGAAAGTTTCATTTGAGGCTATCCGAAATGCATATTTTAGAATATTAAAGGGAATTAGAAAAAACATACACTTGCTAATTGCTGCTGTAATAGGTCTATTTTTGGCTATAGTTATGATTCGAGGGTCTGAAATATTAGCACGTTTGACATTTTATTCTGTTAATTTTGTAGAGGAAACATTCTTCAAAGCAAAACAAGAAACTGTGAGCAGCAAAAATAAAAAAACGCCGTCAGAATCTTCAACTCCAACAAAGGTAAAGAATGATACAGTCACAAAAAAAGGAAAAGAAGAGGTTGTTCCCATACCTCAACCAATAGAGCCGATAAAAAAGGAAAAAACTGATGATGAGCTGTTTAAAAAGGCAAAGACAATTTCTGACTTTAAAGCTTTAGCGGATAGAGGGTATAAAAAAGCATATTCATCATTAGCAGAAAAATATTATCAAATACATGATTATAATAACGCCAGCTTATGGGCAAAAAAAAGTAGTTCTCCAAGTTCAAAAAAAATATTGGAAGCCATAGAGTATGTGCATAAAGGAAATTCACAGTATCTAATATGGATAGGAAGTTTTAAACAAAATGAAGAATCTCGCATCTCTGCGATATATGCATATGGGCATATAAACAATGGGGATCCTTTAATATCTAATCGTTTAAAAGAATTGAAAAATGAATAAGTTATTTTTGATAATTAGTTTTACATTGTTTAGCACAATAGAGGTAACTGCTCAGATTACGGAAGATGTAGCTAAGGAATTCTTTAATTCTGCATATAATGCTTATTGTGAACATGATTATGAAAAGAGTTTGTATATGTTAGACTATGCGGAAAAGGAAGGGTATTCAAAAGATAGTATCCTTAAATATAGAACTTTAATAAAAGAAAAAGAAACTTTTGATAAAGTTTTGGAGGAAGGAGAACTTTTATACAAGAAAAAACAATATGTAAAAGCTTATGATATTTATAGAAGATTACCCTCAGAAATACAACAAAATGTTACATGGATAAAAAAATGCAATGAAATAGTCGATGCCATAAAAAAAGGAACTGCGATTTCGGAAGGACTAGCCAATTACATGAATAAAAAGAATCCCAATATTACGTATGGTTTTAAAGGAGGCTTTGCTTGCATAGAAAAGCCTTGGGGGAAATTTGGAGTAGATAAATATGGAAATGAATATACTTATGATAAGATAAACTTTACGAAAAGTGGCATTTATAAAATTGTAAAAGACAAGAAAATAGGATATGTTGATAGTTTAGGGTATGAAATAGTACATTGCCAATATACAGATGGAGGTAATGGTGTTTTTGACGATTTGATTCGTGTTTGTAAAGGGAAGAAGTGGGGGTATATTGATATAAATGGTAAACAGGTAATTGATTTTAGATATAAAGATGCAGGTGATTTCTCAGAAGGCTTGGCGCCTGTGTCAGTAGGAAACAAATATGGTTTTATTAATCGAGTTGGCCAATTGGTAATTTCTCCTCAATTTGATGCGGCTTGGAATTTTAGTAGTGGGTATGCTGCTGTTCGGGTTGGTTCGGATTGGTTCTTTGTCAATCATGAAGGTGTTAATGAATTTAGAAGAACATTTTCAGAAATTGGATATATGGAACATAGGTTTTGTGAAGGAATCGCTTTGGTACAGGAAAAGCATGATGAGGATAGTTATTCTTGGCAAGGGTATGGGTATTTTTCAAAAGAGGGTAAATTTATAACTCCATGTATTTATGAGTATGGGTCTCGTAATTTTAATGAAGGTATGGCAGTAATTTGTTTTGATGGAAAATATGGCTATATAAATACAAAGGGTGAAAGATTCATACAAGCCATTTATGAAAAGGCCGATTCTTTTTCAGAAGGTATGGCTCATGTAGTTATGAATGGATGGCATGGCTTTGTGGATAAATATAATATAACAACATTTGATTATTCATCCAGAAAATAAGGAATATGAAAAAGACAATATTACTTTTTAGTTTGTTTTTCGTTTGTGAATTGGCTTATTGCCAAGTGAACGAAAATAAGGAAAAAGCTTCTATAGCTATGGAGTTGGGGAAATTTGACATAGCTCTTTCTTATTTAGAAGTGATACCTGAAAACCAACAAGATGATAAGATTAAGAGCATGAAAACAATATGTACAGATTCTATAGTTACCAGAACACTTGTTGTATGCAATCAATTATTAAAAGTCCAAAAATATGAAGAGGCATTAGCTCTTATAAGTAAAAAAATACCCCAGCGGTATATGTCTCGTGAAGCTATAACAAGTTTGGTAGATAAATGTTATCAGTTTATAATACTACAAAAAGCTGGTAAAATAGTTAGTAGGGAATTAGCACAAAAATGCAAAGAGTATGATCAACTTTATTCTTTTCATTATGGCTATGCAAGAGGAACAAAGAAAAGAGGGGACGGTGATAAGAATTATTATTTTATAACAAAACATGGAAAATTGTTGTTCGAAGGTCGCTATTGGTATGACTTTTCTGATGGATTCAGTTGCCATTCAAGTTCTGTGTGTTATACGGATAGTCTAGGACAACAGATGCCATGGGATTTAAAGTTGCATTATGATTGGGGGGAGAATTTCCATGAAGGTAGAGCTGCTGTACTAAATGAGAAAAAGGCAAAATGGGGATTTATTGATAAGAATGGCATTTTGGTGATACCAGCAATTTATGACAAAGTATATTTTTTTAGTGAAGGATT
>ERZ1034976.3342-NODE-3342-length-10257-cov-5.527642_pt1 | contig 10257 bp, 12 predicted proteins | sample MGYA00520623_ERZ1034976 | MGnify/ENA primary metagenome ERZ1034976 (study PRJEB33766, sample SAMN09781774) | gut metagenome | biome: gut microbiome | host: Homo sapiens | place: Madagascar | study: EMG produced TPA metagenomics assembly of the PRJNA485056 data...
CTTCCACTCGAATTTCCACTGTGGAACTTACTTTGGGAATTTACGCTGATTTTCGGAAGAATATAAAATTTCAAAAAAGTCTTGACAAACCGTTTTCGGTTTGCTATAATAATATAGCTTGACAAGTATACAACTTTGTCAACATCCCTTGCTCGTACAAGAGTACGGGCTTAATATCCACAAGGAGGTGCTTTATAATGGCAAAGCTCAGCGAAAAGTATGAGGCAGTTGTTGTATTTTCACTCAAGAACGGTGAGGATGCAGTAAAGGCTCTCGTTGCTAAGTTCTCTGATCTGATCAAGGAACACGGCACATTAGTTGACGTTGATGAATGGGGCGCTCGTAAGCTCGCTTACGAGATTAACTACGAAACCGACGGTTATTATGTAGTTTACAGCTTCGACTGCAAGCCTGATTTCCCTATGGAATTCGAGCGTATCATCAACATCACTGACGGCGTTCTCCGTTCGCTCGTAACGGTACGCAAGTAATCAAGGTTTGAAAACAGACAGGAGGAACGATAACGTATGTACAACAAGGTAATTATGATGGGCAGGATCGTCAATGACCTTGAACTGAGATCGACACCTGCGGGTGCTTCCGTGCTTTCTTTCAGAATTGCGGTAGATCGCAGATTTCAGACAAAGGGTGAAGACAGAAAATCCGATTTCTTCAATGTTGTTGCATGGCGTAACGAGGCAGAATTCATTTCAAGATATTTTGCAAAAGGACGCATGATACTTATCGAGGGTGAGCTTCAGAACAGATCTTACCAGGATAAGAACGGCAACACAGCTTACATTACCGAGATCATCGTTGACCGTTCCACGTTCACAGGCGAAAAGGCAAACAACACACAGGGTACATCCTCTGCTTATCAGAGCTACCCCGGTAATGCCGCTAAAAACGCTCCTGAACATCCTGCACAGACTTCAAACACAGCGCCCACAGTGTCGCAGGGTAACAATTCGGATTTCACCGTAGAATCCGGTGAAGATGACGATTACCCGTTCTGATCAAAATAAGGAGGATAAAACAATGTCTGAAAGAGAAAAGAACGAAAAGTCAACAGTTCGTCCTATGAAGCGTACAAGAAAAAAAGTTTGCGCATTCTGTGCCGACAGAGCTGAATTCATTGACTATAAGGATGTAGCTAAGCTCAGAAAGTGCATGACAGAGCGTTACAAGATTCTGCCCCGCAGAGTAACAGGCTGCTGCGCATATCATCAGAGAGAGCTTACAACAGCTATCAAGAAGGCAAGACAGGTAGCTCTTATTCCTTACGTTTCTGACTAAGTTATAAACAGCTTTATAAAAAATCGATGCTTAAACCGCATCGATTTTTTAGTTTGTCGAAAAACCTCTTGCTTATTTAAAAATGGGGTCGCAGGGGCGAAGTCCCCGTACAGGTCGTCAGCCATTTGTGCCACTGCATCGTGCAGTGGCTTTGTGTGGCTGACTGCAAGCATCCTTGCTTGGTCTAGGGGCGGTAGCCCCAGCAAAATAGCCCCTTTCCCTGGGAAAGGGGTTTTCGGCAAGGATGCCGAAATAAGGACACACCGAGCTTTGCACGAGGCAAAGTCATCAGAGTGTCCTAAAGGGGATAGGGATTGAAGACTAGCACTTTTTGAAAAACATACTTTTTCTACAAGCTGAAATCGATGCTTAAACCGCATCGATTTTTTTATTTTTATCTATTGATTATTTCCTTAAAATGCTGTATAATAATACAGTATGATTGTGAGGTGTGTGTTTTGGCACAGAAAAAAGGAAAAAATAAATTCGGAATAACACCGTCTATGATATTTCTGAATCTTTTACTGGTTCTTATCATCTGCACAGTGTGCTTCTTTACCTATAATATTATAAACGGCGAGGATAATACTTCATCCGAACCGCCGTTCACAGCGGTGACATCCGCACCGCCCGAAACTTCCGCTCCGACTACTACCGCAGGCAGTACGGAAAAGCCCGACAGCAACTCATCCGTTGCCACATCGGATAATGAGCCGACAATTGACTTTGATAAGGACTATTTCTCCTCATCGCTGTTCATAGGCGACAGTATCTCCACCGGCCTTAGTCTTTACGGCTTCCTCGATCAGCAAAACGTATTCGCTCAGCAGGGTCTTGCACCCTCTACTGCGCTTGACGCTGACATTGACGGAGTGACGCTTTCGGATAAGATCGCTTCATTCAAGCCCAAAAAGATATTCGTGATGCTCGGCACAAACAGCGTCGGCTACGCAGATAACAAAACGCTTGCAGGCAATATGAAGGAGCTTGTGGAAAAGATTTCGGCTCTTACAAAGGCTAAGATTTACGTTGTATCCATTCCGCCCGTAACACCGGAAGCGGAGAAGTCGGACGAGAACGCACTTACCCTTAAGGCCATCACCGATTATAATACCAAGCTCAAAAATGCAATTTCCGGAACTTCGGCAACATTCATCGACCTTAACAGCATCCTTTCAGACAAGGACGGATATTTCAATGCCGATTATGCCGAAATGGACGGAATTCACTTTATGGGAAAAACCTACGAGGTAATGCTCAGCTATCTGCAAAAGCATTCTTCGTAAATATCAAAAGGGGCAATATATTAGAATGAAGCATATAGCTGATTGTAAAACAATAGCAATATCGTTAATCTGTATATTATCAATAGTTCTTTGCAGCTGTTCGGACGTAACGGTGTCGCAGGATAGTTCGTCCTCAAAAAATGACGCAACAACCCCTGTAAAAACATCATTAACCGACACCAAATCATCAACTGTAGCGACAACCGTTAAAATCGTAACTACATCGGCTACTACAGCCGTTACAACGACCGAAACGACACTGCCTGAAACTACAGCTGTAGCAACAGAGCCAAAGCCTGCTCCGACCGATTCGCCAAAAACCTCTGAAACCGCTCCACAAGCCAAACCGACAGCGTCAACAGACTTCGATACCTCATTTTTTGACGATGCTCTGTTCATAGGCGACAGCATTACCACCGGTCTTTACCTTTACGGTTATCTTGACGAGTCCCTCGTCTACGCAAAGCTCGGTCTTGCCCCCTCAACCGCATTGGAAAGCGAAATAGACGGTGTAACCATAAACAGTAAAATAAAGGCAAATAATCCCAAAAAGATATATATTATGCTCGGCACCAACAGCGTAGGCTATTCAGACGGCAATTACCTTGCAAATTGTATGGGCGAACTTGTACAACATATTTCACAAATTACAAAAGCGAAGGTATACGTTCTGTCTATCCCACCGATAACATATTATGCCGAAGCAGACTATGACAACGCACTTACAACATCTGCGATAAACGAGTATAATGCCGCATTAAAAAGCGTAATCAAAGGCACAAAGGCAAAATTTCTCGACTTTCATTCTGTGCTGACCGCTCCCGACGGATATTATTACGAGGAATATCACGAGATGGACGGAATTCACTTTATGGGTTCAACGTATCAGGTTATGCTAAGTTTCCTTGAGAAACATTCTTAATATAAATGTGCATAAAAGAAAGGAATTATGAACAATGAAAAGCAGTATCACAAAGAGAATTATGGCAGGAATTGTCTGCGCTATGGTCGCAGTTTCAATATGCGGATGCTCCGAGAAACCCGCTCAGTCATCGGCTTCGGAAAGCTCCGTCACATCCGATGCAGGCTCGGTTTCCGAGAGCGTTTCCGAGGCTTCTGACAGCAGTACGGCGACCGGTACCGCCGCCGAAATCACAGCTAAGATACAGGAAGATGTCAAATTCCCGGGTATGGCTGAAATAGGTGCAGACCGCATGGCAGGCTACTATGACGTTGATGCCGATAAGATAGACAGCTACAGTGCCTATATCTGCGGCTCGGGCGCTTATCCCGATGAGATAGCGGTATTCAAGATGAAGTCCGCCGACGATGTAAATGCCGTAAAATCGGTTCTCGAAAAGCGTGTAGAGAGCCAGAGTGCCACTTTCAAGGACTATACGCCTGATGAAATGTACAAGATAGACGGCAACAACGTAGTCACAAGCGGTAACTATGTAGCGCTTATCATCTGTGCCGATAACGCAAAGGCAATCGAAGATTTCAAGGCAATGGCTAAGTAAATCAGTAAAATGAAAGGAGAACCGTATGGCTATAGAGTGTCTTGTTATAACGTTTATACTTGGGGCTATAGTGTTCTCGTTCGCCAGAGCCGACAGAATCCGCTGGGTCATAGCGACAGTTCCGCTTGGGATACTGCCGCTTGCAAACTGCGTGTCCTGCTTTATCTGTACCACATTTCTGGGGTGCGATCTTCCTAAGAATATTGCTGCGGTGATACTTCTTCTTGCGGTGATGGCATCGTGCGTGTGGATAGGCATAGCGTCGGGTTTTCTGCGTACAAACCGTATGCGTATACCTTATATTAGCGTTGGCATCGGCTTCAATGTGGTTCTTGGGCTTATTCTACTGAATTTCTATATCGGATTGTTGTAATCCGGCTATGAAACGGAGATTCACAGCTATAAACAAATACCGCACCGCCGTAAATTTCTACGGCGGTATTTTTGTCTTTAAGTTATATCCGCATCCGTCAATCGTCAATAGACAAATTGTATAAAAATGAACCCGGATTTTTAGTTACTTATTCCTAAAAGACATATTGACAAATCGGAGATAACACTATATAATATTAAATGTATTTCGCTCACCACTACATATTGTGGTTTTACGATTAAAGCTTAAACGAGAGGGAGAAATTAATGCTGACTAAAATTCAAAAGAGGGACGGACGTACAGTACCGTTCAACATTGAAAAGATAGCCGATGCTATATATAAGGCGGCGAGAGCTGTCGGTGGCAACGATTATCAGGAAGCCGGTGAAATGGCTGAAAAGGTTTGCGATTATCTTGAGGCAAACGTAAATAAGACAGGGGAGCTTCCCACCGTAGAAGAGGTTCAGGACGCTGTAGAAAAGGTGCTTGTAGAAAGCGGCCACGCAAAGACCGCCAAGGCTTATATCCTTTACAGAGCCGACAGAACAAGGGTAAGAGAAATGAACACCAGCCTTATGAAGATCTATGAGGATCTTACATTCAAGGCTGCAAGAGATTGCGATATTAAGCGTGAAAACGCCAACATTGACGGAGATACCGCAATGGGCACAATGCTCAAATACGGCTCTGAGGGTGCAAAGCAGTTCAACGAGATGTATGTTCTTGCTCCCGAGCATTCAAAGGCACACAGGGACGGCGATATTCATATCCACGACCTTGACTTTTTAACGCTTACCACGACCTGCTGTCAGATTGACCTTATCAAGCTGTTCAAGAACGGCTTCTCGACAGGTCACGGCTTCCTCAGAGAGCCTAACGAAATCAGCAGCTATTCTGCGCTTGCCTGCATTGCTATCCAGTCAAACCAGAACGATCAGCACGGCGGACAGTCTATCCCCAACTTTGACTATTCTATGGCTGACGGCGTAAGAAAGACATATAAGCACCGCTATGCTCAGAATATCGTAAGAGGACTTGAGCTTATAGGCGGCATTGAAGACCTTGCAACAGCAGAAGCAGATGTAAAGGCATATACAAAGAAGCTCGAAGAAGAAAAGCAGCTTTGTCCTGTTCTCGCTAACGATAACGGCTATCAGGACGCAGAGCGTGAATGCCTCAGGGAGATTTGCCCCGATATCAGCGATGAAATAATCGACAAGATACAGAAATTTGCACTGAAGCAGGCTGAAGTGGAAACCGACAGAGCCACATATCAGGCTATGGAGGCACTTGTACACAACCTCAACACAATGAACAGCCGTGCAGGCGCACAGATACCGTTCTCATCAATAAACTACGGTACAGACACCTCTCCCGAAGGCAGAATGGTAATAAAGAACGTTCTGCTTGCTACCGAGGCAGGTCTTGGCAACGGCGAAACACCCATCTTCCCGATACATATCTTCAAGGTAAAGGACGGCCTTAACTATAACGAGGGCGATCCTAACTACGATCTGTTCAAGCTGGCTTGCAGAGTATCGGCAAAAAGACTGTTCCCGAACTTCTCGTTTATCGACGCTCCCTACAACCTTCAGTATTACAAGCCCGGCGACTATAATACGGAAATCGCATATATGGGATGCCGTACCCGTGTAATAGGCAATGTTTACGATCCCACAAGAGAAATAGTAACAGGACGAGGAAACCTTTCGTTCACATCTATAAATCTGCCCAGACTCGGTATACTTGCAGGCGGAGATATTGTAAAGTTCTTTGAGATGCTTGAGGACAGAATGAACCTTGTCATAGATCAGCTTCTCTACAGATTCAAGATACAGTCGCAAAAGAAAGTAAAGAACTATCCGTTCCTTATGGGACAGGGAATATGGATCGACTCCGAAAAGCTAAACCCCAACGATACTATCGGAGAGGTGTTAAAGCACGGTACGCTTTCTGTAGGCTTTATAGGTCTTGCTGAATGCCTCAAGGCACTTATCGGCGTTCATCACGGCGAAAGCAAGGAGGCTCAGGAGCTTGGTCTGCGTATTATAGGCAGAATGAGAGCAAGAATGGACGAAGAAAGCAAGAAGACCGGTCTTAACTTCTCGCTCCTCGCAACACCTGCAGAAGGTCTTTCGGGCAGATTTGTAAAGATTGACCGCAAGAAGTTCGGCAAAATCGAGGGTGTAACAGACAGAGAATACTACACGAACTCATTCCATGTGCCTGTTTACTTCCCAATCAACGCATTCAGAAAAATCAAGCTGGAAGCGCCTTATCACGCACTCACAAACGCAGGTCATATCAGCTATGTAGAACTTGACGGCGACCCGCTTCAGAACCTTGAGGCATTTGAGCAGATCATCAGATGCATGAAGGAATCGGGTATCGGCTACGGTTCGATAAACCACCCCGTAGACAGAGATCCATGCTGCGGATACACGGGTATAATCGGTGACGTATGCCCCAAGTGCGGAAGAAGCGATCACGGCGACAACACAAGATTTGAGCGTATCCGCCGTATAACAGGCTATCTTGTAGGCACTGTTGACCGATTCAACAACGGCAAGAGAGCCGAAGAAAGAGATAGAGTAAAGCACAGCGTTTCTGCAGATGACGCAGAAATCTGACGGTTTATAAAGACTGCGAAAGAATCCGGCACATCCTGCCGGATTTTTTGCATTCAGGGCTTGAAATCGGCGGCGGTTTAGTATATACTATCCATAAGCCGAGCCGTAAGGACTGAGTGAAAGCAAAAACAGAAAAGAGGTATTTCTATGGGCGAATATGGCAAAAGAGCCGAGCAACTGTTTATGGAAGGGTATAACTGCTCACAGGCGGTATTGCTCAGCTATTCGGATATAACGGGGCTTGACGATAAGACGGCGGCTATGCTTGCATCGGGCTTCGGCGGCGGTATGGGACGTATGCGTGAGGTATGCGGCGCTGTAAGCGGAATGTTCATAGTACTGGGCATAGTGGCAGGCTACAGCGATCCTTCGGACGCACAGGGCAAGAAATCCACCTATGCCGCAATACAGGAGCTTGCTTCACGCTTCAGAAAAGAAAACGGCAGTATAATCTGTAAGGAGCTTCTCGGACTGTCAAAGCCCGAAGGCACATATATACCCCAAGAAAGAACGAATGAGTATTATAAAAAACGGCCTTGTCCGAAAATCGTCTGTATGGCGGCTGATATACTTGAAGAATATCTTGATGAACACGGTTATCTGACCGGGAAAGGAATCTGACATGATCGCACTTATTACGGGCGCAAGCTCGGGAATCGGAAAAGAAATGGCGAAAAACCTTGCTACAAGAGGTGTAAATCTTATACTAGTTGCAAGAAGAACAGAGCGTCTGCTGGCACTCAAGGAAGAAATCGTATACAACTGTCCCGAAATAAAGGTCAAGACAATTACAGCCGACCTTTCGAAAGAGGAGCAGTGTTTCGGGCTTTACAACAAGGTAAAGGATTATAAAATTGATTTTCTCTTTAACAATGCGGGATTCGGTCTGTACGGTCCGTTCCTTGAAACAGATCTTAAAGACGAACTTTCGATGATAAACGTCAATATAAAGGCCGTTCATATTCTGACAAAGCTGTTCCTGCGTGATTTTGCCGCAAGAAACAGCGGATATATCCTTAACACTGCGTCTGTTGCAGGCTTTATGGCAGGACCTCTGCTTGCAACATACTATGCGACAAAAAACTATGTCGTACAGCTTACCAAGGCGATTTATGAGGAACTGAGAAGCACAGGCAGCAGGGTAGTGATAAGCGCACTTTGCCCCGGACCTGTAGATACCGAATTCAACAGCGTTGCAGGCGTAAAGAGCTTCGGAATACCGAGCGAGAACGAGGCTTATGTTGCGGACTATGCTATCGAGCGTCTTTTATGCGGCGATCTGCTGATAATCCCCGGCGTTACCACCAAGGCGGCTGCGGCAGGCTCAAGATTTGCTCCGACAAAATTCCTTCTCAGAACGGTAAGAACGTTACAGGAGCAGAAGAACAAATAAAGATATAATGTGAGGAACTATGGCGTATACTACAGATTTCAACGCTGAGCTTGTTTCAAAGCAGGCGAGCAAAAACACAAAAATGCTTTTTGAATACCTTAAAAGCATTTACGGCAAAAAACATCTGGCAGGTCAGCAGTATCTGCAAAGTGAAGAAGTCGAGGATCTTGTGTACTATCATCTGACGGGAAAACTCCCTGCCGTAAGAGGATATGACTTTATGAGGGTAAGCTCCTGCAAGAAAACTGACGATCAGGTAGACAGGGCGATAAAATGGGCTACTCAGTGCGGCGGCATTGTCACAATGTGCTGGCACTGGTACGCTCCGAACGATATGAACGATTATTCCAAAGGCTCATCGTTCTACTACAAGACGACAAGCTACGATCACAAGACCTGCTTCGATTTATGCAAGGGTGTAACCGAAGGTACTGCAGAATATGAATTTATTATCCGTGAGATAGATATGGTATCAGCCGAGCTTAAGCGTATGGCACAGCTTGATATACCTGTGCTGTGGCGGCCTCTGCACGAGGCAAACGGCAACTGGTTCTGGTGGGGAAACCACGACGAACAGCACCGTGAAGCGTATAAGAAGCTGTGGTATATGATATTTGACCGTATGGAAAATTATCACAAGCTGACAAATCTTATATGGGTATGGAACGGTCAGGACAAGTGCATGGAGGTAAGTCCGGACACGTTTGACATCTGCGGAGATGATATTTACTCGGTAAAGGAATACGATCATTCTTCCCAGAAGCAGAGATTTGAATATATGACTAAGCTTGCACACGGCAAGATGATAACCTTGTCCGAATGCGGTTATATCCCCGATCCCGATGAGATGAAAAAGGACAACGCCATGTGGCTGTGGTGGCTCCCGTGGTGGGGCGAGTTCGTCTACAAGAGGGAAGGGTACAAGCCTGTTTTTGATAAAGACGGCTATACCGTGATAAACGAAAAATATATGACGGAGGACTTTATGAAGCGTGTTATGGCTCATCCCGATGTCATAATGCGTGAGGATCTGCCGTGGTACGACAAGGATAAGCACAAACTCCCCGATGCGCTTTCGGCAAATCTTGAGAGGATAAAAAGCAAATGAGAAAAGCACTCGCTGTATTAATAGCCGTAATTATTGCCGCAACGCTCTGCGGCTGTGCCGATGATGTTTCTTCTGTACAGCAGGAGGGCAGTTCCTCCCGTTCATCTACAAAATGGACGGTAACTAAGGTGGCTGACGATGATATTTCCTGCGAGGGTCTTGTACTCACAGCGCTTAACAGCGGCGATTTTCCCGAAATGGTAAAAGCAACGGACAGCACACTGCTTGATACGATAATGGATTTCAGCAAATACGGCATCACAGATTACTGCGTATATCAGCAGGCGATAAGCGTTGAGCTGTCGGAGATAATTGCTGTGCGTGCAGATGACACAGACGGCGTGAAAGCCGCACTGCAAAGCAGGAAAGACAGCCTTATAAAGCAGTTCGGAACATATCCCGAGCAGGAAAAAATCGTAAGCAGGACGGTGGTATTCCAAAAGGGCGATCTGTGCTTTCTTATAGCGTCGGAAGAGCCTGAGAAGGCAGAGAAAGCAATATCGGACAAAATCAGCGCAAACTCTGTTGATTCGGGGGATTAAAAAGTGGACTGAAGCAAAGTAAAAAGCAGAAATATATAATGACCGCAGTTTGTAGAAAAAGTATGTTTTTGAAACAAACTTCTAACTCACTACCCCTATCCCCCTGCCC
>ERZ1034976.3344-NODE-3344-length-10255-cov-20.867451_pt1 | contig 10255 bp, 9 predicted proteins | sample MGYA00520623_ERZ1034976 | MGnify/ENA primary metagenome ERZ1034976 (study PRJEB33766, sample SAMN09781774) | gut metagenome | biome: gut microbiome | host: Homo sapiens | place: Madagascar | study: EMG produced TPA metagenomics assembly of the PRJNA485056 data...
GCGCCGCCTGCCGCTGGGCCTTCGAACAGCCCGGCGTCACCGCCGTCGAGGCCGAGACTGCCCCCGATCACGCTGCCTCGCAGGCAGTGCTGCACCGGGTGGGCTTTGTTCCGACCGGGACGATGGGCGCGGAAGGGCCGAGGTTCATTCTGCGCCAAAAGCCTTGACTCCATCGCCAAATCAGCGCTTTCCCCTTTACATCTCCCACAACTTGTGCCATAATTTATTCTAATATAGCAGTTTGCGTTTTCAATGGTCTGGCAACATCCGCAAACTGCATATCGCAAATATGCTGTTACCCATAGGCATATCTGTGGAACTTGCGATTAAGGGAAGCTGTCCTCGGCGCGGCGATTCGGCGGCGCGGGGCAGCAAGAGAGGGGTAATCTGCTATGAGTAAGATCATCATTCCGGCAAACTACACGCCCGCGCTGAACCTGTACGACACCCAGCGCGCCATCGGCACCGTGAAGCGGCTGTTCGCCGACACCCTGTGCGCCACGCTGAATCTCTACCGCGTGTCGGCACCGCTCTTCGTCGAGGCTTCTACCGGCCTGAACGACGATTTGAACGGCGTCGAGCGGAAGGTCACCTTCGACACCAAGGACAGCGGCATCGAGGTGCAGGTCGTTCAGTCGCTGGCCAAGTGGAAACGCAAGGCCCTGAAAGACTACGGCTTCCGCGTGGGCAAGGGCCTCTACTGCGACATGAACGCTATCCGCCGCGACGAGGACATGGACAACCTCCACTCCATCTATGTGGACCAGTGGGACTGGGAGAAGGTCATCCGTGAGGAAGACCGGAACGAGACGTATCTGAAGAACGTCGTGCGCTCCATCGTGTCGGCGGTCTGCGCCACCGAGATGAACCTGCACGCCATGTTCCCCCAGCTGCAGGATCTGCCGCTCCACACCCCCAACGTCACCTTCATCACCACCCAGGAGCTGGAGGATAAGTACCCCGACCTGACCCCGAAGGAGCGGGAGAATGCCATCGTCAAGGAGAATGGCACCACCTTCCTGATGAAGATCGGTGCTCCCCTCAAGAGCGGCAAGCCCCACGATGGCCGCGCCCCCGACTACGACGACTGGGATCTGAACGGCGACCTGCTGTTCTGGAACGAGCCGCTGCAGTGCAGCTACGAGCTGAGCAGCATGGGCATCCGCGTCAGCCCCGAGAGCATGGACCGCCAGCTCACCGCCGCCGGCTGCGACGACCGCCGCGAGCTGCCCTTCCACAAGGCTGTGCTGAACGGCGAGCTGCCCTACACCATCGGCGGCGGCATCGGCCAGAGCCGTCTGTGCATGTTGCTGCTGGGCAGCGCCCACATCGGTGAGGTGCAGGCAAGCGTCTGGGACAACGCCACCCGCGAAGCCTGTAAGAAGGCAGGCATCCCGCTGCTGTAAGACTGTATACAAAAAGGACTGATGCATCCGCAGCAGTCCTTTTTCTTATGTCCTGAATTCCAGACCCACCTTGCTTTTTCTCCCGTTTCCGCCCAGCCACCAGAGCAGGAAGGCGTACAGCAGGTTCGTGACGAGGATGATGGTAAACCACATCAGCGTCTCCTGAATGGTCTGGTCGTATACCCGCATAAAGGGGTAGGGGCCGTCGATGGCTCCTGTAATATTGCCGTGCAGATCATACAGACCGTATAGGATCGTCGGTACCAGCGCCCACCAGACCTGCCGCAGCGGCAGGCGGGGCAGACGCTCGAAGAGCACCAGCGACAGAATCGCCAGCACCGGGTTGAGGAAATGGTGGTAGAGCATCGAGCCCGTGAAAAGCATGATGTACCAGCCGTTGCCGTCCTCGTACATGGGGGCGAGGATGATGACCACCGTTAAAAAGGTCATGGCGAGGCAGCTGGTGGAGATGAACTTGAGCCGCTTGAGCCAGAGGGGCAGCTCCCGCCCGGTGAAGATGCAGCCCAGCTGCCACAGACCCACCAGCAGACAGACCGTACCGTTGAAGATGTTGGACAGCTCGGTGTACATCGTAAACATGATGGTCCCGCCCATGGCCCAGCTCATGGGGACGGCGATGGTCTCGAAGTACACGATCAGGAAGTTCATTGCCGCCGAGGCCAGCTTCCGCAGGACAGTCAGGATGTTTTTCAGCACCGTTTCGCTCTCCTATCTGTAATTTTTTGTTGGAATATCAAAGAAACGAGCGTTTTTTCCGCTCGTTTCTTTTTTACACCCGGACGGGCGCTTATTTTGCCGTATTGATGAAGCTGCGGTTATCCCACAGGTACTTGATGCCGGAGATGGCGGTGACAGCGGCCACGACCCAGCACAGCACGGAGGCGATGTCTGCACACTGCTGGCCCAGCACATTGCCGGTCAGGGAGACCGTGAAGTAGTAGAAGATGATGGTCAGCATCTGGAGTACGGTCTTCACCTTGCCCCACATGTTGGCGGCGATGACCTTGCCGTCCTTTGCACCGGCGGCCACCATGCGGAGGCCGGAGACGGCAAACTCGCGGGCCAGAATGATGCAGAGCACCACAGGGCTGCACACGCCGTCCCGCATCATGTAGATGAAGGCTACTGTCGTCAGCAGCTTGTCGGCCAGCGGGTCGGCGAACTTGCCGAAGTCGGTGACCATGTTCCACTTGCGGGCCAGATGGCCGTCGAGGAAGTCGGTGAAGCTGGCCACGGCGAAGATGAGGCCGGCGATGAGGTAGTACCGCGGGTTGTAGCTCGGCGTGATATACTGGCCGAGCGAGACGAAGATCATGAACACCGGCACCAGCAGGATGCGGGTCAGAGTGAGTTTATTGGGCAGATTCATACAAAATTAACCTCCAATCTGTTATTTTGCAACAGTACCATACAAATCGTAAAGGTCGCTGTCGTCCACCAGCACATCATAGAACTCGCCGGGGTAGAGCGGCTCTTCGCTGGACACGCAGACGTTGCCGTCCACTTCGGGGGCATCGGCAGCGGTGCGGCAGAGGTAGAGGCCGCTCTCGTCGTCCACGCCGTCGCAGAGGACGCGGACAGTCTGGCCCACCTTTGCGGCCTGCTTCTGGGCCATGATGCCGGTCTGGATCTGCATCACCAGCTCAGCGCGCTTGTCCTTGACTTCCTGCTCGATCTGGCCGTCCATCTTGGCGGCAACGGTGTTCTCCTCGGCGGAGTAGGCAAAGCAGCCCAGACGGTCGAACTGCACTTCCTTCACGAAGTTGCACAGATCCTCGAACTGCTCTTCCGTCTCACCCGGGAAGCCCGCAATGAGGGTAGTGCGGAGGGTGATGTTCGGGATCTCACGGCGCAGCTTGCCGATGACATCCAGCAGCTCGGCGCGGTTGGAGCGGCGGTTCATGTTTTTCAGGATCGTGTCGTTGCAGTGCTGGATGGGCAGATCGAGATAAGGCAGGACCTTCTCGTTCCGCTTCATGGCGGCGATGAAGTCGTCGGTGATGCGCTCCGGGTAAGCGTACATGATGCGGATCCACTCGAGGCCTGGGATCTTGTTCAGCTTGTCCAGCAGCTCGCAGATGCTGCCCGGCTTGCCCCAGTCCTCACCGTAGGCGGTAGGGTCCTGGGCCACGATGATGAGCTCTTTAACGCCCTCGCCGGCCAGCCAGCGGGCCTCGGCCACACAGTCGGCCATCTCGCGGCTGCGCAGCGGGCCGCGGATGCCGGGGATCGCGCAGTAGTGGCAGCGGTTGTTGCAGCCCTCGGCGATTTTTAAGTACGCATAGTGGGCAGGCGTACCGATGACGCGCTTGCCGCCCAGAGGAAAGTCCTTCTTGAGGCCGTAGCTCTCCAGATGTTCTTCACCGTTGAACAGACGGGCCACGATGGAGTCGATGGCCTTGTTGGAGGCACAGCCGACTACGGCGTCCACCTCGGGGATCTCTTCTTCGATCTGGCTGCGATAGCGCTCGGCCAGACAGCCGGTGACGACCACCTTCAGGTTGGGATTCGCCTGCTTGTAGGAGCAGGCCTCAAGGATGTTCTCGATGGCCTCGGTCTTGGCGCTCTCGATGAATCCGCAGGTATTGACGAGGATGACGTCCGCATCTGCGAGGTCAGCCACCGTCTCGTGGCCCGCCGACAGCAGGATGTGGACCATCACGTCCAAATCGACCTGATTCTTCGGGCAGCCAAGGGAAATACACGCAATTTTCATTCGGATAATACTCTCTTTCTCTCTTGAGGGTCAATTTTCTTCTTCTACTCTTTTGATTGCTTCTTTTATAATAGGATATGCAAACCCCCGCCGGGCCAGCGCAGCCACCACAAGGTCTTTCCGCCCTGCGGCCAGCTTGCCGCGGTACCGCCCTTCCACGAGGGCGGCGGCGGCTTCCAGCTCCGGGTCTCCGCCCGCTTCGTCCGGGGCGTAGACCTCTTCCAGCGCAGCAGAGATCTGCTGTGCGTCCAGTCCCTTCTGCCGCAGATCCTGCGCGGCAGCGCGGCGGCTCTTTCGGGCGACCAGCAGGCCGTGCGCCCGGGTCCGGGCGTAGCGCTCGTCATCCACATACTGCCGCTCCACCATCTCCGCCACCACAGCGGCGGCGGTGGGCTGGGTAAACTTCCGCCCCAAGCGCTCATAGAGCTGCCGGGAGGAAAGCTCCTGCCCGGCCAGAAGCTCCATGGCCCGGGCGCGGGCCTTGGCGGCGTCGGTGGACTTTTCTTCTTCGGCCAGCGGACGGCCTCTTCTCGAAAAGGACATTTAGTCCTCCACCATGATGTCCAGCTCGCTCTCGCTGCTGCGGGCCGGGGCCTTGACGACAGGCTCCTTGGAAGCAGAAGCGGTCTCGCCGCCCTCTTCCTTCTCTGCCGCAGCGGCAGCAGCTTTGCCCGCCGGGCGGCGGGTGGCGTAGAGCTTGTCTGCGTTGGCGCGGATCTGGCCCTCGATGTCGTTGGCGATCTCGGGGTTGTCCTTGAGGAACTGCTTGGCGTTGTCACGGCCCTGACCCAGACGGATGTCGCCGTAGTTAAACCATGCGCCGCTCTTCTGGACGATGCCCAGCTTGACACCCACGTCGATGAGCTCGCTCATCTTGGAGATGCCCTCACCGAACATGATGTCAAATTCAGCCTCACGGAACGGAGGAGCCACCTTGTTCTTGACGATCTTGGCGCGGGTGTGGTTGCCGATGAACTGGCCGGAAGAGTCCTTCAGGCCCTCGACACGGCGGATGTCGATGCGGACAGAAGAATAATACTTCAGGGCGCGTCCGCCGGTGGTAACTTCGGGGTTGCCGTAGACGATGCCCACCTTCTCGCGCAGCTGGTTGATGAAGACACAGACCGTGTTGGTCTTGCCGATGACGCTGGTCAGCTTGCGCATAGCCTGACTCATCAGACGGGCCTGCAGGCCGACGTGGCTGTCACCCATCTCGCCCTCGATTTCGGCACGAGGCACCATAGCAGCGACGGAGTCCACGACGATGGCGTCGATGGCACCGGAGCGCACCAGCGCCTCGCAGATCTCCATGGCCTGCTCGCCGGTATCCGGCTGGCTGACCAGCAGCTCGTCGATGTTCACGCCCAGTGCGGAGGCATAGGCCGGGTCGAGGGCGTGCTCGACGTCGATGAAGGCCACCTCTCCGCCCTTTTTCTGCGCCTCGGCGAGGATGTGGAGGGCCAGCGTGGTCTTACCGCTGGATTCCGGTCCGAACACCTCGATGATACGGCCGCGCGGCACACCGCCCACGCCCAGCGCCAGGTCGAGGCCGAGGCTGCCGGTAGAGATGGCGTCCACCTGCATGGCGGTGTTATCGCCCAGCTTCATGATGGCGCCCTTGCCGAACTGCTTTTCGATTTGGGCCAGCGCAGTTGCCAGCGCATCCTTCTTTGCGCCCGGCTCCGTCTTCTGGGTGGCGGGGGCGACGTTGTTGTTCTGATTCTTTGCCATAGCGTGCTGCTCCTTTATCACATGGCCTGCGGGGTGCAGGCGGTACTATACAGATTCTTTCCTCTATAGTATATCACAGATTTCAAATATTACAACAGATAGTTGTAGATATTTTCACTTTTTCTCACGCTTATTTGGGTCTCCGGGCCGTCACGCAGCGGTCATTGCCGCCGAAGTCCTTCCGGCAGGCAATGTCTGCCCAGCCGTTTGCTTCCAGCAGGACGGTCACGGCCTCCCGCTGCTGCCAGCCGATCTCCAGCGCCAGCGCACCGCCGGGGCGCAGAGCTTTCTGGTAGTGTTCCGCGATGGCCTTATAAAATACGAGGCCGTCTTCCCCGGCTTCCAGTGCCATAGCCGGCTCTTTGGCCACTTCGGGCTGCAATTCGCTCATCTCCTGCGCTGTCAGGTAGGGCGGGTTCGAGACGATGAGGTCGAGCTGACCCTCCGGCAGGGTTTCCCAGTAGGTGAAGAGGTCACCCTCCACCGGCTCTGCGGCGCGGGTAGGCTTCATGCCCCAGTCGAAGGCCGGCTCTTCAAAAGGCGAGGCATCCAGCACGTTTTCGGTGCTGCCGCCCCGGCCTTTCAGGGCCAGACGGGTATTTTTCTCGAGATAGACGTAGGCTTCCGGGCTCTTTTCCACGCAGACGACCTGCGCCGCCGGGCAGAGCCGCTTGACGCCAAGGCCCAGACAGCCGGTACCGGCGCAGAGATCCAGCACCCGGGGCGCTTCCACGCCCGCCAGCATCTCGGCAGCCGTCTCAGCCACCACCTCGGTATCAGCACGGGGACAGAGCACGCCCGGCCCCACGGCCAGTTCAAAGTCGAGGAAAGGCCAGCTGCCGCAGAGGTATTGCAGCGGCTCCCGGGCCGCACGGCGAACGGTAAGTTCTTCGAGTTTTGCCGCTTCGGCGGCGTCCAATGGACGGTCAGAAAGGCGGACGTCCCGGCCTGTCGCCAGCCGGAACAGCTCCCGGGCGTCGAAATCTGCGTCCGGACAGCCCGCCGCCGTCAGCCGCGCTTCCACCTCTTTGACCGCTGCCCGGGGCAGCATCGCTTCACTCACCATTTGCCGTCCTCCGGGTCTTCGGGCAGCACCGGCGTCACGGCGGCGATGGCCACCTCAATCATGCTGTCGTCGGGTTCAAAGACAGTCAGCCGCTGCACCCAGAGGCCGGGCTGGCGGATGATGCGGGTGGCGATGTTGTCCGAGCGGCCGCACCACTTGAGCAGCTCGTAGCTGATGCCCATCACGACGGGCAGGAGCAGCAGCTTGAACAGGACGCGGAGGCTGGTGCTGCTCCAGGGCAGCACGCTGTAGAGGAAAACGCTGACGATGACCACCAGAATGAGGAAGCTGGTGCCGCAGCGGGGGTGGAAACGGGTGTACTTGCGGACATTCTCCACGGTCAGCTCGTCGCCGGCCTCGTAGCAGGCGATGGTCTTGTGCTCTGCGCCGTGATACTCGAAAACGCGGTGGATCTCCTTCATCTTGGAGATGGCCACCATGTAGCTGAGGAAAATGGCAACTTTCAGCACCGCCTCGAGGATGACTCTCGGCCAGCGGGTCAGGGTGACCACCTTGCCGAGGCCGCCCACCAGCACCGTCGGCAGAACGGTGAACAGCAGGATAGCGAACAGGCCGCCCACGAGGGCCGCACCGGCCATCAGGATGTCCTCGGCCTTCTTGCCCAGATGGTCGCCCACCCATTTTTCAAAGGCAGACTCTTCCTCTTCGGCGTCGTACTCGTCGCCCATGCTCACCTGCGCAGAGTACATCATGTAGCGGTAGCCGGTGATGAGGCTCTCTATCATCGAGATGGCTCCCCGCACGAGAGGGATCTTGGCCCAGATGCCGTGTTTCGGGGTGTCTTCTATCTTCGTTTCGATGGTGCCGTCAGGCTTGCGCACAGCGCAGCAGATGTTCTCCGGGCCGCGCATCATGATGCCTTCCATCAGGGCCTGACCGCCCACACTGGTCTTGAAGCATTCCTTCTTGGGTTCGTGATTCATAAAATGGATTTCTCCTGTCAGTTTTTGACCTTTATTCTATCATATAAATATGACAAAATCTTATTTTTTGTAGAGCGGCAGCCCCAGTGTCACCACCGTACCCCGGCCCAGAGTGCTCTTGATGTCCATCGTGCCGTCGAGGGCGGTCATGATGGAGTCCACCAGCGCCAGACCGATGCCGCTGCCGCGCACCGAGTTGCTGCCCTTGTAGAACTTGGTCTTGACGTTCTCGAGGTCTTCGGGCGGGATGCCGCGGCCCTGGTCGATAAATTCGATAAAGGCTTTGTACTCGCCCGCCCAGAGCTTGACTGTGATGCGCCCGCCGGGGGCGGAATACTTGATGGCGTTGTCCAGGATGTTGATGAACACCTGCCGCAGACGGTCGGGGTCGGCGTAGACCGGGATCATCTCCTCCGGCTCATTGTACACCAGCACAAGCCCCTCCCGCTGGATGCGGGCCTCGCAGAAAAGCACCGCATCGGTCAGCTCGGCCACAAGGTCGAGGGGGCGGCAGGTCATCTTGAGACGGCCATTCTGCAGGCGGCTGAAATCCAGCAGCTCCTCCACCATGTTGTAGAGGCGGGCCGTCTCGTTGTTGATGATCTCGAGGCCCTTGCGGTAGTTCTCGTCGGAGGGGTCGTCCAGCGTGCGCAGCGTCTCCACCCAGCCCCGGATGGAGGTGAGCGGGGTGCGCAGCTCGTGGGAAACGGAGCTGATGAACTCGTTTTTCATCTTTTCCGTCTCTTCGAGACCCTCGGCCATTCGGTTGATGGTGCCGCGCAGGCGGTCCACCTCATCCCGCTCGTCACCGGTGACGGGCAGACGGACGTCCAGCTCACCCCGGGCGATGCCGGCGGCGGTGCGCTCCACCTGTCCCAGCGGCACCACGATGCTCCGCACGAAGTACAGGCCCGACATGATGGTAAAGGCCAGCACCGCCGCACCCATGATGAGGGCCACCACCACGGTGCGTTTGAGCTGTTCTTCCACCAGTGTCAGACTGGTGACGAGACGCATGGCGGCCACATCTTCGGCTGCATAGGGTACGAGACAGCAGGCCGCCATGACCATCTCTCCACTCTGGGTGCGGTAGATGGCGATGCCCTGCCCGTCCACGGCGTCCTGTGCCTGCTCAAAGTCGGTGCGGGTGACGATGCCCTCGGCATCGGTGCCGCTGGACGAGGCGATGACACCGCCGTAGCTGTCCAGCAGCATAAATTCGTATTTGTCCTTATCGGAGAACTGCTCCACCATCCGACGCAGAGCCACGCTGCGGCTGGCGGCGGTCTTCTGGCTCGTTTCGCCGGTGTACATTTTGAGCTGGCCGGTGATGGACGAAAAGCGGCGGTACATGGTCTGCTGGACGCCGTTGTAGTAGCTGCGGGTGGCGCTGTAGAGGAACATGACCTCCACCAGCAGCACCAGCAGTACCGTAATGAGCAGACTGCCCCGCAGCCATCGCCGAGTAATGCCGCTCCGCATAGCGTTTTCTCCTTTCCTGTCAATTTTACTTTGCCCTCACCGCGTCCCCGTCGCATAGCGACTCCAAATCGGAGAAACGAGAAAAAAGCGTTAAGCGAAGCGGCTAGCTTTTTTCCGTTTCGACAACTCCTTCGGGGTCTGAAAGGGGCGAGCAGCCCCTTTCTCGTGGATCTAGCGCGTCGAAATCGCTGGTGATTTTCTGGTTCTCTTTTGACACCAAAAGAGAACATATTCTTCGTTATTCCTCCCACCGATAACCATATCCCCACACGGTGAGGATATGTGCCGGATGGCTGGGCTCATCCTCCACCTTCATCCGCAGACGGCGGATGTTCACGTCCACGATCTTGACGTCGCCGAAGTAGTTTTCACCCCAGACACCTTTGAGGATACGCTCGCGCACCAGCGCCACACCGGGGTTGCGGAAGAACAGCTCCATGATCTGAAACTCCACCTGAGTCAGCTCGATGGGCTTGCCCGCCTTGAGCAGGACGCGGCGGTTCTCGTCCAGCACGAAGCTGCCGCTCACCAGTGAGGCCGGAGCCTGCTCCCCTGCCTCGGCGCCGGCCGAACGGCCCACGCGGCGGCAGAGCGCCTCCACACGGGCCAGCAGCTCACTGACGCTGAAGGGCTTGGTCATATAGTCGTCGGCACCGATGGACAGGCCGCGGATCTTATCCTGCTCCTGCCCCTTGGCACTCAGGATGATGATGCCGATCTTCTGGTCGGTGCGGCGGATGGTCTCGCAGAGCGAGAAGCCATTCATGCCCGGCAGCATCACGTCCAGAATGGCTGCATCGCAGCCCGGGCTCTGCTCCAACAGCGGCAGGGCCGCTTCGGCGCTGTCCGCCTCCACAGCCTCCATCCCGGCCAGACGCAGGTTCAGCGC
>ERZ1034976.3345-NODE-3345-length-10252-cov-48.361969_pt1 | contig 10252 bp, 10 predicted proteins | sample MGYA00520623_ERZ1034976 | MGnify/ENA primary metagenome ERZ1034976 (study PRJEB33766, sample SAMN09781774) | gut metagenome | biome: gut microbiome | host: Homo sapiens | place: Madagascar | study: EMG produced TPA metagenomics assembly of the PRJNA485056 data...
TTCGGGCTTTGTGATATTTTAAAAGAGGGTGTGAATTTTGACACACCCTCATTTTTTTGTTGAGAGTAATTATTTTGCTTATCTGCAATACGTAAACTTCATTAACGACAAGCCCATTGGCAGAATTAAGTATGCACTAAATTAATTCCGCCAATGGGTATTACATTATTACTACTACATTATCTTATTACTCCAGCACCAATACATGGCTTGTGCCATCCTGCGCTGTGAAGACGTTCAGACCAATCTTCATCAGATAGTCGCCACTGTACTGCTTGCCGTTGCACTCCAAGTCTGACTGCTTGCCAGGCATGAGGTTTGTCTCCTTCACGGTGTACATCTTTGTGGCATCCAGACCCTGCAGCTTCACGTTCTGCTGCGGCTCTTTGTAGCGCGGATGCAGATTGTAGGCGAAGAGCACTGCACGCTGCTTATCTTTGCTCACGTAGTTGATAGCGCAATGGCTGCCTTCGTACGGTGAAACAAGACGATACTGGTCGCCTTCGAGAATTATCGCCTTCATGCTGTTATAGTTCTTTACAGCCTGCTGCACGAACTTGTAGTCGTCGGCAGAGAGCGACTTGAGGTCGATGTCGAAGCCCAACTTGCATGAGCTGCATACGTCGGTGCGGAACTTCACGGATGTGTTCTTGTTCCAGTTGGTGACGTGCGATCCCATTGTCTTTGCTGGGAAGAACTTCGAGAGGCTCCACTGGATGTAGATGCGCTCGTACGGGTCGGTGTCGTCAGAACACCAGAACTCGGTGAAGTATTTGAGCATCTCGTAGTCCATACGTCCGCCACCACCAGAGCAGAGCATCATTGGCAGATTAGGATATTTGTTATGAATGCGTGTGAGTACATTGTAGATGCCACGAACGTGGTCGATGTAGAAGTTGCCCTGGTTCTGCTTGTGATACGGCGAGTAGATATTGGTTATAACGCTGTTGCAGTCCCACTTGAAGTAAGCCACGTCGGGGTTCTCCGTCATGATGCGGTCGACGATGCCGTACACATAATCCTGTACCTTAGGGTTGGAGATGTCGAGCACGAGCTGGTTGCGATAATAATATGTGTCGCGCTGCGGCTGCAAGATAACCCAATCAGGATGCTTTTCAAACAGTTCGCTCTTCGGGTTCACCATCTCTGGCTCAATCCATATACCGAACTTCACACCAGCCTTCTTTGCATCTCTTACAAGACCAGGAATACCCTCCGGCAACTTGCTCTTTGTAGCCTCCCAGTCGCCCAGTCCGGCGTGGTCGTCTTTGCGCGGATACTTATTGGCGAACCATCCGTCGTCGAGCAGGAACATATCTACGCCAAGGTCCTTGGCATCCTTCATCAGTTCGGCAAGACTCTGCTGGTTGAAGTCGAAGCCCGTATTCTCCCAGTTGTTCAGGAGAGTGAGGCGGTCGCCCATACCCATGTTCACCTGATACTGACGAGCCCAGTTGTGCAGGTTGCGCGAAGCCTCGCCCATACCATTGTCGCTCATCGCGAAGATGAACTCAGGAGTGGTGAACACCTCGCCTGCCTTCAGCTTATAGTCTGAAGCGTAAGGATTGATGGCAGGAATGACGCGAAGTGCGCCGACGTTGTCCACCTCAAAGGTGAAGCGGAAGTTGCCGGGCCAGCCTATCGTGCCGAGCATCACCTTGCCCTCGTTCTCCTTGGCAGGCTCGTCGAAGCCCAACTCGAAGAATGGCTCAGCCTGCATAGCGGCGCGTGTGCCGAGCTTTGTGTCGATAATCTTTTTGCCCGTGCTCAACTGGGTTGTCTCTGGCTGACCTTCCTTAGCCCAGTCGCTGTGATAGTTAGTGAGATAATACTTTGAAGATTTGAAGTAGAGCATCGTAGAGCTGTAGCGCCAGAGTGTGATGGCAGACTTCTCCTTGTGAGAGATCTCGCTCCATGCCTTTATCACATTCTCCTTCGGATAAGCCACATAGTGGAGCTTCACTGTCAGCGGATACACCTTGTCCTGAAGTGTGATTACTGTCTCAGTGCCGCCCTTCACAGCCTTCTGCTCCGACGACTTATAATATAAATATGTAGACATATTGCCGTCGGCATGTGTAACGGCTACAGCCGGTTCGAAGAAGTCTTCAGCGCCGGAAGTGGCGTACACCTCATGACCGCGCTGGCACACAGCGCCGTCGGACGCTGCATATACATCCCACTTAAGGTTCTCGTAGTCGGCAGGATTCTGCAACTTATCGCCGAGATAGACCTGATAAAGGCGGCCTTTTGGCGACACTTTCATCACGAGGTCGGTCTTTTCGGTAGACACACGGATGATTTCTTGAGCGAATGTGATGGCAGAAGTCATGCACATTGCTGCGATTAGCATAATAGTTTTCTTCATTTTCGTATGGTTTTTACAGGTTGTTTATATATCGATATTCTTGCATTGGCTTGTTAGAACTTGATGCTTGCGTTTATATCGTAGAATATGAGCAGCATGGCAAGGATAGGGCGGAGTATGGAACACAACTGCTGAATTATCCCGACCTTGTGTTCTACAACCGTATTCTGCATTGCGGAGTTATCATCGAATTAAAGAACGAGGAATTCTCTTATGAGAACTTCGGACAGCTAAATGCATACGTATCTCGTTACCGCGAGAACGAGATGCAACCAGGAGACAATCCTCCTATCGGCATTCTTCTTTGCACTCGTAAGGGAAAGAAAATGGTGGAGTATGCTCTTGCAGGTATGGACAACCAACTCTTTGTTTCTACCTATATGCTCCAGTTGCCAGATAAGAAGACGTTAGAGGATTTCCTTTTAAAGCAATTGAGAGAGCAAGAAAGTTAAAGTTGTAATTTATATTCCTTCTTTATTTCTGCAAGTTCTTTGTCTGTCATGCGCTGATATATCACCAAGCCATAGAAAGGCTTAGTGGTATCGTTCTTAATGGTTGTGTTGCCAAGCTTCTGAATGGTGTAAAGATAGAATTCTTTTCCTTGAAGTGTGGCGACGTACAGCACTTGCATGTAGCGTTCAGATATGCTTAAATCGGCAGAATAGCGCATGATGTATCCCTTACTGTCATCATAGCTCCATTCTGTATTTATGTAGTTTTTACCAGATACATCACCATGAAGGAAGCCTATCAAGTTATTGTCAGCCTTAAACCAATAGTCTGTATATCCGCTACCATACACCATATCGCGATAGTCTTTTTGTGATAGCTTACCATTATCCATTATTTTATATACGCCAATAACCTTCCAGCCATAGCCTTTCACTTCATCATTGATAATTTCAGCTCTTATTGGCTGCAAACCATCAAGCACGCAGCATCCGGCATCGTTGACTATATATTTGCTATTAAATAGATTTTCCTTTATAGGGTCTACAGTGTCATCCGACTTGTCACAACTTGTAAATGTACAAGCGCCAGTAATCATCATTAAAAGAAATAAAAGCTGTTTCATAATACGTTTTCTATGTTTGTCATATTATAAACGCACAGAATCTTTATATATTGCTTGCTGTCGAATGTTATATTTATAGACGAGAATCACACTAACAATCTTTTTTCTTTTATTCTTTAATCATTATCTATCCTATCAGAAATAAAAAATATACCTTTGCGGTGTTTTACAACATATTAACAACTAAATAATACCTAAAATAATGAAACACATTTGTTTCACAACCCTTTCATTATGCCTGCTCACCGTCGTTATGCAGACATCATGCAGCGACGACCCTGCATTCACAGCACCGAAAGTGTCGCCCGACATCAATGTGCCTATCACTGGCTATTGGCAGATAGCCGGTGAAGACATCAATGGCGACGGTGCCATTCAAGGCATTGTAGTGCACAATGACAATACTGTGACAGAATGGATGTATACCAACGTCACAGACAATCCTTATAAATTGGGATACAAAACGGGCAAGTGGAGTGTGAACGGCAACCACTATGAGATGCAACTACTCAAAGACTACGGCAAATACTACAACGTGACCGTGGCTGGAAACGACGACCAAAAGATGTATCTCGCCTATAACGGCAAGACATCAGTAGTACCTTTCTACAGACTAACATCGCTACCAGGCGATGGCGACAAGATGATAAGCGAACTTGAAGGCATGAAGATGTCGGGATTCAACATGACCGACTTCACGGGCTATTGGGAACAGGACAATGAGACTGGCTGTGGATTCTACGTAGACGAAGAAGGCAATATCTCCGACATAACACAGATATGGAGTGGGACTTATCATCATACCGTGCAGTATCATTCGGCTAAGGTGGAACTGGACAACAACAACTGCACAATTCTCTCATTAGGAACCAATTGGAATGTGTATGCCGTGGGTAACAATTCATTGCTTGCCTTTGCCAATGGCGACAATAATAATAGGGTGGAACACTTTGTGAAGAAAGACGTGCCCGAAGAGATGTTGCGGGCTGACGAGATAATGAAGAAACCTGTGCCCGAATACATCTTGGGCAAGTGGGTAACCACACACTATACTTACATTGTGGATGGCAACTGTATCACGGATATGGACACTCAGAATGACGACAGTTGGAATTCGCTGTTCTACCATACTCTCGCTTTTATGGATAACCATAAAACGTACAAATGGGACAGATTTGGAACTGTTGTCTCTGACCAATGGTTCACAATGGACGGTGAAAACATAACTAAATCCGGAGACATCAATGCACTCATTATACCCGAATGTTTTTATACAGAAACCTGGACCGTCAGCGACAAGACAGAAGACAAAATGAAGCTCACCTGTAAACAGTGTAATACAACTGAAATATATACTTACAAAAGAAAATGAACACTATAAAAAATATCATATCTGCCGTTGTCATATCGCTGCTGCCTATGTGGGCTTCGGCTCAGAACGAAGGTCGCCACGTATCAATCATTCCACATGCAGGTGTAACCATATCCAAGATGGACGGCTCGGCACTAACGGCATCGAAGGAGTGGAAAGCAGGATATACGTTTGGAGCAAGCGTGGAGATACCGCTGTCGCAGTATTATTCGTTGACGACAGGAGCAGACTTCAGTCTTATTGGCACCGGATTCAAGGAGCAGAAAGAGAAATACGCATCTGTCAATGAAAAGCTTGACGTGACTTACATATCCGTGCCTCTACAACTAAAGTCTTACTTCTCGGATGTGAAAGGACTGGCTACCCATATAGGTGTGCAGGTAGGCTTGCTCGTCTCGGCAAAGGACAAGATTACCATAAATAGCATTCGCACCATGAACCTTGGCGACGGCACATCATCGATGTATCTATGGGAATCGTACAAAGAGAAGAAATCGGAGAGTGTGAGCAGCAACTTTCGTAACATCGTGATAGGCATTCCCTTTGGACTGAGCTATGAGTGGCGACACATCACCCTTGCTGCCTCATATTGCTTCGAAGTAAGAAAGGCCATAAACCTAAAGTCAAACGACCCAAGGGTCACCATGGTCGACTCACCTGTGGTACGCAACCATGCTGTGTATATTACAGCGGGATACAAGTTTACGCTGTAGAAGAAAGACAATAATGCAGAGTCAGATGATGCACCTATGGTAGAGATTGCGATTTGGCTATACTCCCGTAAACTAAAAAACAGCGACCTACGCCGAAGCGTAAGTCGCTGTAATAGAAGCGTGGACCAGCTAGGGCTTGAACCTAGGACCTCCAGATTATGAGACCAATAGAATGATAGTCCGTGACATTTCGTTATTATAAACTTTTGTTGATAATCAGCGAGTTCTCTCTATTTGATATTTTGTAGCATACCATTGAATGTCCATAACTCAAACAGTTTGTTTACGCATTGTTTACGCAGAATTTAAGAAGTTAGCAGAACGTCTAATAATTCATTGGCAAGTTTGTTGTCTATCACTTTTATCACATCGTCCTCTTCTGTTGCATAGCCAAGAGTATTTATAGCGCCATACCATACGATGTCTTTGTCTATGATGGTTGTACACAGTTTTACTTCTGGCAATATTCTTACAGACAATCCTCTTTGCAAAAGGTATTCGAAGAGTCTCATTCTGCTGGAGAAGATGGTTGTATTTCTCTTGAATATCTTCCATAATAAGAGTCTGTTTTGAGGGTTTATGTGCGGAAACCTAACGGAATTTTTCTGAAATAAAAATTTTCCGCAAGCTCGCCAGTGACTGTAATAGACTGATTGTCAGCACAAATACATATGTAGACTTAGCTTATACCTCACGGAAAAGTGCTTGTAACCTCACGGAATTTGACTATTTTCCCGTGAGGTGCCATACGGAAGTAACTTCATTTCTTTCAGTCCATATTTTTCCTGCTTTCCTTAATCGTTTAAGCAAATAATCCAATTTATTGTTCTTCTGTTTGTCGTCCAACTGGTCAGGCAACACGTCCCAAAGCAAACGCACTATTTCAGGTTTCGTCAACAAACCATGATCCTTCAAAGAGTCAAGCAACAATGCCTCGCATTTCTTGTCGTCCAATCCCTTGTGCTTGGAATATTCTATCTTTTGGTCTGTTACTTGGGCAATATCCTTTGCTATGAAGATATGTGGTTTACCATAGCTTTTACCAGTGCTGGGTTGCGATAGTGCCTTGGTGTTTTCTCACCAGTTATATATTGGCTAAAGAAATCCTTACTCGCCATTTCTATGATATGTCTAATATGATGTCTCGGAATGAAGGTGTTTGGTTGTCAAATGGTTGGGTGAAGGCTTTGCTTTGGATTTTCTTGCCGTGTTTCCTTTATACGGTCATTTCGGTTGTCTATTTTGTTGCGTCATACATAGACAAGTAAGCGGAGGATGGGGTGATTTTAAAGTCACCCCATCCTTACCTTTTGGGAGGCATAATTATTATTTTATTTTGTGTGATATAACTTAAAAGTTGAAGTAATGATAGCACCATCCTTGTTGACAATACTTTTTGCTATCATAAACAACTTTATACCGATACCTATAAGTTCCCCATTCTCCAATAGTTATGTCACCATAATAAGGATTCTCTTCTATTGGAAGAAATTTGCCACACCAATCATAATAGTATGTTCCATCTTTTGTATAAATAGAATCACTGGTCGCTTTTCTAATACTTGCAAATGTAGCTTTAGGGCATTCTCCATATTCCTTAAAAGATTTTGAATCTACATAACCAACGAATATGTAGTCTCCTTTATCTAATTTGTATGGTTTATGGCATTTTTGATGTTGAATCCTCAAAATGTTTTGTACAATTAGTCCAACAATGACAGATACTACAACTATGCAAACAACTATTATCCAAAACCAAAATGTAGCTATACAAGGAAGGAAATTATAAGCAGTCCCTAATATACAGATAAATGCAATGATAGAAGCAACTCTTGATATCATTTTTTTCTTTATCTTTTCTTGAATAGCAATACAACCACATGCTAAAGATGCAAACATTATTGAAAATCCAATGTGCACTAAAACCTCTTCTAAACAAGGCTGCTCCCCAAGATCATAATCATAAAGGTCTTCGGGGCGAATATTTAAAGCCAATGAATTTAATGAAAATAATATTACAAAAATCAAGCTAATCTTTCTCATATATACTCTGTTGTCGCATTATACATAGAAAAGTAACAGTGTAGGTGAGATGATTAGATTTCGCCTCACCTTTGTATTTATAAGCCTTTAATCATAAACTTGTTGAAGACTAATGGTTGCGTCTGTATACCCTTGGACAGATGCTTTTCTCCACCAGTATTTAGCTTGGGATATGTCTTTGGGAACCAAAGTCTCATAGTCCGTAACTTTTTCACGATATACATATACGCTAGTACTTCTTTCACTATCCCAATATTCACGTATAACATTGTCTTCATTACTCATATACTCAGTAGTAGATTTCGTTTCCCAATGCCAGCCATTTTCAATAGATATACCGTCGCGATACATACATCCCAATTTATATTGAGATTTGGGGTCATTTAGATTCGCACCTTTTTTGAATAATTCAACAGCTTTAATTGTGTCACAACTAACGCCTATTCCTTGCTCGTATGCAGTACCTATTTCACCGAATGCTTGTGGAAAGCCATTCTTTGCGGACTCGTTAAACCAATACACTGCTCGTGTAGTGTCTGGAATCCAATATGAGTTTTCACCACCAAGCAACATTATTCCTACAAAGTATTGGGCCTTTGCATTGTTTCCATTGGCCTTAGCCATGATGAAGTCACTTGCCTTTCCGCAATATCCGTCTTTTGTAGATTGGTCTTCAAACCTGAGCAAAACAGTTATGCGTCCTTCTTCCACTTTGGGATATTCCCTTTCCCAAGGATAAGATGGTTGACAAATCTTCATTGCCAAATCCAATTTCGTTGCATCATTGGATGTATTGAACTTGTTGACTATATCGTTATAAGCCTCTTCTTCATATTTTTTGGGAAGATATTCGTCATAATAGTACGAATATCCAGCAATTCCACCACCCACAACTATACCTATTACAATAATTATGATGAAATAGCGTAAAACGACTCTTTTCACTCGCCTAAACTTATCTTTCTGAGCATTTGAAAAGTGAATGTTTACAAGTTTCTTAAAAGGGAGGAATAATACGCCTAATATGGACAATATAACAGAAGCTAAAAATTCCATATATTGTATCGCCTTTCTTTTTATACCAAGGATGCCTTGTCTCATGTCCCCTTGTGGCTTGCCGCAATAAGTGCAAAATGGCGCATCCTCATCAATGAGTTTGCCGCAGTAGCGGCAATATACTTGTTTCTTATCCATGACTATTATCTTTTATATTAAGCGGCTGATAAAAATATACATTACAACTCTTTGCCACAATATTTACAATAAGTGGAGCTATCATAGTCTACTTTCTTTCCACAATGTCTACAATATTTGACAACATCCATACTTGGTGTTTCTTCCTTCTTGTTTTGCTCAGTATGAGGCAAATTTGTACGGGTGTACACATCATCAGTAAGTGGTTCTTTGCTTTCTTTATCCGAGCCATTCATATTAAAATCTTCGTTCTGAGGCATAAATCGAGCTTCGTCTTCTGTTTGGTCTTCCCCTTCAAATTTCTCGTCCATCATTTTATGAATGGCATCAATTCTTTTTTGGTCAGCTAACTGTATTTTTTGTTTGTTTAATTTCTTTGCCTTTATCAACGCATGACCTGACATCAAACAGAAAAGACCAGGTGCGACCATTTCTGTAGCATCAAAATAATGAAAGTTTGTTGCAGAGCAATAAAAAGCATACATCAACAAACAATAGAAGAATCTACCTACTTTCTTCCACCATTTTCTATCTGACTTTTTGTAAAAGAAGCAATATGCGGCCAAGGCCAAGCTTGAGAATACGTTGGTTATGCCCATAATAGCACTACTCTGTTCTGAAGTCGGATAGCCCCACATAACATATTTGTCAGAAGTTCTAACGATTTGGTTTACACTGTAAGAGATGTCGATTGTTTGCTCAGGGTATTGCACTTGTGTGAGCCAGAATATGCCCATGGCAAGGCAAGAAACGCCTAACAGAACATTTATACCACCAAGGATTTTTAATATAATGTGTTTCTGTGGTGATGTTTCCACAGAGTTACAACTTGCCATTTTCATCATTGTGTAGATATAAGCTAAACCGAAGACAACGATAAGCAATAGACGATTGATAAATTGATCTTGTAGCATATTCGAATGTTTTTAGTTGATTGATAATAAGTTCTGCGGTACTTTACAATGGTTCCTAAGTATGGTGTATGGTAATACTATAGAAATTTGCTCATTTGAATTGCTTTCCCGATAGACCAACACCATATTTGAATGGGATATTACGAGCATACCGATGAATTCTAGTACGTCCTTGTCTTGTGCAAGTTCTTGGACGAAGGCATCCATAAAGTCCAAATCTTCCTCTCTGTCTTTTAGTCTTTTTATGTCTTTCGCGCCTTCTTCATTGACCTTATATTCAAAAAGGAGATTATTTCCTTCGTACTTTATCGATTGTAACAAGCAACTTTCGTCTTTTACATCTCCAACGATACTGTTTATCGCCACCGTTGTTGCTTTGGGGGAGTCACTTGTCGTGACGGGTAATTTCAGGTTGGCAATTTTAATCTGCATATCAATCACCTTCTTCAAAGCAGTTGTCGGAGATAACTTGCAAGAATCAACAAATACGCTAAGCTCCTTGCCTGTAATATTCCATGACAACCCGTTGGCGGAATTAATTTAAGTTGATAAATATGAGTAAAAGGTTGTATA
>ERZ1034976.3352-NODE-3352-length-10239-cov-5.486253_pt1 | contig 10239 bp, 9 predicted proteins | sample MGYA00520623_ERZ1034976 | MGnify/ENA primary metagenome ERZ1034976 (study PRJEB33766, sample SAMN09781774) | gut metagenome | biome: gut microbiome | host: Homo sapiens | place: Madagascar | study: EMG produced TPA metagenomics assembly of the PRJNA485056 data...
TCATTGGCTCTTTCATTTCTGGCTATTCGGCTTAATTACAGTTTTCATGCTTCTATTTTACTGCCCGAAGTGCAAGCAGGAACTGGACAATATTTACAAGCTTATGCTGAATTTCGGAAAGCTCTATGATATAATAAGTGACGAGGAAAAGAAAAGCCTTATTACTTATCTCATAAAAGAAATTCAGATATATCCAAATGGGGAGTCAGAGCAGCCTTTGAAGTCGATAGAGTTTAATTTCCCAATATATCGGGATGGTCAAGAGGTAAGGCGGCTTTTGTGGGAAAAAGGTAATACCGTTGAGTGCGTGGTTTCGATGTCAAGGAAAGAGGGGTAAATCGGGATTGTTGGCTTAACGGTGCGGTTTGTGAGTGTTGGGCAGACCACACCGTTTTAGCAGGATATGGTGATTTGGCGTATAGAGTAATATGTCTGCGGTGACAGCAGTTTCGCAGCGATACACGGCGGTGGGGCCGGGTGTGCGAAAGTGGTGTGGTTGTGGGCAGTATAGATGCCAAAGTTTTAGCCACGCGATACTAATGGCAGACTTGTCAGTGAAATAGACACAATAAGAATAATATTTGAAAGGAAGCGATTACGATAGATATTAAAATCTATGTTCAGTCTTGTGTGAATGACTATAAGAAGTTTGTTAAAATAAATAATTTCCCTATTTTTACGATTAAGCCGAAAGAAATGACTTTAGAAAAGTCTATGAAACATGGGTTTGATGCACCAGCTACAGTATTTTATGATGTCCCTACAGGGGCGCACTCTCTTGAAATTTGGTCAAGGTTATACCTTCCACAAATGAATGCACAATATCTAGTTTTTCATGAGTTCACACATATATGGGATGCGGAAGTATATTCCTTAAAAGATAAAGAAAAGCATATATCAAACAAGGGGTATACAGAGTTCCACGCAGCACAAATTGACTTTATGAGAATTCTTGGCGCTTCAAATATATATGAACCCTTTTCATTTAACATGAACCAAAAAATAGAAACGTTTGGTGGGACTAAAACTGCTATAGACTTTGTTGAAATGCCATTAAATCTAGCAACACAACTAATAACACGCTCTGATTTCCCTGCAAATATTGAAACTCTAGTAACTATATTCAATTATTATGGTAGACGCTCAATATGTAAAATGTATGCCACTAATTTTAAGGATGTCAGTGATACTAGTAATATAGCTTCTTTTCTAGGAAAAGATACTATAAATTTTTTGAATACCTATATGTTGGGTTGGTTTGATAAAAATAAGGTAAGGCTTATTGATGAACTTTATAAGGGGATGATACTAACCATTGTATCAAAATATAATTTGTTATAGACGGTTAAAAGACTTCTCACCAGAAAATATCCGCTGATGAAAAGCCTTTGCATACATTGCCATGATCTTCTGCTCAATTTCATCTGTGTGAGTCTGTCTTTTTTCAATGACTTTAGGCTCAAATTCACCATTGCGGTCACGGGGTACGGATATTTCGCATTCGCCGTAATCGCTGGTGATAGTTTTTTGCCATAGCCGTTACTTTGTTGACCTTTATTGTGCGGCGTCCATGCCGCACTTGGGGGCAACTGTGCAAACATCGTGTTTGCGACTGTTTCCGGAATTGTTGCCGAGAACAGAGTTTTTCTCATAGCCGAGATGTTAGTCCATCTCAGCTTCAAGCATCTGTTCGATCGTTCCTGCAAACAGCTTTTTCAGTTTTGCCTGAATATCTCCTGTGCTTTCACAGTCTGCCATCAGAAGCTGAACGAGCTCCTTTTCGCTTAATCCGTGATCTCTGTTTTTCATACCAATTTACCTCTAATTTTCTTTATGGTCATTATTGGCATTTACACAGTTTATTATTCAGACTCTCTATGCCGCCCATCAGGGCGGCATTTCAGCTTGTAGAAAAAGTATGTTTGTTTATAAAATGAAGCGCTGCACAGTTCAGTTTATATCTCCCCGAACTCCTCTAGTCTCTGCATAATTTCCTTGCTTCTGTCGATAAACAGCAGAGCCTTGTTATGCTCGTAATACTCCTTACATCCAAACTCGGAAATAAATCTTGCCGTGTAGCTGTTTGCGGTAAGCTCAGTTACAAGTATCAGCATTTCCTGTCCGTCGGTGTACACTTCATTGCAGAAAATAAATGCGTTTGACATCTTATCCCGTGCCGTTTTTGCCGAAATTTTAAGCTCTGACACAAGACTGTCATATCTGCTCCTGATATCCGCAAACGCCGTTTTTCCGTCCTTGCCGACTGTGAGCGCAGTCATATTCTCAAGCTGTGATATTGCTCTTGCGAGCGTTTTCTGACGTGATACGGAAATGCTTGACGACTGCTTGCCGTTTTCAAGCTCATTTTTCTTTACCGCTATAAGCTCATTCATCAGCTTTTCTGCGGAAATATCGCCGTCATGCGTTCTCAGTTTGAATTCTTTCAGCGTTACAAGCGTTTCACGGAGCATATCCTCGCCGTCTGTTACCTGCTTTGCCGATGCCGTAACGCTGTCAAGGATAAGTCCGAGCAAGGATAAACGCTCATCAAACTTTGCGTTTTCAGCCCTGTCTTTTATGCTGTCACTTGCATTGCCGCTGAGTATCTCGTCTATCTGATAGTCGCTCCTGTACTTATTGAACAGGTCGTAATATGCCGCAAAGCTTCTCGCTGTCCTGTCGTGCTGTATGTACTGACGAATAAGCTTTATGTCGACCTTAATATTATTCTTCTCGTACAGGGTTATCATCTGCGACAGGTCTTCCCAGCCTCTCGCCGTAACGAATGATTTTCCGTCAACCGTACTTTCTATGCGGTAAAAATCCGCTTTCTTAATTTCAAGATAGGTAAGCACAGAGGCATGAACGCCCGCCTTGTAAGCGTATTCTTTCCACGCTGTAAAATCAGGCTCGATGTCAATTCTTTTCAGTCTGTCCCACGTTACAATGTCAAACTCACGGACGGAATTATTGTATTCGGGCGGATTTCCCGCAGTGACTATTATCCAGCCGTCAGGCACTCTGTGTCTGCCGAACACCTTGTATTGCAGGAACTGGAGCATAATCGGGGCGAGCGTTTCTGATACGCAATTTATCTCATCAAGGAACAGTATTCCCTCTTTTACACCCGTATTTTCCATAAGGTCATACACTGCCGAGATGATTTCCGACATAGTGTACTCCGACACGTCATATTCCTTACCGCCGTAATTCTTGTGTACAATGAACGGCAGTCCGAGTGCAGATTGCCTTGTGTGGTGCGTCATGGAGTACGACAGCAGACCTACTCCCATTTCCGACGCTACCTGCTCCATTATCGCAGTCTTGCCTATTCCGGGAGGTCCCATCAGAAATACAGGGCGCTGTTTTTCAACAGGAATCGCATAGCCGCCCGTTTCGTCCTTTGTGAAATATGCCGTCATGGCATTCTTTATCTGTTCTTTTGCTTCTTTTATATTCATACTCTGCTCCTTTAGATCTCATCCGACGGAAGAACAAGCTTTATCGCCCACGGCGGAACATCGGGATTATTGTACTCATCGTCTATGAATACAAATGCCGTTTCATACGGCGGTTTTTTTGCGGGAAAATCCCCGTATCCGTCTGTAAGATATATAAGCCCCTTGAGATTTGTAAACTCTTTGCTTTGTATCAGCTTATCAACATAAGCGAATACCGGGCGGAAATCCGTACCGCCGAATCCGTGCAATTTCATTGTAACAAGATAATCGTCAAACTCTTCCTGCGAGGTTATCTTTCTGTCCTCCTGTATGTCCGTGTCGCACTGGATAATATGAAGATTTATCTTTGTGAAAAAGCTTTCCTCGTTTTTGAGGATATTGTACGTCTTCTGAATGAATTTCTGTACAAGCTCACCTGATACCGAGCCCGATGTATCGATTGCTATAACAAATTCCTTTATTCGCTTTACTTCCTTGTATTCAAGCGGTTCTATAAGCGGCATACGCTCATATAATTTCAGTCCGTAGGTGTAGAAGATATAATCAAACTCATCATCGTTTACACGCATCGCTTCTCCCATTACAGAGAATTTTTTCAGAAACTGCGTATAGTCGTATTTCTCACGGTTGACGGCGTTCAGATTCTGAATGAAGCTGCCCCTTGTATCGCCTTTTTCCTTTGAAAACGCTTCTATTTCGATCTGCATTTTCTCCGAAATTTCTTTCCAGTCCTTTTCAAGCTGTGAGGCGGTTTCAGCTGACATCTGCATATCATTTCCCATTCCATCTTCATTTCCGGGATTTTCTGCGTTACCGTTTCTGTTGTTGCCATTGCTGTTATCCGTATCATTACCCGACTGTCCGTTATCAGAATTCATGTCATTACTGTTCCGGCTGTTGCCGTCCTTGCTGTCCGGATTGCTTTTGATCTGCATTGAAGCTTCTGTTTCAGGCGGCTTTGCATACCAGATTCTGTGGTCGTCTTCCGCAAACAGCTCCGACCAGGCATAGACCTGCAAATCGTCAACATTCCTCAGGAGATAATCATATATCTTCTCTGCGGTGACAAACCGGCAATCCGTTTTGATTTTGTCGATAATACTACCCTGTCTGACTTTTCGGGGCGAAGAAAGCGTCTTTATATCCAGCTCATTCATGATATTCTCAACGGCGATATCGCACGCCAGATTCCACCTGAGCGTGTCTACAAGCGTACCGACAATATTGTGGCGGAACACGCAATGAAGCATCATGTGAAGATATGCCCGTGTTATGTTATATCCGGATTTATAGCTTTTCAGCACATAGCTTTCGTCATAGAAAATGTATCTGCCGTCAGTAGCAACAGTTTCGGTGATGATCGACGGTTTCAGTGGCAGCATATTAATTGCGTTGTCAAGAAATCTGAGATTTACGGCAAGCGTATTGCGGGACAGCATAAGTATGTCAGTTGCAAGCGCCGAAAGCTTCTCGGCACGCTCCTTTGCCTTTTCGTATTCCTTATCCGTAAAATCACTTCCTTTGTCGATTCAATAAGTTATCCCGTTGTACCAATCGGTTATTTCATTGCCTGTCTGAGATGAGTAAATATGTATTTTTTCGCAACCGTAAAAAATTCTCCGTGAAATAAAGGTATTTTCACTTAGCGTCACCTTTTCAAGTGAAGTACAATTTGCAAATGCGTGTTGCTCTATAACTCGCACCGTATCGGGAATAGTCAGCTTCTACAGCGAGGTACATCCCGCAAAAGCGGCGCCGTGTATATAAAGTCACATATAAGGCTATAGTTCCAGCGATGACAGCGGGTCGCAAAAATTATCGTGTTCCGGACTGTTTGCAACCGTCAGAAGAAATGCGGCGGCAGAGGTATTACCCTGCTCGTCTGCAAATTCAATAAGCCCTGTTACATTCCCGGCGGTGATCAAGCCGTTTTTCTTGCATATTCCGAGTAGCTCGGCACTGTCCTGCGTAATACAGTAACGCACGGCGTTTTCCGCATTATTATGCAGAAAATCAAGGTAATGCTCCTCTGCTGCGGCGCTGAGATTCACTCTGTACATAAGGCGTGAAAACGCTATCGCATATTGAAGATTTTCGTCCTGCAAAGCGGGGAAATAATTATCCTGTGCCGTAAAGTCAAAACCGCCTTTGTCCCAGATATTACGCAATATAAAATTGTACGCCGATGATCCGTCGGTCGCCGTAACTGCTTTATAAAGCGGTTTCCCGCTGATTGTGCTTCTGACAGTAACGCTTACACAATCGGAAAATGCGTCGCCGCCGACTGAAGCTATGCCGTCCGGGATCTCAAGTTCATACAGGCTTTCGCACATAAAGAATGCCTTTTCTCCTATGCTTTCCAACCTGTCGGGAATATTTACCGATTTCAGGTTGTGGCAGTTCAGAAATGCCATATTTCCTATTTTAAGCAAACTATCCGGAAGTGTGATACAAGCAAGGCTTGTACACTCTTTGAATGCTCGCTCATCAAGCTCTGTGACTGTATCGGGCAGAGATACCGATATCAGCGACAGGCAACTGCCGAAAAGATTATACCCTATCTTAGTAACGCCTGCGGGAATGTCAATACTTTCAAGGCTTGTGCATCCCCAGAATGCAGAATTTCCGATTTCCGTAAGTTTATTATCAAGATATATTGTATTGAGTGCACTGCACTGGGCAAAAGCACAGCTTCCGAGCCGTTCAACACTGCCCGGCAACGTGACAGAAGTCAGCGATGAACAGCCGTAGAATGCGCCGTCGTTTATGACTTTCAGACTTTCCGGGAGCGTAACGGCAATAACGCTCTGTAAGCCGCAGAGGGCGTCCTTACCTATGGTCGTTACACCGTCAGGCACGGTAATGACAGTTTCGCCCTCTTTTAGTATACATTTTTTCAGTACAGCATCCTTTATATCAAATTGTGCCAAAGCAATTACCTCTTCCTGTTTCTGTAGTATAAAAGAGTTCATTCTTCTTTGTTTACCGCAATAATTCTATATGTCGATATCATTATCGTCAACAAGCGGAATTCTGACTTTTTTGCTGTGACGTTATTTATTTTACGGGTATTTTTTCAAACACGGTATTCCCTCCGATATTTAATAAGATGCGCCCGGAAAATTCATCATGAGCAAGTTTTATTCGTTTTATATCTTTATGGTTTAAGTATATCACAACGTAACTGAATATTCAATATTTAATCAGTGTCCGTTAGCTGAACCCGGGCACAGTTATGTACTCTCGAAAATCATTTTCTGTTTCGATCAATATCCAGCCTGTGCTTTTTAGCTTTCGCACTAAAAAGTGTGCTTTGCCTGATATTGACTGTTCACTTTCAAGCAGCTCTTCTTCGGTAAAATCCGCAGATATAATATCATCATCAAGCTGTGCATTTATCATTGATATCAGTTCGTCCTTTGATATTTTCAAATGCTGTTTGAACGCATCAAGCAAAACAAACAGCGTTTTTACATACAGATTTTTGTTTTTTGAGACAAGCACAGAAAATAGATTTTCGGGTATAACATCGTACAAATTCAATAGTTATCACCTCTTATTGTGGCGGTAAATTAGGTATACATTTATATATTCGTTTATTTATAACATATTATTCCACAAAAGCAATATATTTCATTTATAAATATAATTGAGGAACCGCTGAATAAACAGCAAATCCCCTCAAAAATTCACACATAAATCTCAAAAACGTAAAAATCCAATGCCAAAAGCATCAGTTTTCCGCCATATTTCACTCCAAATGCGAGTATTACCCTAAAAAAGAGCAGACTTACTCCTCGGTTATGCAAAAATCTTTTTGAACACGCTTCACCATCAGCAGATTTGCACACGCAAACAGAACATTCAATTTATCCAAATTCTTGGCTATTCCTCTGTACCGCACTTTTCTGAAACCAAAGGTATGATAAGCACTATATAAACAGAAAAGCAGACCTTGACAATCGTTCTTACAAGATGTATGATAAGATATAAGTTGTTGAAAATCAGCTTATTTCCACAAGAGAAAAGAAACAGTCCGTTGAAGCTGAAAAGCGACAATATCTACAAGGCGCTGATCTGTTTTGAAAGGCTGTATGCTGTAATAAATGATGCCGAAAAACGCCGGCTCATTGAAGCACTTGTTTCCGAGATTCAGATCTATAACGAATGCCAGTCCAACGGTCAGCGGATAAAATCTATCAAATTCAAGTTCCCAATTATTGAGGAGAGTATGGATATTTGTTTGAATAATGATGAGCACGTTGAGTGCGTGGTGTCGATGTCTAAGAAAGCGGAGTAAATCGGGATATATGGCTTAACGGTGCGGTTTGTGCGTGTTGGGTAGGCTGTGCTGTTTTGGCAGGTGGACTTTGATTTGGATACAAGCAAAGGAATAAAGGCTGCACACTAGGAGTAACGAATGGATAGATTTTCAGAGAAGAGCCTTCTTTCACTTGGAGATTATTATGTGTATGGACTCATAGATCCACGCAGTAAGCAAATTTTCTATATTGGAAAAGGCACTAAAAACAGAGTGTTTGAACACGAAAAAGAGAGCCTGGGCAGTCCTGATAGCGAGAAGTTGAAACTGAAGACTATCGCAGAAATTAAGAATGCCGGACTTGAGGTTGAGAAAATAATCATCAATTCAAACTTAACCGAAGAAGAGGCATTTGCTGCAGAGGCTTCTTTAATTAATGCGTTTAATTATGTCAGTAATGCAGGGCTAACTAATATTGTTGCCGGACACCATTCTGCAGAGGCTTTATCGGTTGATGAGTATGAAAGAATAAACGGTGCCGCCCTACTTGAAGAAAAAGACATCAAGCACAGAATCCTTATCATCAAAATAAACAGGCTCTATCAGAGAGGTATGGATGAGAAGGTATTATATGATGCTGTTCGTGGTGTCTGGAGAGCATCAAAGGAAAAGGTTAAAACTGTTGAGTATGTTTTCGGTGTTTACAACTCTTTGATTGTTGCCGTATATAAGCCATCAGAGTGGTTTGTATGTAAAGAGGCAAAGGACAGACTTCCAAGACAGGATATTGTTCTTACAGCGAAAACCGAAAATAGATTATTTTTTGTGGATGAAAGATATGAGCAGGGACTTCCGTTGGATGAGAATGAAGAATTCTATTTAGGAAAGTCAATAGCCGGATTGAAGTTGAATCAGTCGGCACAGAATCCGATTACATATCTGTATCCACGATAGAAATATTATTTTGATTTTGTAGGAGGGTAAATATGGCATTTGATTTTAAGAAAGAGTATAAAGAGTTCTATATGCCCAAAAACAAACCGGAGATAGTTACTGTTCCAAAGGCAAATTATATTGCAGTAAGAGGTAAAGGTAATCCGAATGAAGAAGGCGGAGCATATCAGCAAGCCATAGGCATTTTATATGCTGTGGCATATACTCTTAAGATGAGTTATAAGACTGATTATAAAATTGAAGGATTTTTCGAATATGTCGTTCCACCTCTTGAAGGCTTTTGGTGGCAGAACGGAGTTGCCGGTGTAGATTACACGAACAAATCAACATTCAATTGGATTTCTGTCATCCGCTTGCCTGACTTTATTACTGAAAAAGATTTTAATTGGGCAGTGGAAACGGCAACAAAAAAGAAGAAATTGGATTGTTCATCCGCTGAATTTTTAACCGTTGATGAGGGCCTTTGTGTGCAGATTATGCATTTGGGTGCATTTGACGATGAACCTGCAACGGTTGCTCTTATGGATAAGTATTTGGATGAAAACGGATATGTCAATGATATAACTGATACAAGGCTTCACCATGAAATCTATATGTCTGATGCAAGAAAGGTTGCTCCGGAAAAATGTAAGACGGTCATTAGACATCCAATTAGAAAGATTTGAAATTTAGATTATCGCAATAGATATTTACCCTATTTGCCTAAACAAGCAATAAGGCAACTCAACACTTGTATCGGTTCAACATACCCATTTTAAGGCGAAAATAGGTGTTCTACCATTCCCTTGTACAATAGGGGTTGAGTATGTTTTCGTTGGAGAACCGAGCTATGTTGAGACGGTTTGCCCGATGACGAGAGAAAAGGTTTGATTTTACTAAATTCGTAAATGATAACAAAAGCGTTTATTCAAACCTAAAATTAATTTTTTGGAACCTCAAAAACCGGTTTGAAAAGTGAAAAGGAGACTTTTGTAATGGAATTAAAAATCATGGAATGGAATATTAATCAGCGTATGAATTATTCGAATGAAAATATGCCAAATTGGATTGCTACGGTGATAACCAACGAGGCTGCGGATATAATTGCGTTAACAGAGGCATATAAAGGTAATAATTGGAATGAAGTTAAGACAGCAGCATTTAATTCAAATTATGTTGTTTTTGAAACATCTAATAATACGGCAGGACAGAATGATATTGCTATTGCAATCAATATTAATAAGTTAAATGTGATATATGCCAAAACATATTATCCAGGTACTCTGGGAATTCCAGACTGCCTTGAAGTTAAATGTAAAAGCAAGGAAACTGATAAAGAATTTATATTTATTTGTATAAGAATACATTCTTCAGTAAGTGACGATATAAAGTGTCAAGAGTTAAACCACGTTATGTCGGTTGTAGAGAATGAAGGCACAGTTATTGTTTGTGGGGATTTTAATAACTATAGAAGAGGTTTTGTCAATGATACCTGGTGCCTAAATAAAGTTTCTGAAATTTGTAAAGAGAAGAATTTTGTCGTTAAAACACCCGATGGTTCAAGCATTTATCAAGAAAGCCCCG
>ERZ1034976.3353-NODE-3353-length-10237-cov-3.803870_pt1 | contig 10237 bp, 11 predicted proteins | sample MGYA00520623_ERZ1034976 | MGnify/ENA primary metagenome ERZ1034976 (study PRJEB33766, sample SAMN09781774) | gut metagenome | biome: gut microbiome | host: Homo sapiens | place: Madagascar | study: EMG produced TPA metagenomics assembly of the PRJNA485056 data...
TCCATGTCTCCGAAGAAGTCTTCCAGTCCCTGGATATCTGTAAGTACCAGATAATCATCGTCTGTATCACCGGTAACAAGTCCACATGAGATACCTGCTACTGCAGCCTTGATTGGTACACCTGCTGACATCAGTGACATAGAAGATGCACATACACTTGCCTGAGATGTAGAACCGTTAGATTCGAATGTCTCAGATACCGTACGGATCGCGTAAGGGAATTCTGCTTCGCTTGGAAGTACCGGAAGAGTATGATGGGAAGTTGTAATGATGCATATATCTTTTGACTGTCTCTGCTTCATCCAGACCATCCAGTTTCTGAGCTTCAGAAAGTGGTGCTAATGTACAGATATTGCAGATCTGTGTCTGTCCACGAGTGAACATTGCAGAGCCATGTACTCTAGGGATCAGGTCAACTTCTGCCGCAAGTGGTCTGATCTGGTCGATCTCTCTTCCGTCCGGACGTTTGTGGTCTTTTAAGATCATCTTACGTACCGTCTTCTTCTGATACTGATATACAGCTTCAGGAAGAACTGCAAGCCACTCTTCATTTTCAGCAAATGCTTCTTCTAATTTTTCTGTTACGGCGCGGATATTCTCTTCTCTTGTCTGTTTGTCATCGGAGAATACTGCTACTTCCATCTCTTCCGGAGTAACGATCTCTTTGATTGCTGCAAAGAGTTCTTCCGGAACTGCACAGCTTTCATATTCGTGTTTCGGTTTTCCGCATTCTGCCACGATTGTATCAATAAATGCGATTACCTTCTGGTTTAATTCATGCGCAGCAAAGATCGCATCGATCATCTGCTGCTCAGGAACTTCATTTGCTCCTGCTTCGATCATGATGACTTTCTCTTTTGTCGAAGCAACCGTTAAAGCCATGTCAGATACTGCTTTCTGAGCTGCTGTAGGGTTGAATACGAATTCGCCGTCAACCAGACCTACCTGTGTAGTAGAGATTGGTCCGTCAAACGGGATATCAGAGATTGTTGTTGCGATTGCTGCACCAAGCATAGCTGTAAGCTCCGGTGAACAATCCTGATCGACAGATAATACAAGGTTTTCCAGTGTTACATCGTTACGGTAATCCTTCGGGAACAGTGGTCTCATCGGACGGTCGATCACACGACATGTAAGGATTGCATTCTCAGATGCTTTTCCTTCTCTCTTATTGAATCCCCCAGGAATCTTTCCTACCGCATACATTCTTTCATTGTATTCAACGCTCAGTGGGAAGAAATCGATTCCGTCTCTTGGCTTCTCTGAAGCAGTTGCTGTACACAGTACAGTTGTATCACCATAATGCATTAACACAGCACCATTTGCCTGTTTTGCAACTCTGCCGACATCAACTCTTAAGGTTCTTCCGGCGAGTTCCATCTCAAATGTTTTATACATAAATGTGTTCTCCTTTATTTTTTCTTTTGTGGTTCAAGATCACCCCGAAACTACTGAAAAACACATTTTTATATCAAATATACTTTTCAGTGGTCTCGGTGAAGTTTTCCTAATCCACAATCTTACTTATTATAGCATACACTTTCACAAAAAGCTATACCTAAAATCGTTCACATGCTCTGTCACTGATGACTAACTGATGACTTTTATTGCTTATTCCGATAATAGAAAAGGGACATTCTTCCGAATGTCCCCATAAAAAGCATGAATTATTTTCTTAATCCAAGTTTCTCGATCAGTGCACGATATCTTTCGATGTCTGTCTTCTTCAGGTATGCAAGAAGTCCTCTTCTCTGTCCTACCATCTTAAGAAGTCCTCTTCTTGAGTGGTGATCCTTTGGATTAGCTTTGAAATGATCTGTAAGATCATTGATTCTTGCTGTCAGGATAGCAATCTGTACTTCCGGTGATCCTGTATCTCCTGCTGTTCTGCCATACTGTGCTACGATCTGTTCTTTCTGTTCTTTAGAAATCATGTTTGTTTCCTCCTGTATTCTCTTAAATTAAAACGCCTGATATTAAGTAACGGTTGGAGTTTCCAGTTACCGAACACCGGCTTCAACGTTGCTTAGTATATCATATGAACTTCCCTGTGTAAAGAGAAATTTATACAATTCCAAAATATTCCATTCCCTTTGCAATATCCTTATCAATCTGTTCTTTCAGTGCTCCGATTCCATTGAATTTTTGTTCCGGTCTCCGGAATTCCATCAGACTGATCCGGACTTTTTCTCCGTATGCATTTCCCGAATATCCAAAAAGAAACGCTTCGATCAACAGCTTCTTCTCTTCCGTTACAGTGGGCTTAATACCGACATTTGCAATTCCCGGATAGGTCTTGCCCTGTACATCGATCTTACAGAAATAGACTCCGTGTGCCGGCACGATCTTTCCGTCAGGCCATGCAACATTCAGTGTCGGAAATCCGAGCGTACGGCCAAGCTGCCTGCCATGTTCGACCATCCCCTCTACTTCAAATGGATAACCAAGCAGTTTTTCTGCCAGTCCCACATCTCCGGCTTTTACCACTTCTTTTACATAAGTACTGCTGATGATCCGGTCATGATAACATTCTTTTTCTATGACGATCAGCTGATAGTCATATTGATCTGCATATTCCGCCAGCATATGCACATCCCCGCGTTTCTCACATCCGAATGTAAAGTCTGTTCCTACCACAACATATTTGGCATGAAAAAGATCATGAATGATCTCCTGTATAAAATCCTCCGCACTTTTCTGACGGAAAGATTCAGTAAACGGGCATTCGATCAGGTAATCGACTTCGTCTTTCACCCTTTCCTGCCGTTCTTCCCCGACCATCAGAAGTTCCGGAGTAATCCCTCTTTCCTTCCATAGCGGTCTCATGTCAAACGAACATACGATGCTGTTAATATTCTCCTGTTCTCCTAATTCACGAACTTTTGTCACAAGCACCTGATGGCCTCTGTGTAATCCATCAAACTTTCCAAAAGTCACCGCTGCCCTGCCGCTTCCGTTATATTCCGCAAGCTCCCTGATATACTGCATAGTCTTTTCTTCCTCGTTTACTCGTTAAAAAACATCTTGACGATGTGATATTTTTTTTCTTTTTCTTTCCACTGATAAATAGCAATGAATTTACCTGATTCCTCATACAGACGCACCTGTCTGTCTTCCTCCTGACTGTCTGCGTCTTTCAGCATCTTCTCATCCAGCGGATTCCCGTTTTTTGCAAATGCTTTCCAGTCATCCTTCACTGTGATCTTTGGATATAACGGGAACATTTCATCAATCGGCACCAGAATCTCCTCAAGCATTCCTTCCTGCTTTAATGCTCCGATTTCTTCCAGTGTCTTTGCATCCTTTATCTGAAACACCGATACTCTTGTACGGATCAGTGATTCCATACATCCGCCACATCCAAGCTGTTCGCCGATATCGTGGCAAAGAGTCCTGATATAGGTCCCTTTGGAACACGACACCTCCATACGGACCCGCGGAAGCTCCATTTCTACGATCCGGATATCCAGGATTTTCACCGGACGGGCTTTTCTTTCTACAACCTTTCCTTCTCTGGCAAGCTCATATAATTTTTTCCCGTTTACCTTAAGTGCCGAATACATCGGTGGAATCTGATCATAGTCTCCGATAAAGCTTCTGATCGCTTCTCTTACTTTATCTGCTGTAAGTGTTTCCGTACTTCTTTCTTCCAGAATCCTGCCCGTAACATCCTGTGTGTCAGTTGTCATACCGAGAAGCATAACTGCCTCATAAGTCTTATCCTTATCCGTCAGAAGATCACAAAGCTTGGTTGCTTTTCCCAAGCAAACCGGAAGAACACCTGTCGCATCCGGATCAAGTGTTCCGGTGTGTCCGATTTTTTTCTGTCCCACGATCCCACGGAGTTTTGCTACTACATCGTGGGAAGTGAACCCTTTTTCTTTATACACATTAATGATTCCGTGTATCATAGTTTACTGCTCCTGTGTCTTTTCCAGTTTTTCCATCTGCGCTTCGATCTGTTTTGACAGATTGTTCAGCACATCAAACGGTGTTCCTGTCATTGTAAATCCAGCTGCCTTCTTATGACCACCGCCGCCAAAATACTGTGCAATCCTGCTGACATCGACCTTCTCTTTTGAACGGAGGCTTACTTTGAATTCATTCTGCCTCAGTTCATACATAAACACGGCAACTTCTACCCCTTCCGTTACACGGAGCTGGCTTACAATTCCTTCCAGATCTTTCGGTCTTACCCCGTAAAACTCCATCACATCTTTTCGGATAAAAGATGCAATACCGGTTCCATTCAGAAACAGGATACTTTCCATCAATGCGCGCCCCATTACAAGATTCTGTGCGTAGGATTTCGCATAGAATGTCTCTTCTATGATCTTTGGTGCGTCAATTCCTTTTTCCAGAAGTTTCGCAGCCACCCGGAATGTCTCCGGTCCGGCACAGGAATACTGGAATACTCCCGTATCATGCACGATTCCAAGATATAGTGCTTCCGCTACATTTTTAGAAACCTTCTCTTCGTCCAGTAGTCCGTATACCAGCTCTGATGTTGAACTTGCTTCCGGAACGATATGATTGACCTCTGCAAAGCCAATGTTGCTGATATGATGATCTACACAGAATGTATGCTTTGCTTTTACAAACAATGGTTTGGAATATTCCAGTCTGTCTGTATCCCCGCAATCCAGGGAAATAAAGAGATCATATATTTTTTCTTCATTATCCACAGACTCCAGAATTGTCTCTGTTCCATTTAAGAAATGAAAAGATTCCGGGATATCTTTCAGATAAATGTCTACGGTTTTATCACTGTAATTTTCGCGGATATACTGTCCGAGTCCCACGCAGGAACCCACACAGTCTCCGTCCGGGCGTATATGTCCGCCGATCGCAATCGTGGACACATTCTCCAATACTTTACTCAGCATCTTCCTCAACACCTTCCGTTTTCAGGTCTTTGGTTACTTCATCGATCTTCTTTGACATATTGACACCATATTCAATAGACTGATCCAGCACGAACCTGATCTCCGGTGTATTACGGAGATTCAATGTTCTTGCCAGTTCCCGGCGGATATATCCTTCCGCACTCTGCAGACCCTTGATCGTCTGTTCCTGCTCGTAAGCATCTCCGAGCACACTGATATATGCCTTACATGTCTTAAGGTCCGGCGCAACTTCTGCAGCTACAACCGAAGTCCACGGTGCAACACGCGGGTCTTTTAATCCCCCGCGGATGATGTTCGATAACTCGTGCTGCACCTCTGTATTTACTCTTGTATTCTTAATACTTCTTTTTCTCATTTTTATATCAACTCCTAGCGTGGAATCTCTACCATCTCAAATGCCTCTACGAGGTCACCTTCTTTGATGTCATTGAAGTTTGCAAATACGAATCCGCATTCGTAACCTGCTTTTACTTCTTTTACATCATCTTTGAATCGTTTCAGAGATGCCAGAGGTCCTTCAAATATTACAATACCGTCACGTGTCAGGCGGACAGAACAGTCTCTCTTGAACAGACCGTCAAGGACATAAGATCCGGCGATTGTTCCGACTCCCGAAGCCTTGAATGTCTGACGTACTTCTGCGTGTCCGAGTACTTTCTCCTCAAATACAGGATCCAGCATACCTTTCATGGCCGCTTCTACGTCTTCGATCGCATTGTAGATGACACGGTACAGACGAATGTCTACACCTTCACGGTCTGCCGTTTCTTTTGCAGTTGCATCAGGACGTACATTGAATCCGATGATAATAGCATTTGATGCAGAAGCAAGACTTACGTCCGATTCATTGATCGCACCAACACCACCGTGGATGATCTTAACGACTACTTCATCGTTCGAGAGTTTCAGCAGGCTCTGTTTGATTGCTTCTACAGATCCCTGTACATCTGCTTTTACGACGATTCCAAGTTCTTTTAAGTTACCCTCCTGGATCTGTGTAAACAGATCATCCAGAGAAAGTTTGGATTTTGTCTCTTCCAGAAGTTTTACTTTGCTCTGTGAGATAAATGTCTCTGCGAAGTTTCTTGCTTCTTTTTCATTTCCGCATCCAACGATAACCTCTCCGGCATTCGGTACATCATTCAGTCCCAGGATCTCTACCGGTGTAGACGGGCCTGCTTCTTTGACTCTTCTTCCCTTATCATCCATCATGGCTCTTACTTTACCAAACGCAGAACCGGCAGCGATTGGATCTCCGACGCGAAGTGTTCCCTTCTGAACCAGGATATTGGCAACAGAACCTCTTCCCTTATCCAGTTTTGCTTCCAGGACAAGACCTCTGGCACGACGGTTTGGATTTGCCTTTAATTCCATTACTTCTGCTGTCAGAGCGATCATTTCCATCAGATCTTCCAGTCCTTCACCTGTCTTGGCAGATACCGGAACAAAGATCGTGCTTCCGCCCCAGTCTTCCGGAATCAGTTCATACTCTGTCAGTTCCTGTTTTACACGGTCGATGTTGGCACTAGGTTTATCCATCTTATTAACAGCAACGATGATCTCTACACCCGCAGCCTTTGCATGGTTGATCGCTTCTACTGTCTGCGGCATAACACCATCATCTGCTGCTACTACAAGAACAGCGATATCTGTAGAACTTGCTCCACGCATACGCATTGCTGTGAACGCCTCATGTCCCGGAGTATCCAGGAATGTGATCTTCTCTCCGTTAATTTCTACAACATAAGCACCAATGTGCTGTGTGATACCACCGGCCTCACGGTCAATAACATTGGTATGACGGATCGCATCCAGAAGAGAAGTTTTACCATGGTCAACGTGACCCATAACACAGACTACCGGCGGACGTTTCTTCATTTTCTTTTCGTCCTCTTCGTCTTCCTTCAGAAGTTCTTCGATTACATCTACAACTTCTTCCTTCTCACACAGGACATCGAATTCCAGCGCGATCTCTTCTGCTGTCTCGTAATCGATTTCCTGGTTTACAGTAGCAATCTTGCCCTGCATAAACAGCTTTTTCACGATCACAGATGGTACGATCTTCATCTTGTCTGCCAGTTCTTTGATTGTCAGGACTTCCGGGATTGTGATCTGTTTGATCTCTTCTTCTACCTTCTGCTCTTTCTGCTGTGGTTTCTGAAGCTGCTGCTTCGGCTCGTTTTTCTTCTTACCCTTTGACATTCTTTCTTCATCATCGCGACGATAATCTTTCTTCTTGTGATCGTCTTTTCCCTTGGCATTCTTTCTCTGTGGTTTCTGTCCTTCGATTGCAGGAGCCGGAATGCTTGTGTTATTTCTTCTGTCATTTCTTCTGTTATCTGATTTTTCTCCGAATTTGCGTCCCTGTCTGTCATCACCACGGTTGTTGTCATATCTGTTATCACGGTCTCCCTGATTTCTGTCGGAACGGCCATTCTGCGGACGGTCGCCTCTCTGGAATCTCTGTCCGCCTCTTCCTTCCTGACGATCACTACGTCCGTCTCTTCCGCCGCCGCGTCTGTCGCTGCCGCGGTTATTTCTGTTGTCGTCTCTGTTTGATCTTTCTGTTCTTTCATTTCTGTCCGGTCTTTCGTTTCTTTCCGGACGTCTGCCCTGTGCTCTTTCTGCTGCCGGCCTCTCTGTTCTCTTTGGAGCCTGTGCCTCTCCTGTTGCTGTGTTCTGTGCCGCAGGGCGCTTTGCCGGACGGCCGTTATTTACCTGCATCGGTTTTCCCTGTCCGGAATTCTGACGGTTTCCTCCGGATCTTCTTCCTTTGTTACCACCGTTCTGTGCATTCTGCGGACGGAATACATGCACGATATTCTTTTTCTTTGGTGTTTCTGATTTTTCTGTATTTTCGTTTATATTTGTTTCTATATCTTTATTTGACATATGATCTGCCTCCTCTACGCAATTGTCTGATTCTCTGTGTCTATATGCTTCCGGATACCTTTTGCGAATCCCTCATCAAGGACCACCAAAGATGCGCGGAATTCTTTTCCCATCGCATGCCCCAATGTCTCTTTGTCTTTGTAAAAATAGATCGGAACCTGATAAAAGTCACACATGTTCTGAAATTTCTTCTTGGTATTATCGGATGCATCGTCTGCAACGATCACAAGACATGCTCTTCCGGATTTTACTTCTTTCTCCGTACAGAACTCTCCACTTGCAACCTTGCCGGCTTTTGTAGCCAGACCAATCATAGATAATGCTTTATTCTGACTCAAGTACTTCCATCTCCTTTTCCAGTGCTTCATACACTTCTTTTGGAATAGCCTGCTTAAAGGATCTCTCCAGGCCTTTGTTCTTCACTGCTTTTGCAAGGCAGCCGCCATTCGGACAGAGATAAGCACCGCGTCCGTTCTTTCTTCCTGTCGCATCCAGCAGAAATTCTCCATCCGATGTGCGGATGACACGAATCATCTCTTTTTTACTCTTCATTTCCTGACATCCTACGCATTTGCGCATAGGAACTTTTTTATTTACTCCCACGAATTATCACCTATTCCTCTGTGTCCTCAACTTCGTCGAATGTGATCTCTGCGTCGTCTTCATCATATTCAGCATCTGCCGTGTTCTCTACATCGAATTCTTCTGCATCGTCATCATACTCTTCTGCCTCTTCTCCGACTGTATAGCCTTCTTCTCCTACCATACCCATCTGCTCCATGTAGTTCTCCGGAAGATCTCCACACTCGATTGCCTGTGTCTCACTCTTGATATCGATCTTGTATCCTGTCAGGCGGGCTGCAAGTCTTGCATTCTGTCCTTCTTTACCGATTGCCAGAGATAACTGATAATCCGGAACGATAACGCTGGCTGTCTTTTCATCCGGATCAGCCATTACAGAGATAACCTTTGCCGGGCTTAATGCATTCTCGATCAGAATAGCCGGGTTGTCACTCCAGTTGATGATATCGATCTTCTCCCCACGCAGCTCATTGACGATCGCATTGACTCTGGCTCCGTTCATACCGACGCATGCTCCGACCGGATCTACATCAGGATCGTTAGACCATACGGCAATTTTTGTTCTGCTTCCCGCTTCTCTTGCAATGCTCTTGATCTCTACGGTACCATCCTTCACTTCTGTAACTTCTGATTCAAACAGACGTTTTACAAGTTCCGGATGTGTACGGGACACGAGGATCTTTGGTCCCTTTGTCGTATTCTTTACTTCTACTACATACAATTTGATACGTTCTGTCGGTTTGAATACCTCGCCTTTTACCTGTTCATTCTCTGTCAGCATAGCATCCGCCTTACCAAGGTTGATGCTGACATTCTTTCCGACATAACGCTGCACAATACCTGTTACGATATCTTTTTCTTTTTCAAAATACTGATCGTATACAACCTTACGCTCTTCTTCGCGGATCTTCTGCAAGATCAGGTTCTTGGCATTCTGTGTTGCAATACGTCCGAATGATTTAGACTCGATCGGAATATGCACGATATCACCAAGTTCAAACTTGCTGTCAATCTCTTTTGCATCTTCAAGACTAATCTGTTCCAGTTTGTCTTCTACTTCTTCCACAACTGTTTTCTCAGCATATAACTGATACTCACATGTTTCTTTGTTCATGATCAGTTTGATATTATCTGTTTTACCGAAATGGTTTTTACAGGCATTCATCAGTGAATTTTCAATGGCGTCTAACAGTGTTTCTTTGCTGATATCTTTCTCTTTCTCCAGTATATTTAACGCTTCTAATAATTCTGTATTCATGGTCTTTCCTCCTTGCTTATCCATGCCGTTTAAAAATCAAACGCTAATCGGATCAGTGCGATCTCGCTCTTTTCAAATGTTTTCTCGGTCTCATCTTCCATCTCGATCGTAACCGTTGTCTCATCGTAATCTTTTAAGATTCCGGTGAATTCTTTCTGTCTGTCAATCATGCGGTAGGTTCTGATCTCGACTTCTTCTCCAAGGCTTCTCCTGAAGTCCTTTTCCTTCTTCAGCGGTCTGCCAAGTCCGGGTGAACTGACTTCCAGGATATAGGAATCTTCGATATAATCTTTCTCATCCAAAATGTCGGAAAGTCTGCGGCTTACAGCCTCACAGTCATTCACTCCGATTCCGCCCGGTTTATCAATATATGCACGAAGATACCAGTTACTTCCTTCTTTTACATATTCGACATCCACCAGTTCAAATCCATACTCTTCCACGATCGGAAGCAGGATCTCTTCTGTTTTCTGTTCATACATTTCTCTTTTTGACAATCTAAAATCCTCCTTATGCAGACCTTATTTATCTACGTTATACGATCAGCCGGTCTTCTTTCATTTATGCTTTTCACCTGCTTATCCGCAGGATCTGCCAC
>ERZ1034976.3356-NODE-3356-length-10226-cov-8.268214_pt1 | contig 10226 bp, 10 predicted proteins | sample MGYA00520623_ERZ1034976 | MGnify/ENA primary metagenome ERZ1034976 (study PRJEB33766, sample SAMN09781774) | gut metagenome | biome: gut microbiome | host: Homo sapiens | place: Madagascar | study: EMG produced TPA metagenomics assembly of the PRJNA485056 data...
CCGCCAGCAATGTCTTGCCCGTGAGGACTACAACCGGACCATGAAAGGAATTGAAAATGATTTTGCTGCTCTAAAAGCAGGCCTCGAAGATGCTAACCAACAGCTCTCTGAGAAAGACCAGCTGCTCTCTGAGCAAAGCCAACAGCTTTCTGAGTACCAACAACACATTCAGGCTCTTGAGGCCCAGTTAGCTGAATATCAATCGAAAGAAAACTCATCCGACAAATAACTCTAAATTCTTTACCGATAAACATACCTGAGGAATTGTCAGGGTTGTGGCAATTCCTCAGGTAAATCTGTGCACTCTATCACTCAAAAATAGTCCATGGGATTATTTTCCCATACATATAGGAACTTAAAACATTCAAAACTCCAAACTGCCTCTCTCCAGCGCTGCTGCAATCACCTGATCCATATCATAATACATTCACCAAGCCGGCCTCCAAAGATCACCTTAGCCATGTGGTTTAAATGTATGACCAGTAAGCATTAGTCTCTGCGGAAAAGATCACGGGTATAAACCTTTTCCTGTACGTCATCCAAGCAACTATCGTAACGATTTGCAATAATAGCCTGACTACGTTTCTTGAACTCATCCAAACCATTAACAATTTCACTGCCAAAGAAAGTACTACCATTTTCAAGTGTTGGCTCATAAATAATAACCGTTGCACCTTTAGCCTTGATACGTTTCATAACACCCTGAATAGAGGACTGGCGGAAATTGTCGGAATTAGACTTCATGGTCAGACGGTATACACCAACAACAACATTGTTTTCTTTGTTCGGATTGTAATCTTCGTTAGCTTCATATGCACCTGCGACTTCCAGAACGCGATCGGCAATGTAATCTTTACGAGTACGATTTGACTCCACAATAGCCTCTATCAGATTCTCTGGCACATCGGCGTAGTTTGCCAACAACTGCTTCGTATCTTTCGGCAGACAGTAACCACCATAGCCGAAAGACGGGTTATTGTAGTGACTACCAATACGCTGGTCAAGACAAACACCGTTAATGATTTGTTGGGTATTCAACCCCTTCATCTCTGCGTATGTATCCAACTCATTAAAATAGCTGACACGTAGAGCCAGATAAGTGTTTGCAAACAGCTTGACTGCTTCGGCCTCAGTGAATCCCATGATCAGAGTATCAATGTTCTCTTTGATTGCACCTTCCTGCAACAGACCAGCAAAGGTATTCGCAGCCTTTACCAAGCGAGCATTCTCAACATCAGTGCCGACAATGATGCGGCTCGGATAGAGGTTATCATACAGAGCCTTCGATTCTCTCAGAAACTCTGGGCTAAAAATAATATTATCGCAGTGATACTTTTCACGAACAGAAGCCGTAAATCCAACCGGAATTGTAGACTTGATAACCATGATGGCATCCGGATTATACTGAATGACCAGTTTAATCACAGCTTCAACCGCCGACGTATCAAAGAAATTTTTCTTGCTATCATATAATTGGTGGGAGCTGCAATAATAACGAAATCAGCATCCTTATAGGCAGCTTCAGCGTCAAGCGTAGCAGTCAGATTCAAGTCCTTCTCTGCAAGATATTTTTCAATGTACTCGTCCTGAATTGGGGACTTTTTGTAATTAATGAGGTCAACCTTTTCCGGAATGATGTCTACAGCCATGACATCATGGTGCTGTGACAGCAACGTGGCAATGGACAAACCAACATAGCCGGTACCTGCAACTGCAATTTTCATAGGCTTTCTTCTCTCTTTCCAAACATACGAGTTAATTTATATGCCAACGATTTTTTACATATCTTCCAGGATTGTTATAATTGATTACACGAGCATAGTTTCCAACTGCCGTTGCATCTTCTGGTATATCCTTTGTCACAACGCTACCCGCACCGATAGTAGCATTATTTCCTATTACAACACTATCGCCACAGCATACTCCAGGACCAATGTAAACATTGTCACCGATGGTCGCCGCTTTCGCCCCCCCATTTGCACCTATAGTTGTAAATTGAGACAAATTACAGTTATTTCCAATTGTGGCCGATGAATTCACAACTATTGGCCGCCATGAGCAATGTATAGGCCATAACCAACGGAAGTGCGCTTTTCGATTTGAATTCTCTGCCTACTCAAATTAAGATACCAGACTATTTCACCTAGTATTTTTATAGTCCCCGATCCATGAACAAGCCTAAAGGCAACCTGCCATCTAAAAGTACTGCTTTTCAAATACAATAGTATCATCGTCTTAAGTGCAGCATTTCCCTTGTATCTAAAGCAGTCGCTTTTTATGTACTCCAAACAACTTCCATTCATTCTACAGCCACCTCTTTTTCGTTATCCCAAGAACAGTCATTATAAACATGCATTTTATAATCCCAAGCTTTTCCTCCCACTTATTTTCTCAACGACGCTCATAAACGCTTTTTTATCAAAAATCAGATTCAAAAATGCACATTCAGCAGTTGAAACTATCCCTACTTTCACAGCCATGATCAACCATGCAATATAACTTACATCCATCATATGTATCCATTTTGTGGAAAAATATATCACAGCCGCAACCATGCAGTCTTTTACACAGCGTTTCAAAAAAATTAAGATATTACGTTTCAAAATATATTTAGATAAGTAAACAGCAAGGTATACCGTTCTGTAAAATATCGCTATAAGAGTTCCTAGCGCAACACCTATAAGTCCAAATCTGTAGACAACCGCAATAGAAATAGTTAGATTAAGTATTGCTTCAACAATTGCACTATTCTGCGTCTGCTTAAAATGCCCAGCAGCCATGACCATCTGGTTGTATGGCAGACGAATACAATAAACAGCCATTGCTATGCACATGACTACACCAAAAAGTGGCAACTTATAATTTGCGTCTGTTATTTTATCTGTGTATACGGTTATAAACGGAACAATAAGTACTGCACAAACTGAATATATCAATGTGACTACTGCGTGAAATGCCCATTCAAATTGCGAAAATGTTTGATTTAATTGAGTCATTTCATTTCTCGCATACATATCCCCTAACAACGATTTGACACTGTTGGCAATTGAAGTAATAAGTAGTTTTATTCCATTTGTTACCATATGGTAGACTGAGTAAACAGATACACTAGATAGGGTCGAAAAAAAGGTCAATACTAATACATCCGTATTTTCCAAAATTACAGTTGCTAAATGCTGTGCCAGTCCATTCCACTTTTGCTTAATTGGTTCTCCATTAAGCGCTATATTTCTATCAATATTAAATCTGTGATCAACTGCATATTTGCAAACCAGCGGTTGAAGCACAAAAATACCTGCGGATGCCAATTTCACTATTTGAATGCTCATACCCATGTACATCAGTACAATGCTGATAACAATGTTCAAAACAAGTGAAACCGTGCTTACAATCATCTGAATGTAAATCAACTGAGCAGCATTCAGAATTAGTTTATATGTGATTGCAAAATAATACTGGAACAGAAGACTAATTGACAGGGTAACAATTAAAATGCCTGTATAAAGTGTATCAAAAGACTTGTTAACAATATGTGGGTATACAAATACCAAAATGGCTGTATAATCAATCAATATAATTGCAATTTTATTAAAAAATTTAGTTGATGATTTGTATATTCTACTAATTTCTTTCTCATCATTTTCTGCGATGGGCTTATATAATGCTGTTTGGACAACAGCACCAACTCCACCTTCACACAAGGAAATTACTGCTAGAAATTGTGTTATTGAAGATACAAGCCCATTGACTTCCGACCCATAGTACTGTAAAAAAAAGCGTGGGAGAATAAATACGCTGACAATACTAATCGTTTGATATATCAGCGTGGTAATCATATTCAGCTTTAATTTTCGAGTTCTCGTCATTTTGAATTTATCCTTTAATTAAGATTGCAAAAGCACTAATCTTTTTCTATCTAAACAAATCAGGCCTATGCTCTTTCAAATAGTCAATTTTACTTTTATTACTCATGTTAAATGTGGGAACCGTGTCACCTTTTATTTTCCTTAAATATTCATCAATCGTTTCTATTTTTTTGGCCGGAATCCCCCCCCAGATTTCTCCATCAGGTATATTCTTCGTTACCACTGCTCCAGCCGCAACGATAACATTATTGCCTATATGAACATTAGGCATAATTATTACATCCCAACTTATGTTACAGTTATCTCCAATATAAATGTTTCCATATTTTACTTCGTTGACACCAACCAATCCCATTTTTCGCAAGGTCCAAAGACCTCCATCGTGCGTTATAAACTGAACTCTTTGAGTAACACGCACATTATTTCCAATAGTTATAAGCCAAGGCTCACTACCAAAATTTGCGCTCTTATCAATATCACAGTTTTCTCCAATGCAGACTCCCTGTTTTCTAAGAAATTCGGCATATGATTCCTGTGATAGCAGAATCTTTCTCACTTTTTTACACACCAATTCAAATGTTAAACAGATATTTTTTAAAAGCATACAGGTAGTCTGCTCTCCTTCGCATATATTTTATTTATTCGATGTTTTAAGATTCGAATTCAAGGCTATTTTTGTGGTTATCTCAAAAATCAAAAATCTTGATGTAACATTAAAGAAAACATCTTCAACAATCCCAAGAACACCTAACTGTAGCGCATATACAAGCGCAAAGATAATCAATGGATTGTTCGGATTTCGGCAATACTGTTTCCAACAGTTCCAAATAATAATAGCATATGAAACCAAAAAGGCTATTAAACCTACGATTCCTTCTTCTGCAGCAATTGTCAAATATGAGCTAAATGTTCCTGTCGATATTCCCTTTAATACTACCTTCGTAGAGCTCGAATATCCGCCACCTATTATCGGAGATTTTTTGAATGCATCAATTAAAAGATTCCATTTATCCGCCCTGCCGGCAAGATCTATATTTAATATCATATTGACAATTTGATTCCATTCAATTAAAGCAAAGACAATACTCGCCATTATACTTCCAAGTAAAATCGCTTTTTTGATTTTCACGTTATTTGTACGCAAATATAGTACGACAATTATTCCAATAATTGCACAAATATCACCTCCACGCGAATCAGCAATTTTTAATCCTATTGCGTACACGCATAAAACAATCCACTCTTTGATAGAATCACTTTTGTAATTAATGACTCGCCATACAAGCACAACCGAAATAAAAAAAGCAAACGGATTTGGATTTGTGAAAAACGAACTATAGCCCAAATGCCCTTTCAATCCATGCCCAATCTGACTTATCATAGGCGATATAAAGTAGTTAACCCAGTTTCCATTTATAAAACGAGTTTTACCAAAAATAAGTAAAAATATGGAATACAAAATTCCGCAAAAAAGAATCTTTTCAAGCGCTGTCAAGAACGGCACAAATGACGTTTGAAGTTCATCTTCGCTTTGTGAAAGCAGCAGAAAATTAACTGTAACCATTTGACCTATCGCAAGTAGCATTTTTATTGAAAAGTGGTTTGAAAAAAGAGTTTGCAGCAAAAACAGTACAATCACAAAAACAAAGCTTTTCTCTGCTCTGCCAAATTTAACAACAAAGTTTCTTTTCGCAACGTTTACAAATGCACCTGTAATGAATAGGATTTTTAATATTGTGTTTATTCTCTCAGGAACAAATGCCAAAAGCCCCGCTATTATACTCAAATAAAGGATTATTAAAACTGCATTCTCTTTGATTTCTATTTTGTGTGTTTTCATGTATATATTATCCTTTATATAACGCCAACTTTAAAGCAGCCTTTTCCATTTCTGCATTATGACATCAGGGCTAAAATCTTTTGCTCGCTCCAAGGCCTTTGCTTCGTAGTTTTTTCTTTTTTCAGTATCAGTAAGCAACATAACAATTGCTTTAGATAATTGTTCTTCATCTTTTGTTAATGGGTCATCAGGATTACAATGTTCGTTGTTACCCACCGAAACTAGAATCCCGTACTCAGCATATTCGATATCATCAAGGTTTTCCAATACCTTTGTTCCCGGTGCCATCACCTCTCTCGGTCCGGAGTAACAATCTGCCGCCACACACGCAACACCGCAAGCCATTGCCTCTAATAAAACATTTCCCAACCCTTCATATAGGGACGGAAAAGCAAATACCTTGCTCTTTGCGATATAAGCATGCGGTGCTTCAACAAATCCCATAAATTCGACATTGTTAGCAATGTTCAGGTCGGCCGCTAACTTCTTCAATTTTTCTTCAAGAATACCCTGACCAAATATATAAAGTTTTGCATCCGGAATTTCCTCAACGACCTTTTTAAACGCACGAATCAAGTGCCACTGTCCTTTTTGTTCAGTCAGTCGTCCCATGGTGCTAACGCTATATTCCACCATTTCCCTCGCATCATCTGCGTGTTTTTTTGCTTTTTCCCTAAGTAGCTCTCCGTCGCAAGGATTATAAATTGTCGTAACAATTTTCTTCGGAACCCCACAATTGTCAATTAGATCCTCTTCAACACCCTTTGAAAGTGCAACAACACAGTCGGACTTACGTCTAACAAGTCTCATAACGAAATTCTCAAAGAAAGAATTATATGATGATTTGGACTCAAAATTTCGTATGGAAGTTATCTTCTTATCCCCAGAGTCGCTTAACAAATTCACTATGTTTGACTCTTCCATTAAGCTAATAGTTGCTTCAATTCCATATTTTCTTTTAAGCGAACTAGTTTTTATAACTCTGCGAATAACATTAATTGCTTTTTGTACTTTGCTTTTGCTAGGATAAACTTTTAAATCATGAAGCGTTCCACCGTATGGATAGCTAATAACCCGCCCATCAAAAACAATAAGATGTACTTCATACTTTTCTGAAAAATACAACGATAGATTGGCAGCCGTCCTTTCAGCTCCTCCTCCATTTAAATTTTGTATAATAATAGCAATCTTTTTCATATCTTCCCTCTTATTCCGCAATTCTATGATATACAGCACTAATTGCGTTCCGATAGCTTTCAACATTCATCATTCTGTCAGCCGTTTGTTTTGCTCCATCTGACAGTCTCTTCTGTAAAGCATCATTAGAAGCAATTTCGGAGCATCTCTTTGCTAGTTCCTCATTGTCATTACTTAGGTAACCATTTTGATCGTCAACTATTAAATCGCACATACCGTCAACTGGAGTACTTACAATCGGAACGCCCATTGCCAATGCCTCAAGAGCGCACATCGGAGTACCTTCCCACCTGGAAGTCATAATCATCAGCTTTGACGATTGAAGGATCTTATAAGGGTTATCTGAAAACCCAAGATACTCCACACTATTTTGAATACTATTGTCTTTAATTAGCCTTTTTACCTCCTCAGCATCTTCGCCTTCTCCCAAAATTGCTGCTGTGAAACCCGGTGTTTTCTTTACAGCTTCACTTAAAACTTCAACAAGTTTCTGGGGATTCTTTTGAAAGGTTAATCGACCCAGATAAACTGCATCGTAATTATATGTTTTTGTGTCCAGTTCTGCTTTTTTGTACAGTGCTTTCACATCAATAACATTAAATAAAATCTCACTCTTGTTCTTCAGCAAGTTATGAAAGCAATAACCGTCAAAAGAAGACTTTGAAACCCAAAAGATATGTTTAGCTTTGATAGCTGCATATAAATACAATACCGATTTAAGAGACAATCCTCTAGAGTCAAAATTGTTATTATGGATGTGCGAAACAAGTGGAGTTCTTCCACATGCCAAAGTAGCTACGAAGCCTGCTCGCATATCGTGCGCATGAATAATATCTGGTTTTACTTTCCGAATTACATGTGCAATTTCTTTTTTTGATATTTTAGAAACCGGAACAAATCTAATTCTATTATCCTCAATATAGCTTCGAACAGGTCCATCTAGGCTACAATAAATTATCTCAATATTATCTTCTATTCCTTGTAGCATTGAATTGATCTGGCACACAACATTTTCGGCACCGTTGTACGTCTTACTCGAAAGAATATGGAGCACTTTAATTTTATTCACGTCATCTTCTCCGTTTCTCCCGTAGAGGTTATTTTCTTAAGTATGTTCTACAGAAAATTTTAACGCCATGCATTAAATCAAATTTTTCTTTAAACAAATCAACAACTTCAAATGTTCTATCATCGGTATAAGTGTGTACTCGTTCATATGGCTTTGAAGTTTCAATCTGGTTTGCGCCTACTGTCTTAATCAAATGTTCAGAATATGGGCTAAAAGAATCCACCTCATAGACCAGGAGGTTTTCTCCATACTTTTTTCGGCAGTCTTGCGCCGGCCTCTTATTACCAGCAAAAATGTATCCTGCAGGTCTACCAGTGTTTTCTTTATAATGAACTACATTTTCTTTCTTAAGAACTTTCTGGTCCATATCTAAAGAAAAGCTAACCAGTTGCCAGCCTTCTTTGACAACTTTATAGGAGAGAAGTCCTACATCATCCCCATGCTGAAATACTGTAGAATCTACATATTTCTCGCCTTTTAGGAGATCAGTTTCTTTAACCCATTTATCCGGAAAATGTTCAGCTCTATAAAGCGTTATACTATCATTTGCCGAGCTTTCTGGAATCATATAGAATTCTCCATTATACTCAAATACGCATGGATAACTCATATGATAGGAATTTTCAATAATCAGTCCCCTGTAGACAGGAACATTGTTTTCAAAATGATAATAGCCAATAGCAGCCTTTTTCTTCTTATTCTCATACACCTCAACAAATAAATAGTGCTCACCATTGGCTGCAAACATGGTAGGATCTGCAATCCACATATCCTTCGGTGTTTCAATTACGCTATACTTTGTGTCGCCCTTGCGTCGATAGCCAACGTACCATTGACCACCAATGAAAGCCTTTTGAATCAATCTTTTAATAGTCATTGGATTTTCTCTCTCCTGTCTTTTATGTTTCAATTGGCTTTCGCTGAAAACGCTTTTTTATAGATGTCGTACAACTCACGCTTCACAACATCTGCCGAATAATCCTGTACTTTCCCCTTATTATAAGTGCCCATTTCCAAACGGAGCTTTTCATTCTCCCGTAAAGCATTAAACGCATTTGCAAATGCTTTCGGATCTCTCGGCGAGCAAATATAACCTCCGTTTGAATCAATCAAGTCCCGGATGCCACGAGTATCACTACCAACACAGGGCAGACCAAGATCCATTGCTTCCAGTAGAGATCGAGGCATTCCTTCACGGAAGGACATCATCGTAAATACATCCGACATTGCCATTAGTTCAGCCATATCCGTCCGGTAACCCATAAGGTGGAATCTCTCAGATACTCCAAGTTCTTCTGCTAGTTTCTCCAAATTCTCTTTTTCTGGCCCGACACCGCATGCAACATAATGTGCCCCTGACACATCCTTAAGCGAACGAACGACAACTTCCGTATTTTTGTTTTTGTTCAGCTCCCCTGCCGAGACGATAACAAAGGCATCTTCCGGAACGGCAACGCTTCTACGTTTTTCTGTGCGATTTATCTCAACACGAACACCAACTTTAACTCCGGCTCCATGTACCAAATAAGGTCTTTCGCCACTACGAAGTTTAAATTTTCGAGCCGCTGCAAAATCTTCATTTGTAATTGTTATGAGTATATCGGTATAATGAGCCAGTAATTTTTCTTCCCACTTATATACTGTTTGATTAATAAGTGGCGCACCTTTGAAAAATAAAAAACCATGAGCTTCATAAAGAACAGGTTTATTGTCTTTCTTTTTTGCAGCCAAGCGTGCAAGCGCTCCACCGATAGGCGTACTGCACATTACGGCCTCAATATTATTACGCTCGATTATATCCAAGATTTGCTTATAAGCTGTAACATTGCTCTTATTGAAAGGATTTGTGTTGATATCGATTTGCTCTATCTTGCATGGAATGACGCTCTTATCTGCTACAAATTGGGAGAAATCAGCGGCCCAGATTACCTCATGTCCGAGCTGCCCCAACGGCTCCAACACATTCTGAAATCCTAGTGCATATGTCTTAACCTTGTTTGTCACCATTAATATCTTCATACGTTAATCCTCTGCAAAAATAGCATTGATACACATCTCAGTCGCCCCCACACCATACTGTACGAACTCATCTCGGAATCGCTTGGTGTTAGCACACTCAGCAGTGTAATCTACATTCTTGATTCGCTTCAACAAGTCGCTTTCCGTCCGGCAACTCTTATTGGGGTACTTCTCGTCTACTGCAAAATAAGTGCCACGCTCTGCAAGATAACTGTCATAATCGTATGCATAGCAG
>ERZ1034976.3357-NODE-3357-length-10226-cov-3.997935_pt1 | contig 10226 bp, 10 predicted proteins | sample MGYA00520623_ERZ1034976 | MGnify/ENA primary metagenome ERZ1034976 (study PRJEB33766, sample SAMN09781774) | gut metagenome | biome: gut microbiome | host: Homo sapiens | place: Madagascar | study: EMG produced TPA metagenomics assembly of the PRJNA485056 data...
GGATACGATTTATGAAAAAGCAGATAAAATGCTGCAGGACTGGTTCTCAGATGCAAAGTGGGATGCCACGGCAGAGAATCTGGCAGCAAGAAAACAGCTGGAAGAGATTCGCCTTCGCATGACGGCAGAAGTGAACGTAAAGCTTTTACAGAGTGATTTTTCCATTGATACAGCTCCTATGGAGCAGCTGATCGAAGCGCTGCGAAAGGCGGAGGCAGAGGTTGCCGGAAAATATTTTCCCGGTGAGTCTCAGGCAGTGACGAAATATGAGACTTATACCCAGGCAGTGCAGGTGGCTTCTGAATTGCCGGGATTGCCTGCTGGAGTACTGGGACCCTATAGCTTGGAACAGAATGCTGCCACAGAGACAGTTTCTGACTTCCATAAGGAAGGCGCTGCAATGCAGAAAGCCTATGAGGAAGCGGGCGAACGTTATGAGACGCTGAAGACGGCACCGAGAAGCGATCTGGGAGACAGCATCCGGAAAGCATTTTCTAATATAGATGATATTCTGACAGATATGTCATTAGAAAAAACATCGGAAAATCAGCGGGCTGTCCGGATTCTGGCATATAACAATATGGAAATTACACCGGAAAATATCGAGAAGGTCAAAGAAGCTGACAGACAGGTCAGCGCAGTAGTGGACAGACTGACACCGAAAAATGTGTTACAGATGATCCGGGATGGTGTAAATCCTCTAGAGAAGACCTTTAACGAACTGGAGTCCTATTTTTCACAGAACCCCCAAAGCTATGAGGAAGAAGCGGAGGACTACAGCCGTTTCCTATATCAGTTGGAACGGAAAAAGGATGTTACAGAAGAGGAACGAAAAGCGTATATTGGAATTTATCGAATGGTGCATCAGGTCGAAAGAGAGGATGGCGCAGCGATAGGCGCGGTAGTAAATACCGGTGCAGAGTTGCAATTTTCCACTCTGCTGACGGCAGCCAGGAGCAGAAGGGCTTCTCATATGGACTGGAAAGTGTCGGAGGATACCGAGCTGACACAGGAGATTCATTTGTCCGAGAATAATATATCTGAACAGATTCGGATGGGTATGGCAAAAGAGGTTCTGACAGAGGTGTCAGATGATGGCGAAAGCAGAGCAGCGTATGACCGGGAAGGACTGCAGCAGATGCGTGAGGCGGGAAATACAACGCCGGAAGCCGCAGAACTACTGCAAAAAGGAGAAGTTTCCATCAGCGCGTCGAATCTTTTGGCGGCCCAGGCACTTATGGATGATCCGGCGGAGATGTTTGGCAATCTGCGCAGATACAGAGAAAAGTATCGGCAGGAAAAAGAAATGCTGCAGACAGCAGGCAGCGAAGTGCCTGCCGGGACAGAAACTTCCGAACTGTGGGAACAGCTGGATCAGCAGAATTTTGCAGAGGATTATCGGACCATGCTTCAGAATACGGCAGAAGATGTGGAGACCATGAGTCTGGAACAGGCGGATGAACATCTGGATGTAAAACAGTTGCAGCTGGTACACAAGCAGCTGCGCCTTGCGGAGAGCCTTCAGGCGAAGCAGGAATATTTTCTTCCGATGTACCTGGGTGAGCAGCTGGCGGGAGTCCATCTTACCTTACAGCAGAGAGCCGGAACTACCGGTGCTGTGGAGATCCGGGTGAATGCCGGAGATATGGAGCTGGAGGCACATTTACAGGTAAAGGGAGACACCATCGATGGCTATCTCGTAGGAAATACACCGGAAGAGGTTACGAAATTAGAGAAGACCTCCGATATATTCTTTGAACGGATTCAGACAGATACTTCTGCAGACTGGAAAGCGGAAAAGCTTCCCATCGTCAGCTCCCGGGATATGACAAGGATGGCAGCCGGAGAGACAAAAAATGCAGATACCATAGAGAGTCGGATCGATACGGAACAGCTGTACCGTCTGGCAAAAGGATTCCTGCAGGCTGTCGCAGACAGCAGCGGAAAGTAAGGAGTAACACATGAGAATCAATTACAACGTATCGGCAATGTTATCCAACAATGCCTTATCCACAAATGACGATCTGCTGTCCAAATCATTGGAGAGACTTTCTTCCGGACTGAAGATCAATCACGCCAAGGACAACCCTGCCGGATTGGCAATGTCCAAGCGTATGAATGCTCAGATCGAGGGACTGTCCGTGGCCAATCAGAATGCCAGTGACGGCGTATCCATTATAGAGATTGCGGACGGAGCAATGACAGAGATCAGTGAGATGCTGCAGCGTATCAATGAGCTTTCCGTCAAAGCTGCCAACGGCACTATGACAGAGGATGACCGCGCAACCATACAGGATGAAGTAGCGCAGCTGAAGGAAGAGATCACCCGTATCTCGGATACCACGGAATTCAACGGGCAGAAGTTGTTGAACGGAGAATTTGATCTCAAGGGATACACCGATAAGCAGGAGATTAAAGTAAATTATTGTTCTCCGGATGTGCCGGTAAAAGAATATACCATACAGTCTATGAAATTTAAGAAAGATGCAGAGGGAAATTTTGAAGTAGACGGAGATATTAAATTCGGAGACGGATTTAAAGAGGTAGAACCCTTAAAGACGGATATGAAGGATAATCTTCTGACGATCACCGGCACGAACGGCTTTGAAATGCGTCTGGATGTATCGGAAGCAAAAGAGGGAGATTCCTATGATGGCATGAAGATCGACGCTACCGGTATCGGAGCAATGCGTCTGCAGATCGGAGCCAACGAAGGACAGGTACTGGAGGTTAATATTCCCGCGGTTACTCTGCAGAACATGGGAATTGAAGATATTGATGTGAATACACAGGATGGGGCAAAGGATGCCATCTCAAGAGTTGCTGGTGCCATCAAATATGTATCCTCCGTCCGCGGCAGACTGGGAGCATTTCAGAACCGTCTGGAGTCTTCCATTAACAGCCTGGATGTTACCAGTGAGAACATGACTGCGGCATATTCCCGTATCATGGATGTGGATATGGCGGAGGAAATGACCTCTTACACTACCTATCAGATTCTGGCACAGGCCGGAACCTCCATGCTGGCCCAGGCAAACGAGAGACCGTCCCAGGTGTTACAGCTGTTGCAGTAATGGATTCCGATGAAGTGAGGATTCAAAATGACAAAAGAATGTAAACAACAATTTACCTTGCGGATCACACAGGCCAATGCCACACAGCTGGTGGTCATTCTCTACGAAATGACATTACAGTATCTTGCAGATGCTGAGCAGGCAGCAGAAGATGCGCAGTTTCTGGAAGCGGTTCGCAGGACCAGGGGATGTATCAATGAACTTTTGAATTCTCTTCACAGAGAATACAGTCCGGCGACAGAGCTTTCCAAGCTGTATCTGTATTGTATCCGCAGACTGGCGGCGTGCGAAGCAAAAGCCGACAGAACGGCGCTGCAGGACATCCGGAAGGTAATAGCACCGCTCTGTGATGCTTACAGACAGATTCAGGATCAGAATTCTTCCGGTCCTGTGATGAATAATTCGCAGACCGTGTATGCGGGACTGACTTACGGAAGAAATCAGTTAACCGAAAACATGGCTGACCAGGGCTCGAATCGGGGAATGCTGGTATAAAGTTTTTTCCTGCCGCACAGGCTGGGAAGCGGCGAGTTCGGTGAGGTGCTGATACCGTTTCTGCAAAGCATTAATTTCATAGATATAACTGTCGATCAGATCACTTTCGATTGCATTATCGAAACCCGCATAGGCGATATCAAGAGCCTGGCGGGTTTTTCTTATGGATTCTTTTAAATCCAACGGTGCGAGATCTTCTTCGATCATTTCGGAATTTGTATTTACCTGACTAAAAAAGATTTTCATGTAAAAATCCATCCTTTCTGCTAACAGTATAGGAAGCAGAAAGGGAAAATATACCTGCCTAACATAAAACTGGAAGACATTTTTGCGAAAAATGGGAATAGATTATAACAAACAGCGGAAAGATCGGGAGGACAACAATGGAGCATCCGGAGAATCTATTGTGGATTATTGGGGCAGCAGTCCTGCTCTTTGCCATAAGTTTTTTGGGAAAAAAGGCGGAGTGGTTTTTAAACCTTGTATTGCGGAGTGTTTTTGGAGTGATCTTTATGTATTTCATAAATTGGGGGATAGAGACTCTGGGATTTACGGTAGCAGTGGGAATCAATGCAGCTACGGCTCTGACAGTGGGTATTTTGGGCTTTCCGGGAATCCTGGTATTATACGGCCTGGCGGTTTATCATATGCTTTGACAGATGGAAATGCCGTAAAATCAAGCAGTTGCGGGATTTTAGAAGGTTGTATGAGAAAGGTAATTGTTAAAATGTACCAAAGATTATTTTTTTACGGAAAAACACTTGTCAGACGAAAAAACAACGTCTATAATCCATCTTACAACCAATCGCGATGGTTGTATCAAATATCTTATAAGATCTGAAAGAATTCTTTTATGGGATAGAGTCATCCCACATTACCACTTGTAAATCGAAGGAAAGGAGAGTGAGAATGCAACGAACACAGTAATAAAGGGTGTATTATGTTTTCTATTAAGTATTGCCTGCGGATATGATTACAGAAGCCGCAGAATCCCCAACGGCCTGATCCTGAGCTGCCTGATCGCCGGAGCGACATTCCGCTGGTGGGAACAGGGGATTTATGGAATTATGGAATATTTTTGCAATGTTTTACTGACGACAGTGGCATTCTATCTGTTTTTTTATATTGGTGCCATGGGAGCCGGTGACGTGAAGCTCCTGGGTGTCTGTGCAGGATATTTTTCCGGTGAAAAAGTTCTCTGTTTTCTATTTTTCGCACTGCTATTCGCAGCAGTTTTTGCACTTTGCAAAATGTACCTGGCACGTAATCTGTGGGACAGATTGTGTTATCTGGGTGAATATGTGTGGGATGTTGTCCGCTGTGGACGCTGGAAAGCGTATTTTGCAGAGGAGAGAGCACATCCGGGAAGCGGAATCTGTATGGCCGGTCCCGTGTTTTGCAGTGTGCTGTTATACATAGGAGGAGTTTATTGATGGAACAGAAGGAAGCGGTTATGGTTCTGTTCGACCGTGAAGAAGAGTATGCGAGACTTCTTTCGGAGTTTTTGAGGAGGCAAAAGGAACTGCCATGGGAGATCCATACATACACAAAGATGGAGGAACTGCTGGAACGAGAGAAAAATGGGAAGGTGACAATGCTGGTAGTGGCGGAATCTTCCTGCATGGATACGCTGAGTACATTGGAGCCGGCATGCCAGGCGATTCTTAATGAAAGCGGGACACTTCGTTTTCACCAGTTTCCGAATATCAATAAGTACCAGGAAGCTGACAAGGTGTGGAAGGAATTGCTGGAATTGTATGTGGAGACGGTGGGAACACAATTGCCGTTTTTGTGTGCAGAGTATAAGACAAAATTTATAGGTATCTATTCCCCGGTACATCGATGTCTGCAAAGTTCTTTTGCACTGACGCTGGGCCAATTGCTGTCAGAAAAACATCCCACTTTGTATCTCAATTTTGAACACTATATTGGGATCTCAGAACTCCTTCCGGAGAGACAGAGCAGAGACCTGGCAGATCTGTTGTATTTTCTGACAGGAGATGCGGGGAAATTTTCGTTACGGATGCAGATGGTCATCCAGCACAAAGGAGGTCTGGATTACATTCCCCCGATGCGCAACGGTCAGAACCTGTTGGAAATCCCGCCGGAAGAGTGGAAAAACCTCTTCCAACGGATCGAAGAACTCGGAAAATATGAATATGTCATACTGGATCTGAGCGAAAGTATACAGGGATTGTTTGAGGTACTGCAGATATGCACCAGAGTATTTACGCTGACCAAAGAAGATAAAATGTCACGAATGAAACTGGATCAATATGAGCAATTGCTTGCTTTGTGCGAAAAAGACACGGTAAAAGGCAAAACCCGTAAACTTGCTTTACCCTTTTTTCAAAAGCTTCCCACAGAAATGGAGCAATTTACCAGAGGAGAATTGGCGGAGTATGTGAGGAAAGAAATAGCAATGCTGGAAAATTAGAACAGGGAGAGAAAAAATGGATTACTTGGAACAGAGAAGAAAGCTTCGACAAATGGTGCAGGAGAGACTGGATTACGGAAGAGACTACACGGATGAAGAGGTAGAGGATACGATTGATGAGGTTCTCATGGAACAGGAAAATCTGGAATTGTGTTCTGTGGAATTGCGGAGACGATTGCGTAAGGAATTGTTTGATTCCCTGAGACGGCTGGATATTCTGCAGATTTTTGTGGAGGACAGTTCTGTTACGGAGATTATGATCAATGGACTGGATCATATTTTTGTAGAGAGGGACGGACAGCTGCAGGAACTGGATCGGGCTTTCGATTCCATGGAAAAGCTCCAGGATGTGATCCAACAGATTGTGGCCGGATGTAACAGAGTGGTAAATGAGGCATCACCAATTGTTGATGCGCGATTAAGCAATGGAGCCCGTGTGAACATTGTGATGAGTCCCATTGCATTGAATGGTCCCATTATTACCATAAGACGCTTTCCGGATAAACCGATCACCATGCAAAAACTGATCGCAATGGAAACTATATCTCCGGAAGCTGCGGATTTTTTGAAGACACTGGTAAAGGCGGGATATAACATTTTCGTCAGTGGAGGAACCGGCAGCGGGAAGACGACCTTTTTGAATGTATTATCCGGATTCATTCCGCCGGAACAGCGGATCATCACCATCGAAGACAGCGCGGAACTGCAACTTCAGGGAATTCCCAATCTGGTGCGCCTGGAGACACGTAACGGCAATGCGGAAGGTTGCAGAGAGATCGGAATCCGGGAACTTATCCGCTCATCTCTGCGGATGCGGCCCGACAGGATCATTGTAGGCGAAGTGAGAGGCGCGGAAGCTATTGATATGCTGCAATGCATGAATACCGGGCATGACGGCAGTATGTCTACGGGGCATGCAAACAGTGCAGCAGATATGTTGTCGAGACTGGAGAATATGGTACTCATGGGAATGGATCTGCCGCTTCCGGCGATCCGCAACCAGATAGCATCCGGCGTGGATATTATTGTGCACCTGGGGAGAATTCGGGATAAAAGCAGAAAAGTGTTGGAAATTACAGAAGTAGTGGGTTGTGAGAACGGCGAAATCCGTCTGAATCCATTGTACTGCTTTGAAGAACTGGGGGAGAGCAGCGAAGGTAATGTAGTTGGTAAATTACAGAAAAAGGGAGGCTTGCTTCATGAAGGGAAACTTAAAGCGGCCGGACTTTCGTGAATTGATGAATCCTTTGCTGCGCACAACAGCCGGAATTCTCTTTTTTTCCTGGTTCTTCTATCGTTCGGTGTTTGCTGTCATTCTCTTTATTTTCCCGGGAATTCTTTATTTCCGGAAGTGTGTCAGAGAACAGAGGGAGAAAAAACGCTGGGAACTGACCGTGCAGTTCAAGGAATGTCTTCTGGCAGTTGCCAATTCGCTCAGAACCGGATACGCCGTGGAAAATGCTTTCTTGGAGAGCAGAGAAGATATTCGTCTGCTTTTTGGCGAACGATCCGCAATGTATGGTGAACTGGAACTGATCCGCAGAGGAATGATCGTAAATATCACATTGGAGGAACTGATAGGAGATCTGGCAGAACGCAGTGGATGTGAAGAGATTCAACAGTTTTCGACGATACTCTCGGTGGCGAAAAGGGGAGGAGGCAATGTATCGCAGATCATACGAAATACCGCAGAACTGATCAGCGATAAAGTGGAGACGACACAGGAGATGATGACATTACTGCAGGGAAGACGCCTGGAACAGAGAGTGATGGAAGTGATGCCTTTTGCAATCCCATTCTATATAGGTGTCACATATCCTGGTTATTTCGCATCGTTGTATCATAACATAACCGGATATATCATAATGACAGCATGTCTTGCGATCTATTTGTGTGCCTATATCGTAGGAGAGAAAATCATGGAACGGATCGGTGAAAGTCTCTAAAGGGAGAATACTATGGAACGAAAAAAGGGCGTAGTGGAGATCTGCTATCCGGTAGTGCTCAAAATATACAAGAAAATGCACCTGTGGAAAATACCGGTTCCGGGAAGAGACAGGGTAAAGACAGATCTGAGCCGTTTATATCCCGGAGAAAATCAGGAGGAGCGCATTACAGAGTATTATGTAAGGAAGTTAACAATGTCCCTCATGATATTTTTCGTGGGAATTCTTCTGATATTGTTTGTTGTACTTGGAAAAAGTGAAGGAAATTCTATAAAAAACGGTTGGATGAAGAGGACAGATTCCGGAAGCGGAAGCAAGGACTATGTTATTATCGGAAAAGTAGAGGATGGAAGTCAATATTCCTTTGCGCTTACAGTACAACCCAGAAAATACCGTCAGGAGGAATTGCAAAAATTGTTTGATGCTTTCCGGGAGGAGCTGCCGGGCCTGATCTGCGGAGGTAATGAATCATTGGACTGTGTCAGGGAAGATCTGCAATTGCAGGAGGAATATGATAATTACCCTTTTACGGTTACATGGAAGAGCGACTGCATGGATGTTATCAGTCCGGAGGGGAAAGTATATCCTCAGGAGCAGGACAGCACGGTGCGCTTGAAAGCGGAACTTACTTATGAAGAATACCAAGGGGAGACAGAAACGTCGGTTACCGTAAAAAATCAGAATGATGTAATCGACAAAAGTGAAAAAGCTGTTCTGGAAAAAATGCTGGAAAATGCACAGGCGTCAGATCCGGAGCAGGAAGCTTTTATGCTGCCTGAGTCAATTGACGGTAAAAAGATATCGTGGCGACAGAGAAATCTGACGGAGCTTCAATTATTGTTGGGAACGCTAGTGACGATTGTAGCAGTCTTCTTTTTTAAAGATCGGGATATTCATGAGCTTGTAGAGAAAAAGAAGCAGGAAGAAAAAAGGAAGTACCCGGAAATACTGCAAAAAATAACATTATATCTGGAAGCTGGACTGACGGTACGGGCAGCAGTGAATAAGATAGCGGAAGATTATGAACAGAAACGGAAAAAAGGAGCAAAGGAACAGGCAGCATACGAAGAATTATTGATTGCAGTCCGTGAGATCCGTATGGGTGTGTCGGAGGGCGCGGCATATGAAAAATTTGGAAAAAGGACAGGAGTTCGGGAATATATCCGATTGAGTACTTTCCTTACGCAAAATGTAAAAAAGGGAAGCACCATGCTTTTACAGCAATTGCACGAAGAGGCAAAAGAGGCAGAAGAAATGAGAATGCGTAATGCCAGAAAATTATGTGAGGAGGCATCTACAAAATTACTGTTACCAATGATAATGCTACTCTTGGTTGTTATGATTTTAATTATGTTTCCCGCGTTTTCCAATGTGGGAGTTTAGAAAAGGAGAAAAATATGAATCATTTAAAAACGTTTCGACAATTTATAAAAGAAGAGGATGGAATGGGAACCGTAGAGGTGATTCTGATCATCGTGGTACTGGTGGGCCTTGTAGTGATCTTTAAAGAAAAGATTACGGAGATCGTTAATTCTATTTTTAGTAAAATTACCAGCCAGACGAAAAAAATATAAGAGCATGACCTTATGAAAGAAAACGGATACATGACAATATATCTTGCGCTTACACTTGGAGTGATGATTTCACTGTGCCTTGCGTTGATAGAAGGTTGCCGGTACCGGGGGATCTGCCTGGAAACAGAATGTGTTATGGACATAGGAATGGATAGTATTCTGGCGGAATATCACAGGGAGTTATTCGCTCAGTATAATCTTTTCGCAGTAGATTGTTCCTATGGAACCGGGCATGGGACGACAAAATTGACAGAAGAACACCTCCTGGAATATATGAATCACAATTTTTCGCTGGAAGATATTTTCCTCGATAAATTTCTGTATCGTGATTTTTTTGCGCTGGAAGCAGAAAAAGCAGAAATGACAAAGGCTGCTTTTGTGACCGATGGGGATGGAGAAATCTTTCGCAGAATGGCGGTGGACGCAATAGAAGATGATGTCGGCATCGGACTTTTGCAACAGATAAAAGAATGGGTGAAGACCATAAAATCCCGTGGACTGTTGGAACGCAGTGTAGAAGAAGAAAAACAGACCGTGGATGCGCAGATCCGGGAATACGACGGAAGAGAAACGGCTGACGGAAAAGTAATTCATATCGAAGATCCTACAGAGGCATTGGAGGAAAAAAAGAAAAGCGGAATACTTTCACTGGTGCTTCCCGAAGAAGAGATTTCAGATCGCAGAATAGAAACAGAACAAT
>ERZ1034976.3359-NODE-3359-length-10210-cov-61.695224_pt1 | contig 10210 bp, 9 predicted proteins | sample MGYA00520623_ERZ1034976 | MGnify/ENA primary metagenome ERZ1034976 (study PRJEB33766, sample SAMN09781774) | gut metagenome | biome: gut microbiome | host: Homo sapiens | place: Madagascar | study: EMG produced TPA metagenomics assembly of the PRJNA485056 data...
TGTCAGCAGTGATTATTCAGTTTTGAAGGCACGTCCTTCTAAAAATACTGGACAGGGACACAGAAATGTGTTATACTGATTCAGTCAAATTGGTCGGTGTCGATGACGGTAAGGTTCCACCTGTTCCCATTCCGAACACAGAAGTTAAGCTTACTTGTGCCGAAGATAGTTAGCTGGAAACGGCTTGTGAAAATAGGTAGTCGCCGACTTAGCAGAAGGCTCTGAGATGAAAGTCTCAGAGCTTTTTTTGTAGTGGACGCCCCATCGGGGCTACATTGAGAACATGATAATGGCGAGGTATTCAGCAGAGCGGATATCGGTTAGGAATGTCTGTCTGGTAGAGAAGATAATCAATACTTACATGATATAGCTGTGCAAGCGGCACCAGAAGTTCCGCGGTCAGTTGCTGCGTTCCAGTTTCTACATAGCTGTATTTACGCTGGGTAATGCCGATTTTTTCGGCAACCATCTGCTGGGTAAAATCATGATCTTCGCGCAGGTCTTTCAGTCGATTCTTCATAGTATCTAACCTCCCTGCATAATAGGATAGGTTAGATGAAAGCTGTCTATTGACTTTTAGATAAATATTATCTATACTAAAAACAACAAGGGGCATCCTACTGGATGTCCAGAGAAAAACAGTATATCAGATGAGGTGAATCATGATGAAAAAAATCAATCGTCGCAGTTTTTTGAAAGTGCTAGGTATTGCGGGTGCAGCTTGTGCTATGACGGTATTGACTGGTTGCGAAGGAGCGTCGGGGGGAGGAATGCCGAACTATGATGGTTCTGTTCCATTGTCTGATTTGAATCCGTTGGACGGAAGAATTGCATGGAACAATGTTGCACCAGAAGATCCGTTTGGAAATATTTATGTACGGGGCGTGAATTATTCAGTATTTCGAGCGGGCAGTTGGTCGAGGGAAACAAATTCTGCAACGGTGCTAAGCGCGAAGGTAGAATACTTGACTGACAAAAAATATAAGAAGTTGACCATGAATTTAAATCCGTACAAGGATATAGGTGGAAACCCGTATACGAGTACCGAAAATGAGTGGGGTTTTGTTAAAGTTTACGTAGATGATAAACTGGTTGCAGCTTCAGATATGGTTCAGCGCAAAACGAAAGAAACGGTTAAATTTGAAGTAGACATTACAGGGGCAAACTATATTAAAATTGAACCGACGATTTCGTATTGGCACTACGGCTTGAATAAGGGCGGTGGCGAAATGATTTTGTGGGACGTTAAGTTATGGAAATAAAATAGCGTATAAAGCAAAAAGCGGCCCTGCTGCACTGTGCATAACAGTGCGACGGAGCCGCATATCTTATTAGGTAGTCGCCGACTTGAATGGAAAGCTCTGAGATGAAAGTCTCAGGGCTTTTTTGTTGCGTTGATATGTAGCGGATTTGCAGGAAAAAGCGCTTTTGCCTCGTGTTACAAGGTGAAAGCGCTTTACAATTTTGCAAAAAGGATGCGACTAATCATGAAACGATTCCACCGCCGCTGTCGGCGGCTATGTATTTTGGCGGCATTGCTGGTGCTACTGGTGTTATTTCTGCGGCAGAATGTTCTGCTGGATACAGCCAGCCGACACGCGATCTTACTGGACGCCCAAAGCGGGCGGGTATTGGCACAGAAACGTGCCGATGAGCGTGCTGCACCGGCATCCCTGACAAAAATGATGACTGTGCTGCTGGCTATTGAGGCTGAGCCGGATTTGGATAAGCAGGTAACACTGCCGGAGGACATTTTCCCGTCCTTGCAGACCGAAAACGCCTCCATGGCGGGCTTTATGCCCGGGGAGACGGTCACGGTGCGGGATTTGCTCTACGGCGCGATGCTGCCCTCCGGCGCAGAATGCTGTGAGGCGCTGGCGCGGCTGGTAAGTGGCAGCGAAGAAAATTTTGCCGCACTGATGAACCAAAAGGCCGCAGAGCTTGGCATGAAGAACACCCATTTTACGAATGCTACCGGCCTGACCGACACCGAGCACTATTCCAGCGCAGCAGATATGGCAAAGCTGTTGCAGGCAGCGCTGCATAATGTGACCTTCCGCACCATTTTTACAACGGAGCACTACACCACCACAGCGACTGCGCAGCACCCGGAGGGCGTTTCGCTGACCAGCACACTGCTGGGCAAGCTGGACGGAACGGAGCTTCCGGCAGGGGCACAGATCGAGGGTGGCAAAACAGGGTATACCGCCGCCGCAGGGCTGTGTCTGGCCAGCCTTGCCACCGTAAACAGAAAAGAGTACATCCTTGTTACGCTTGCCGCGCCCGGAGACCACGGGACGGAGCAATATAACATCCGCGATGCAGTGCAGGTGTACCGGAAACTGGTAAATAAGAAATAACCGTGCTATACAGGGGTTGCCTTGCAAACTGGATGCTCCGGCGGTACAATAGGGACATTCTATCATGGAAAAGGATGTTTGACTATGCGAGACGAAGCCATTGACCTGTGCGGACAGGTAGATTTTACCCGTACCGATGCCATGCCGCTGCTAGAACGGGATGCGCAGTTCCGTTTTGCCTGTGCGGGCTGCGGCAACTGCTGCCGCGGGCGGGAGGATATCGTGCTGTCCGGCTATGATTTGTGGCGCATTGCCGCCCGGTTGCGCCTGCCGCCGCAGATCGTGGCCCGGGGCTACTGCCGCAGCAGCATTGGCAGGGTGAGCCATTTACCGGTGCTGCGGCTTGCTCCGGTGAAGGAAAACCGCAACAACTGCCCCTTTCTGACCGAAAACCACTGCGCCATCCATGAGGTTGAGCCGCTGGTTTGCGCGCTGTATCCGCTGGCGCAGGAGATCAGCCGGGCAGGGGAGGTGCATTACTTTTTGCAGCCCACCGGCTGCGGCGGGCAGGTGATCGAGGCAAGGGTGCAGGATTACCTTGCCCGCTACGATGTGCCCGCCCGGGAAGCCATTGATGTGCGCTGGGCGCAGACCTGCATGGCGCTGGAAGATACGGTGGAGCAGCTGGAGGCGGTGCTCAGTCCGGTGCTGGTGCGCCGGATGCAGGCAAAACTCTGGCAGGCGCTGTATTTTGGTTACGATTATGCGCAGGACTATCTGCCGCAGCTGGAAGCAAACCTGCGAACGCTGGACACGGAACTGCACAAACTGACGGAGTATCAGAAAAAACGAAATAATAGTTCGAAATAATTGATAGATGGCTTTACTTGAATCGATAATTAAGGCCGTTTTCAGGCAAAAGTGGATTGTTTTGCCAGCGATTCTGTGATATACTTCACGAGTGTAAAGCGAACCTTGTTTGATCCGCTTACAATATCGGCCCGGAGTGCGGCGTCCTGTTGGCTGCAAGGGCTGGAGATAGAGGAGATCATCAATATGCGTAAAATCACTCGTCGTTCCTTTCTGACTGCTGCCGCTGCCTGCGGCGCAGCAGCTGCTCTTTCTGCCTGCGGCGGTTCTTCCTCCGCATCTTCCGCGGCTGCTTCTGCATCGGTCGCTGCCGCTGCCAACGGCGAAAAGTTCACTGTTGGCATCTGCCAGCTGGTGCAGCACGCTGCACTGGATGCCGCTACGCAGGGCTTTGAGGATGCTCTGACAGCTTCCTTTGGCGAGAACGTCACCTTCGACTTCCAGAATGCACAGGGCGATTCCGCTACCTGCGCCACCATTGCCAACGGCTTTGTTTCCTCCGGCGTGGCACTGATTATGGCAAATGCTACCCCTGCTCTGCAGGCTGCACAGGCTGCTACCAACACCATCCCCATTCTGGGCACCTCCGTTACCGAGTACGGCGTGGCACTGGGTCTGGATAACTTCTCCGGCACCGTGGGCGGCAACGTCTCCGGCACCTCCGATCTGGCACCGCTGGATCAGCAGGCGGACATGATCGTGGAGTGGATGCCCGAGGTCAAGAAGGTCGGCCTGTTGTACTGCTCTGCCGAGGCTAACAGCCAGTATCAGGTAGACGAAGTGCAGAAGTATCTGGAGGCCAAGGGCGTGACTGCTACCCAGTACGCTTTCTCGGATTCTAACGACCTGTCCTCCGTCTGCCAGAAGGCTGCGGACGAGAACGATGCACTGTATGTGCCCACCGATAACACTGTTGCCGCCAATACCGGCATCGTGGACGGCATCTGCCGCCCGGCTAAGAAGCCTGTGTTCGCCGGTGAGGAGGGCATCTGCTCCGGCTGCGGCGTAGCTACCCTGTCCATCAGCTACTACGATCTGGGCTACACCACCGGTGAGATGGCAGTCAAGATCCTGAACGGTGAGAGCGACATCTCCACTATGCCCATCGAGTACACCGATGTGACCAAAAAGTACAACAAGGCTGTCTGCGATGACCTTGGCCTGACCGTACCGGAAGGCTATGTAGAGATCGAAGCCTGACAACAGCGGGAGCCAAAACGAAAATAGCGGAGGAGAGCATATTTTTACTCTTCTCCGCTTTCCCGTATCAAAGCGGGAGATAAAAAAGTGTAACGTTTAGGAGGAAATTGTTTTGGAGATCATTGCAAGACTTGTAAACCTGCCGGGCGCTTTACCGGGTGCCTGTGCGCAGGGGCTTATCTGGGGTATCATGGCCATTGGCGTGTACCTGACCTACCGCATTCTGGATGTAGCCGACCTGACCGTGGACGGCAGCTTTGGCACCGGCGGCGCAGTGTGCGTCATGTGCCTGCTTTCCGGCATGAACGTCTGGGCAGCATTGCTGATGGCTGTGCTGGCCGGCCTTGCTACCGGCCTTGTCACTGGCCTGTTGCACACCTTTATGGGCATTCCCGCCATTCTGGCCGGTATCCTGACCCAGCTGGCACTGTATTCCATCAACCTGAAGATCATGGGCAAGGCCAACCAGTCCATCAACGTGGATAAGTACGGCTTGCTCATCTCCCTGCGCTGGGTCAAGGAATTTGCCCTGCACAACCCCATCATCATGGTCATCCTTGCTACGGCGGTGGTCATCGGGGTGCTGTACTGGTTCTTCGGTACGGAGCTGGGCTGCGGCATCCGCGCTACCGGCTCTAACCCTGCCATGTCCCGCGCACAGGGCATCAACACCAACTTCAACATCGTGCTGGGTCTGGCCGTTTCCAATGCGCTGGTGGCACTGTCCGGTGCGCTGCTCAGCCAGTATCAGGGCTTTGCAGATGTCGGTATGGGACGCGGTGCCATCGTCATCGGTCTGGCTGCCGTCATCATCGGCGAGGCCGTGTTTGGCCGCATCTTCCATAACTTTGCCCTCAAGATGGCCTCTGTTTCCATCGGCGCGATCATCTATTATATCGTCATTCAGCTGGTGCTGACGCTGGGCTTTGACGCAAACCTGCTCAAGCTGCTGAGCGCCTCTGTGGTGGCAGTGTTCCTTGCTGTGCCGTACTGGAAGGGCAAATACTTCTCGAAGCCGGTCAAAAAGGCAAAGGAGGGCGCAAAAAATGCTTGAGATCCAAAATGTTTCCAAAACCTTCAATGCAGGCACGGTGAACCAAAAGACCGCCCTGAACGGTCTGAACCTGAAGCTGAACGAGGGCGATTTCGTAACCGTCATCGGCGGCAACGGTGCAGGTAAATCCACCATGCTGAATGCCGTTGCCGGTGTATGGCCGGTGGACGAGGGAAAGATCTTGATCGACGGCGTGGACGTCACCCGCCTGAGCGAGCATCAGCGCGCCGCCTACATTGGCCGCGTGTTCCAGGACCCCATGACCGGCACCGCCGCTACCATGCAGATCGAGGAAAATCTGGCGCTGGCAGCTCGGCGCGGCAAGCGCCGCACCCTGCGCATCGGCATCACCAAGGCCGAGCGGGAGCAGTACCGTGAACTGCTCAAGACCCTTGATCTGGGTCTAGAGGATCGCCTGACCGCCCGCGTGGGACTGCTTTCCGGCGGTCAGCGGCAGGCACTGACCCTGCTGATGGCTACCATGAACAAGCCCAAACTTCTGCTGCTGGACGAGCATACCGCCGCACTGGACCCCAAAACGGCGCTGAAGGTGCTTACTCTTTCGGCACGCATCGTGGAGGAGAACCATCTGACCACCATGATGATCACCCACAACATGAAGGATGCCATCAAGTACGGCAACCGTCTCATCATGATGCACGAGGGCCATATCATCTACGACGTGGCAGGGGAAGAGAAGCAGAAGCTGCACGTCTCTGACCTGCTGGCAAAGTTCCAGATCGCCAGCGGCGGCGAGTTTGCCAACGACCGCATGATCCTGTCCAACTAAGCAAGAACAGAAGGGCGTTCCATCCGCTTACGGTTGGAGCGCCCTTTTTCTGTGTCCCGCGATTGCAATGCAAAAAAAACGGCTCCCCGCCAAATGGCAGGGAGCCTGTTTTTGTATGCGGCTTACCGCTTGATATCGTAGTTCATGTTCATCAGGTTGCGGATGGTGCTCACATCATCGGTAATGTTGGCATCGCCGTGGATGGTGTGCTTGATGGCGCTGCTGGCTACCGCAAAGTTGATCATATCCATGGCCTTGTAGTTGTGCAACATGGCGTAGATCAGGCCGCTGGCAAAGGCGTCGCCGCCACCCACGCGATCCAGAATGTTAAAGGTGTACAGCTTACTCTCGAAGGTATGACCCTCGTACCACATAAAGGCCTTCAGGCTGTTTTCGCTGCCGCTGTGGGCGTAACGCACATGGCGGGCGATGCACTTCAAGTTAGGGTAGCGCTCGATAAAATGCTGGAAAATCTCGTCCTGCTGCTCGTAGCTGGGCTGCAGGGGCACGCCGTCCTTCCAGTCGCCCTTGCTGTGGTCGTTTTCGTCCTTCCACAGGTGATAGGGCTCGATGCCCATCAGAACGTCCACATAGGGCAGGCACTCGGTGCAGAAGTCCCGCGCTTCCTCCCAAGTCCACAGGGTGGAGCGGAAGTTGCCGTCAAAGCTCACGGTCAGGCCCTTCTTCTTGGCAACCTTCAGCATATCAAGGATCAGGCTGCGGCAGTTGGGTGCCAGTGCCGGGGTAATGCCGCTGAGGTGCAGCCAGTCGTAGCCGTCCAGCAGAGCGTCCAGATCCACCTGAGAAAAATCGTACTCGGTAATGGCGCTGTGCTTGCGGTCGTAGATGACCTTGGAAGCGCGGATGCCGTAGCCGGTCTCCAGATAATAAGTACCCAGACGGTTAGAAGGGGTCTCGTCCGGCTCGGTCAGGATCATGGGGGTGCAGTGCACATCGTTGGAGCGCAGCCAGCGCACAGCGCTTTTGCCCAGACTGTTGTTGGGCACTACGCTGAAAAAGGTGCTGTCTACGCCAAGGTTTGCCAGCGCCAGCGCAATGTTGGCCTCGCTGCCGCCGTAACTGGCCTCAAAGCCGGATGCCATGCGGATCTTTTCGTAGTTCGGCGGGGTCAGGCGCAGCATGATCTCGCCACAGGTGATGAACTTCTGGCCATTGGGTTCGCTGCCAAGGATCGGATTGAAATGTTCCATAACGCTCCTCCTGATAACATTGCGGACACCCGCAACTATTAACACATCGTTGTATCCATTATAGTGCGTTCCCGGACAGAATGCAAGGGTTTGCGCGCGCAAGCAAGAGAAAATAAAACCGAAAATTTGGTAAAGTTGCCGAAAAAGCTGTCCTGCCGCAGAATCACACCCCGGTCAGGTCAAAGCTGGGGGTGTATTCCTCCTTGGCGCTGCTCTTCTGCTGCATATAGCCCTGCACAAGCCCCTTGTCCATGGCGTAGTTCACCACCCGGCGGTATTCGTAGGTGGTGATGCGCCGCCCGATGCCGTGCTCTGCGGCCTTGTAGAAGGGAGTGTACTGGCTCATGACACTGGGCAGAAAGCACCCGAGGTCGGCGTCGTTCCACGCAGCCATCTGGTCCAGCACAGCAAAGCTGTCCTCTACATGACCCGGCAGTGCCAGATGCCGCAGAATGACCCCCTTTTGCAGGATGCCGTCTGCATCGAACACCGGGTGCCCGGCCTGCGCCATCATGGCCTCGATGGCGGGCTTTGCCTGTGCAAAATAGTCCGGCGCGGCGGAAAGCTCTGCGGAAAGGGCAGAGGACACATATTTCAAATCAGCCAGCCAGATGTCAATGTACCCGCGCCACGTCTCCACGCTTTCCACGGTTTCGTAGCCGCCGGTGTTGCACACGATGGGCAGCCGCAGTCCCTTGGCGCGGGCAAGATCCAGTGCGGCAATGATCCACGGCTGCCACTGCCCGGGGGTGACCAGATTGATGTTGTGCGCGCCCTGCGCCTGTAAATTTAAAAAGATTTCAGCCAAGTGCTCCACGGTGATCTCTTTGCCCAGCCCCTCGGCACTGATGGGATAGTTCTGGCAGAAGCAGCACTTCAGGGTGCAGCCGGAAAAGAACACCGTGCCGCTGCCCCTTGTGCCGCTGATGCAGGGCTCCTCCCAATGGTGCAGGGCAGCGCGGGCAGCTTTTAGCGTAGCGCCTGCCCCGCAGAAGCCGGTGCGCCCGGCGGCACGGTCGGCACCGCAGCGGCGGGGGCAAAGGGTGCAGCAGGTGGGAACGGAAATGGTTTTCGGCATAATATCCAAAGTCCTTTGCTTAAAATTTTCGTATTCAGTATACCACTTTTGGTGCCATTCGTGCTATACTGAAATACAGAGAAACGATAATACAAAAAAACGCAACATCTTTGCAGGGCAAGGAATGCGTTATGATGGAGGAGACCATGCGCACCGAAACCGATGAGATCCGCGATAATCTGAAGTATCTGACCCTGCTGGCCAGAGATTACCCCTCGCAGGCGGCGGCTGCCAGCGAGATCATCAGCAATCAGGCGCTGCTCAAGCTGCCCAAGGGTACGGAGCATTTTATGAGTGACCTGCACGGTGAGAACGAAGCCTTTGTACACATCCTGAACTCTGCCTCCGGTGTCATCCGGGAAAAGGTGGATGCCGTGCTGGGCGATACCATGCCGGAAGCAGCCCGTGCCGAGCTTGCCACCCTGATCTATTATCCCACCGAAAAGCTGCCTCAGCTTAAAGCACGCTGCACCACCGAGGATGCACTGGAGCAGTGGTATACCCAGACCCTTCTCCAGTTGATCGACATCTGCCGTCTGGTGTCCTCTAAGCACACCCGCGACCATGTGCGCAGCTGTCTGCCGTCCAGCTGCGGCTATATTCTGGACGAGCTGCTCCATGCCCACTTTGAGGATCACGATAAAGACCTGTATTACGGCCAGATCGTGGGCAGCATCATCGAGAACGGCCGCGCCGACCGCTTTATCGTGCGCCTGTGTGAGCTGATCAAGCATCTGGCGGTGGATAAGCTGCATATCGTGGGCGATTTGTTTGACCGCGGTCCCCGCCCGGACATTATTCTGGACCTGTTGATGCGCCACCATAACGTGGATATCCAGTGGGGCAACCATGACGTAGTGTGGATGGGTGCTGCCGCCGGAAGTCCTATCTGCATCTGCACCGTACTTAAGACCACGCTTGCCTACCACAACCACGGGATGCTGGAGGATTGCTATGGCATCAACCTGCGGCACTTGCAGCGCATGGCGGAGCAGTTCTACGGCGAAGACGACCTCTCCATCTGGATGCCCCACACGGACGCCGCCCGCGGCCCCTATACGGAGGGGATGCTTCACCGCTGCGCTGTGATGCACAAGGCCATCTCCATTCTCATGTTCAAGCTGGAGTGTCAGGTCATCGACCGCAACCCGGATTTCCAGATGCAGGGGCGGGATTATCTGCGCCGCATCGACTGGGACGCCCACACCGTGCAGATAGGGGAGAAGCGCTATCCTTTGCGGGACACCTCCTTCCCCACGGTAGACCCGGCAGACCCCGCAAAGCTGAACCCGGACGAGGAGCTGGTGCTGCACAAGTTGGTGCAGTCCTTCCGACAGAGCGAAAGATTACAGCAGCACATTGAATTTTTGTATGCCAAGGGCAGCGTGTACCACATTGAAAACGGTAATCTGCTCTACCACGGCGCTGTGCCCATGAACTCGAAGGGCGGCTTTGCGGTGGAGCACTTCGAGGGACGCCGCTACTCCGGCCGTGCCCTGATGGATTACTGCGACGCCCGCGCCCGCCGTGGCTACTACGGGGCGGAGGGCAGCGCCGCCCGCCAGAGCGGACAGGATTTTCTATGGTATCTGTGGTGCGGCAGGCTTTCGCCGCTGTTCGGCCGCAGCGCCATGACCACCTTCGAGCGGCTATATATCGCCGACCCCGCCACCCATACGGAGGTCAAGGACCCCTATTATAGCTGGT
>ERZ1034976.3360-NODE-3360-length-10210-cov-6.066568_pt1 | contig 10210 bp, 11 predicted proteins | sample MGYA00520623_ERZ1034976 | MGnify/ENA primary metagenome ERZ1034976 (study PRJEB33766, sample SAMN09781774) | gut metagenome | biome: gut microbiome | host: Homo sapiens | place: Madagascar | study: EMG produced TPA metagenomics assembly of the PRJNA485056 data...
TTAACAAACAAAGTGTTATAATTTATACATACTAAAAAAGGCGGTATAATGCGATGGAAAACAGACCGATTACGGCGATAATAGTAGGTGCGGGTCACCGCTCATTCGTTTACAGCGAACTTGCAAAGACCAACCCCGAAATGCTTAAGATAGTAGGCGTTGCAGACCCTAACCCGATAAGAAGAAAAAAGGCGATGGATTACTTCGGATTCAAAGAGGATATGTGCTTTGAAAATGCTGAGGAACTTGCAAAAAAAGGGAAACTTGCAGATACCGTAATCAACGGAACAATGGACGAACAACACCTTGAAACCGCAGTTCCGCTTCTGAACGCAGGATATGATATGCTGCTGGAAAAGCCTTTTGCTCCGAATGAGGAGGAAATGCGCCAGATAGTAAATTGTGCAAAAAAGAACAATTCAAAGGTAATGATTTGTCATGTACTCAGATACACCCCATTTTATTATGCCATTAAAGAAAGAATCGTAAACGGTGAAATCGGTGATATAATCAACATACAGACCACCGAGCATGTATCATATCATCATCTTTCTACATCATACATAAGAGGAAAATGGGCAAACAGCGACAAGTGCCACACATCAATGCTTCTTGCAAAATGCTGCCACGACCTGGACATTATCATGTGGATGATGAGCGAGACAAAGCCAAAGCAGATAAGTTCATTCGGCGGAAAATTCCAATTTAAGCCGGAAAACGCACCGAAAGAGGCAGGCACAATTTGTATGAAAGACTGTCCCTTGGTTGACACCTGCGTTTACAGCACAAAGAGACTTTACATAGACCATCCGGACAGATGGGCATTTTATGTATGGGACGCACTGGAAGGCAAAAAGAATGTTACGATAGAGGACAAAATCGCACTTATGAAAAGTGACAGTCCATATGCACGGTGCATATATAAATGCGACAATAATGTAGTTGACCACCAGTCGGTTTTAATTAACTTTGAAAGCGGTGCAACAGGCACGCACAACATGGTGGGCGGTTCCGCAGAACCGAGGAGAGAAATTCACATTATAGGAACAAAGGGTGAAATTTTCGGCAACTTTGAAGAAAGCAAGTTTACTGTACTTAAAATCGACCCGTCACCCGAGGCACATAATGAAGAATGCGATGTCGAAGAGGTTGACCTCAGAGTTACAGGAGATATGGTAGGCGCTTACGGCGGACACGGCGGCGGAGACGAAAGACTCGCCGCAGACTTCGTAAAATTCATCAGAGGCGAGAAGCCGAGCCTTGCCTGCACTTCGATTTTTGACAGCGTTGCGGGTCATCTCAGCGTATATTTGGCAGACAAGAGCAGAGAAAACGGCGGAATGCCTATGGATGTAAAACTGTAAGAGGCGGATTATGAAAATCAAATCGGGATTTATAACCAGAAAAATCGGCGACAAAATAGTTGCCGTAGCTGTCGGCGAACGCATTAAAAGTTTTAACGGAATGATTACGATTAACGAGACGGGCGAATTTATATGGAAATGCCTGGAAAAGGAAACCGATACGGATTCCATAGTCGAGAAGATTAAAAAGCATTATGATGTAGATGAAAATTTTGCAAGAGAGGCAACGATTAAATTTATTGACGAACTAAGAAAAAATAATCTACTTGACGAATGATAAAAAATAGAGTACAATAGGCAGGCAAGCAAAAAGCAAGCTTGCCTATTAATCTATATGCAGAAGTGGCGGAATCGGCAGACGCGCTAGATTCAGGTTCTAGTGAATGCAAATTCATGAGGGTTCAAGTCCCTTCTTCTGCACCAAAAAGGCCTACTCATTTGAGTAGGTCTTTTTGGTGCAACAATATGGTATGCTTTAATTCTGTATTATTATAGCAAAATTACTCCGATGTAATTTTGCTAAGAGGAGGAACATATGAAGTGATTGCTATGCCGTTGCTTGCAACGGTATTTAATCACGCAGAATGTTCCGACGAAAGTCCCTTCTTCAAACCAAAAGAGAGCGATAACCTTTAGGTTGTTGCTCTCTTTTTATGTATAGGACTTGAACCCTCACAAAGAATTATAGCAAAATTACTCCGATGTAATTTTGCTAAGAGGAGGAACATACAAAGTGATTGTTGTGCCGTAGCCTGCGTGTCCTACGACCGATAGGCGGTTGGGTTCTAGGGTTACTGTTGTCATATCTCACCTCAAGGTATAATAAAAGCACCTGATTAAAGGTGCTTAAATATCCTAAATATAACCGTATCTATCTTCATTGCTCATCGTCCTTTTTTCGATTGCTTTTTTGCCTTGCGTGTTCTATTAGTTGATGAAATCTTTCATAACTTAAAGGCTCATCAAATCCAATATCAAAGTAATCGTCTTGCGTATGTTTTGTATCCATATTTTTCTGCTTCATAAAATGCCTCCTCGCATATTTTATATGCTTGTTCTATAGCCTCGTCGCTAGTTTCGTAAAGATACTTTAATATCCTAAATATAACTGTATCTATCTTCACTGTTCATCACTCTCCTTTTGATTTTCCTCTTGTCCTATACGCTTCAACAGTTCGTGAAATCTCTCATATCCTATAAACTCGTCTAGCTCGAGACTTAAAAAATCATCAAAAACGTTTTGTGTAGACTTTGTATCCATATTTTTCTGCATATTTGTAAGCCTTTCTATACTCAACCTTACTACCTTTTCTTGCAAAAACTTGTGTGTCTTGAACTTTACTATCTTAAATTTTACTATACATTTTGCCTGTTTGCAAGTCCATACTTTATAATTTTTCGCTTTTGCTCCAAAAGGCTTACCAATTTCAAAATCAACAGCGGCACCAAGGGCGCATAGGCAGAAAGTTTACGCCCGGTAAGTGGTACAGCGACAATGCGTACTTCAAGTTCACAATAAATAAAAGCGAATAACATATATACATAAAAGCCTCGACGAAATCAATCATCGAGGTTTTACTCATTATTTGATATTTAATCTTTGTCGCAATATGCACCGTCAAAAGTTGTAACAATCGCAAATTTACCAAACTTATAATATCCGGTAATATCGTTATAGCGTCTGTTTACATCTGTAACCGTAAAAGTTGCCTTATCTATTTTTCTGACGGAATTATGATTACAGCAAACATATACATATTTATCGTCCGCCGACACAAAATGCGGTCTGTCAAAGGTAAACTGATTCTTTCCTCCGATACGAATATCCATCTTTGCGCCCTCGGCGAAATAACGGATTACGGCATTTTCACCCTCACACACCGACCAAAAGCAATTACCGTCCTCTGCTATACAGCATACGGGGGAATCGTTATAACTTAAAAGACCGTCACGAACAAGTTCACCGTCTGCGCTGAACAGTCCCGTTTCGCCGTTCGGATAGATAACAAGCACCGACCTATCCTCCAAAATCATAGCCCCCGGCATAACAAAATTGCCAAGTTTTTCGCTGATTTCTTTACGCTTTGTGCCGTATTTTTTCAGCAGATAGGCGTCCTTTGTAACTATTTCCTTTTCGCCGGTGGAAAAATTCAAAATAAAATAATTCACTCCGTAGGATGTCGAATCGGGATTTGGCTTTTTTTCGACCAGCACAGCCTTGTCATCAGAAAATCTGAGGACATCAACAATTTGTCTGTTACTAATTTTAATCAAAACAATTCATTCCAATCCTTATTTTCAATCTGCATCGGCAATCTTTTCAAGTTTTTCCCTGCCGTTTCCTGTAAGAAAACTAAGGGTCATAAGGCTGTCTGTCAGGTGGACATTCTCAACGAGTACTTCGGGGTGAGCCATAGCAATATCATAATTCGAGAAATTCCAAAAACTTCTTACCCCAAGGCGACAAAGCATATCCGTAAGTTCTTTCATATCATTTGACGGAATACAAATAACCGCACAAACAGGCTGATTATCGATGCAGAAATTTTCTAGATAATTAATATGCCGAACGGGAATGCCTTGAATAATCTTGCCCGATATAGCCTCGTTCTTATCGAAAATTCCGACAAGATTAAATCCCGACGGTCTTGTAAAAATCTTTGAAGCGACAGCCTTGCCGAGGTTACCTGCGCCGATGAGAATAGTTTTTACGCCTGCATCAACGCAAAGAATCTCGCCGATTTTTGCATAAAGTTCGGGTACATTATATCCGTAGCCTTGCTGTCCGAAGCCTCCGAAGCAGTTAAAATCGTGGCGAATTTGGGACGCCGTAAGACCCATTCTCTCTGCAAGTTCCTTAGAACTTATGCGAACGATTCCGTTATCCTTTAATGTCTCTAAAAATCTGTAATAACGAGGCAGTCTCTTTATAACTGAAATTGATATTTCCTGTGCCATAAATAACCCTCTCTTATAAGTTAATCAAAAATCACTCGGTCATTTCTGTAATGGTCTGCATTACGTAATCGCCGAATTCATCACAGGTACAGCCGGTATCTCTGCCTGTAATAACAAGTTTCTTTTCCTCAAACATACACTTATCAAGTGCCTTTTCCAATGCGTCAGCCTGCTTTTGATAACCGATATGAGAAAGAAGCATAACGGTAGCTCTGAGCATTGAACACGGATCTGCATACTTGCCTCTGCCCTCTGTAATCATACGGGGAGCAGAACCGTGAATAGCCTCGAACATAGCGTATCTTTTACCGATATTTGCACTTCCCGCAGTTCCTACGCCGCCCTGGAACTCGGCAGCCTCGTCGGTGATAATATCGCCGTAAAGGTTAGGAAGAACGAAAACCTTAAAGTCTTTTCTTCTTGCAGGGTCGATAAGTTTAGCGGTGGTGATGTCGATGTACCAGTCATCTGTTACGATGTCGGGATACTGCTCGCTGATTTTCTTTGCGGTATTAAGGAACTTACCGTCGGTTGTCTTAATAATATTAGCCTTTGTGATGATAGAAACTTTGCCCTTATGGTTACGCTCGGCATAATCGTAAGCAAGTTTTGCAATTCTGTCACAACCTTCCTGAGTTGCAACGGTAAAGTCAACAGCCAAATCGTCTGTAATATTAACTCCGTAAGAGCCGACTGCATAGCCGCCCTCGGTATTCTCTCTGAAGAAAGTCCAGTCTATTCCCTGCTCCGGTACCTTTACGGGACGCATATTTGCAAAAAGGTCAAGTTCCTTACGCATGGCAACATTTGCACTCTCTACATTCGGCCACGGGTCGCCCTGACGGGGTGTGGTTGTCGGGCCTTTAAGAATAACATGGCAAGCCTTTAATTCTTCAAGAACATCATCGGGGATAGCCTTATTATGCGCAGCACGGTTTTCGATGGTGAGTCCGTCAATTTGCTTAAACTCAACCTTACCGCTTTTTACCTCGTCCTTTAAGAGAAATTCGATAACTCTCTGTGATTCCTTAGTAATGATTGGTCCGATACCGTCTCCGCCGCAAATACCGATAACGATTTTATCAAGCGACTGATAATCGGTAAAATCCTTATCCTCTTTAATTTTCTTTGCTCTTTCCAGCTGCTTTTCCATCAAAGCACGGAACTGTTCACAAGCAGAATCAAGTGCCTTTATTTCTTCTGTATTCATAGTGTCTCCTTATTTGTTCATTTCTCTGGTGTAATTAAGAAGTCCGCCGCAAAGAAGCATAGCTCTCTGTCTGTCGGAAAGGTGCGAAGAATCGAGAACATACTCCTCGCCCTTTGTGATATTCTTAAGAACAACATCATTTTTATTTTCTATTTTCTCACGAATGTTTGAAAGTTCAAGCTCGTCCATTTGGTCGATTTTATCGTAATCGTCCTCATTTGCAAAAGTAAACGGAAGAATGCCTGCGTTTACAAGGTTTGCAATATGAATGCGGGCAAAACTCTTGCATATAACAGCCTTAACGCCGAGGTAAAGCGGAACGAGAGCGGCGTGCTCACGAGACGAGCCCTGACCGTAGTTTGCACCGCCGATAATAAAGCCCTTGCCCTCTGCCTTAATTCTTTCGGGGAAAGTCTCATCGCAAACAGCAAAGCAATACTGAGAAAGATGCGGAATGTTAGAACGGTAAGGCAAAATCTTTGCGCCTGCCGGCATAATATGGTCTGTGGTGATATTATCGCCGACTTTAAGCACAGCCTTTGCCGCAATGCTTTCAGGCAAAGCCTCTGTCTTTGGGAAAGGCTTAATGTTAGGTCCTCTGAGAACCTCAACCGAATCTGCCTCTTCAACAGAAGCAGGAGCAATAATCATATTATCGTCAACGATGAAATGCTCAGGCATAGAAATATCGGGAGCCTCGCCCAAGTCTCTCGGGTCTGTAAGATAACCGGTAAGAGCACTGGCAGCCGCAACCTCCGGAGAAACAAGATAAATTTTTGCATCTTTTGTGCCGCTTCTGCCCTCAAAATTACGATTAAAGGTACGAAGCGAAACGCCGCCGCTGTTAGGACTCTGACCCATACCGATACAAGGTCCGCACGCACTTTCAAGGATTCTTGCACCTGCCGAAATCATATCGGAAAGCGCACCGTTGAGAGCAAGCATATTAAGCACCTGCTTTGAGCCCGGAGCAATACAAAGCGAAACATTGGGATTAACTGTTTTGCCTTTAAGTATAGAAGCGACTTTCATCATATCAACAAAAGAAGAGTTTGTGCAAGAGCCGATTGCAACCTGGTCAACTTTAATTTTGCCGATTTCCTCGGTTGTTTTTACCTTATCCGGCATATGAGGACAAGCAGCCATAGGGGTAAGCGAGCAAAGGTCAATATCTATAACCTCATCATAAACCGCATCGTCATCGGGCAAAATCTCTGTCCAATCCTTTTCTCTGCCCTGCGCTTTAAGAAAAGCAAGAGTAATATCATCGGACGGGAAAATCGAAGTTGTTGCACCGAGTTCCGCACCCATATTGGTAATAGTGGCACGTTCGGGAACAGAAAGAGTTTTAACTCCCTCTCCGCCGTATTCGATAATCTTACCTACGCCGCCCTTAACGCTCATAATGCGAAGCACCTCAAGGATTACATCCTTTGCGGAAACCCACGGTTTAAGGTAGCCTTTAAGATTAATTCTGGTCATCTTAGGCATCGGGATATAGTATGTTCCGCCGCCCATGGCAACGGCGACATCCATTCCGCCTGCGCCCATGGCAAGCATACCGATACCGCCGCCGGTAGGAGTATGGCTGTCTGAGCCGATAAGAGTTTTACCCGGTATACCGAATCTTTCAAGATGCACCTGGTGGCAGATACCGTTACCCGGGCGGGAATAGTAGATACCGTGCTTTTTTGTTACGGTTTGGATAAACCTGTGGTCGTCGGCATTTTCAAAGCCGGTTTGCAGAGTATTATGGTCTATGTAAGCAACAGAGCGTTCCGTCTTAACTCTGTCAACTCCCATAGCCTCAAATTCAAGATAAGCCATAGTACCCGTTGCATCCTGAGTAAGGGTTTGGTCGATACGAAGTCCTATTTCCGTACCTACTTTCATCTCACCCTCAACCAGATGCGATTTAATGAGTTTTTGTGCTAAAGTAAGTCCCATCAACAAATCCTCCTATAAACATTCAATAACAAACTTATTAACTATTTTGTCAATGTTATAATAGAACATTAACAAAATTTTGTCAATAAAAATAGCCATATATAATTAAATAATTATGAATATTAACAAAATAATGTCATATTAACAATTGTCAACGTATATTTATAATGTTATAATAACTATGTTTGGAATTTGTTTGGAAAAGGAATTATTATGAAACTGAATGAGCTAAAGCCTAACGAGACTGCCGTTATAAAGTCTGTATCGGGCGAAGGTGCATTAAGGCAGCACTTTCTCGATATGGGTGTAATACCGACGGTTGAGATAACATTGGTAAAATACGCTCCGATGGGAGACCCTGTTGAATTTAGAATTCACGACTATGAGCTTACGCTCAGACTCGACGACGCAAAAAAAATAGAAGTAGAAAAACAAACGGGTACAAAAAAAGCACAGAGCCCGAAAAAATGTAATGTAATAGAGCATCCCGGACTCGGCGAGGGCGGACGCTACCACTCTAAGGAACACGAAAATCCGCTTCCCGAGGGCACGGTATTATCCTTTGCCCTTGCAGGAAACCAAAACTGCGGAAAAACCACATTGTTTAACCAACTCACCGGCTCTAACCAGCACGTGGGAAATTTCCCGGGTGTAACGGTTGACAGAAAAAGCGGTATAATAAAGGGCTACCCGAATACAGAGGTAGTTGACCTGCCGGGAATATATTCCCTATCTCCTTACACGAGCGAGGAAATTGTATCAAGGCAGTACATACTTGACGAAAAGCCTACGGGCATAATAAATATAGTTGACGCTACAAACATTGAGCGAAACCTTTACCTGACAATGCAGTTGATGGAACTGGAAATACCGATGGTGCTGGCACTTAATATGATGGACGAGGTAAAGGGCAACGGCGGAGCAATACACATAAACGAAACAGAAGAATTGCTCGGAATACCGGTTGTTCCCATTTCGGCATCAAAGAACGAGGGCGTAGAGGAACTTGTGCGTCACGCAGTCCATGTGGCAAAATACAGAGAAAAGCCAAGCAGATGCGATTTTTGCGAGGACAACGAAAGCACGGGAGCGGTACACAGATGCATACACGCAATAATGCACCTGATTGAGGACCACGCAAAAGCCGCACAGATTCCTGTAAGATTTGCGGCGACAAAACTCGTTGAGGGCGACGAAATGGTTATGAACGCCCTGAAACTCGACGAAAACGAAAAGCAATTTGTCGAGGCTATAATCGTTCAAATGGAAGAAGAACGGGGTCTTGACAGAGCCGCCGCAATAGCGGATATGAGATTTTCGTTCATAAACAAACTTGTCGGACAATGCGTAGTTAAGCCAAAAGAGAGCAAAGAAAGCGTAAGAAGCAAAAAAATCGACAAAATTCTGACCGGTAAATACACCGCTTTACCGTCATTTGCGGCAATTATGGCTTTGATATTTTGGCTTACATTCGGCTTAATCGGCGCAAAGCTTCAGCAATTACTCGAATACCTTATCACTCTTGCGACCAACGGAGTTGACGCAGGACTTACAAAACTTAATGTAAACGAGGTACTTCATTCGCTGATAATAGACGGTGTTTTTGAGGGCGTTGGTAGCGTATTGAGTTTTTTGCCGATAATCGTTACACTGTTTTTATTCCTGTCACTGCTTGAGGACACGGGATATATGGCGAGAGTTGCATTCGTTATGGATAAACTCCTCAGAAAAATAGGCTTATCGGGCAGAAGTATCGTGCCTATGCTTATCGGTTTCGGATGCAGCGTACCTGCTGTTATGTCGAGCAGAACACTTCCGTCGGAGCGAGACAGGAAAATGACAATAATGCTCATACCGTTTATGAGCTGTACGGCAAAACTGCCTATTTACAGTTATTTTACGAACGTATTTTTCCCCGACAAAAAGGTTCTTGTAATGCTGCTTTTATACTTCGGCGGAATTTTGACCGGTTTAATCGTGGCGTCCGTCGCAAAAAAGACGGCATTCAGAGGAGAGGCTGTACCGTTTGTTATGGAACTGCCAAACTACCGTTTGCCTAGTGCAAAGACCACTTTGCAACTTCTGTGGGAAAAGGCAAAGGACTTTTTGACAAGAGCGTTTACCGTAATATTCATTGCAACAATAGTAATTTGGTTCTTGAAAACCTTTAACTTCCACCTTGAACTTGTTGACTCCTCAAAGGACAGTATGCTTGCGTCAATCGCAGGCTTTATCGCACCGATATTTGCGCCTCTCGGCTTCGGCGATTGGAGAATGTCAACATCGCTCATTACAGGCTTTATTGCAAAGGAAAGCGTTATTTCAACTCTTTCTGTTCTGTTTACAGGCACAGGCGAACTGACAAGCATAATGTCAACCAAAGCAGCGGCGTCATTCCTTACATTTTGTCTGCTTTACACCCCTTGTGTTGCGGCTGTCACATCTGTAAAGCGTGAACTCGGCAGAAAATGGGCAATAGGTGTTGTCGCACTTCAATGCACAGTAGCGTGGCTTATGGCGGGAGCCGTATATTTGGTGGGTGGATTAGTGTAACGCTTTTACATTGTCTTAATAAATAATGTAAACCCCACCGTCGCACCTACTGCGTACCGCCTCACTTGATAAGGGCGACATTAGGCATTAAAAGAAATATTAGATAAATACCGTCTTTCTTGATAAGTAAGGCGGTATTTTTATGTTTACATAAATAATGTATTATGTTATAATTAGA
>ERZ1034976.3364-NODE-3364-length-10204-cov-5.061188_pt1 | contig 10204 bp, 9 predicted proteins | sample MGYA00520623_ERZ1034976 | MGnify/ENA primary metagenome ERZ1034976 (study PRJEB33766, sample SAMN09781774) | gut metagenome | biome: gut microbiome | host: Homo sapiens | place: Madagascar | study: EMG produced TPA metagenomics assembly of the PRJNA485056 data...
CACCCACCTATGAGCAAGCTCATGTGGGCTTAGACCTTTTGACCCTGGCATCATACAATTTCGATATTACCATATTACAACTTGTATGCTCCTGCTAACAAGTTGTATTTCCTACGACAAGCTCCGGCTGGATGAGAATCTTTCTCTCTTCCGGTCCCAGAGATTCCCCATGAAGCAGTGACAGTAACAGCTGTGCCGCCATTTCTCCCAGTTTTTCCTGGGGATGAACGATAGTGGTCAGTTGAAAACCTCCGCCGATGGCCATGTAGGAATTGTCATAACCGGTGACGGAAATGTCCTCCGGGACACGAATCCCCCGGGCCGTCAGCGTCGGGATGACCTGCATGGCGATCTGGTCATTGTAACAGACCACACTGTCGAGTCTGGTTCCCTTGGAGATCAGACGCCGGATTCCCTCCTGTGGGTGGACTTTACGATCCTCGGTATGGAACCAGATCACCTTGTCCGGATCGTAGAGGACACCTGCTTCCTGCAGGGCCTGTACATAGCCCCGGTGACGGTTCTGTCCCTGGATGTCATCTGCCTTGAACACTCCGGCAATATCGCGATGCCCGGTATCCAGGAGATATTTTGTGATCAGATGACCTCCCCTGCAATCGTCCATCAGCACCTGGGGCTTGTCTTCCATCTGGTCGAAGCAGCCTTGAATAAACACATAGGGAATTCCGTATTCTTCCAGCCGCTCATACAGATGCAGATGTCTGCAGCTGATCTGGCTCTTACTGGGTTCGATGATGACCCCGTCGATATCCTTCTGCAACAGTTCCTCCAGACACCGTGCCTCCTGGCTCCGGGAGTTTCTTGTATTTTTTAATAAAATGCTATACCCCTGTGCCGTAAGAACTTCATCGATGCCCTGAATAACCCGGGGAAAAATATAATCCGACAGATAGGTGGTCACCACGGCAATGTTGTGAGACTTATGCTCCGGGCGGACCCGCTCCGACACAAAGGTGCCTTTCCCGTGTACCGCATAGATGTATCCCTCCTGTTCCAGAATGGCCAGTGCCTTGCGGACGGTCTGGCGGCTCACCTGATAAGCGGCGGCCAGCTGGTTCTCCGAGGGAACACGGTCACCGCTGCGCAGTTCTCCCAGTCGGATCTGTTCCTGTAAATCATGATGCATTTTATAGTATTTCAGCCGTTTTTCTTCCATACGTATCCGTCCGCCCCGCTCCTTCTCTATCCGGTTTTGTACAACTCTATTCCGTTTTCCGGGTATCGCTCCCCGGTACATTTCAGTATTTTTCGCCTTCCAGCAGGATCAGCCGCCGGATTTCTTCCGCTCCGCTGACACGTTCCCCTTCTATGGTATCATTATGGATCACATAATCACAGATCTTGCGATTACGCTTCTCCGCATCGATAGACAGGATCCGAAGTGTCTTTTCCTCGGTGTCATAGTCGGAATCAATGATATCGGCGATCAGCTTTTCTTTATCTCTCGCCACATAGATAATATGGGTGGGAAAGGAACGCTTCATGGCAATGGCACCGCACATATCCACGGGGATCACCGCAAACTTTCCCTGATCCAGCAAGGTCTGAATGTCTTCCTTTCTGGTGCCGTACCGTACCCCGGCATAAGCCGTTTTTTCAAAAAAGTTCATCCGGTCGAAGGCTTCCTCCGGGACGTACTTGTGGCCGTAGCGCCCCGGTTCCGTGCAGTAGTTCACCGGGCGGACAAAAATCTCCCCACTCTCTGTCCTTTCGCTCGCGCCTGTCCCTCGGCTACCGCACAAAGCTTCCGTAATCTCCCGTTTGCCGGAGCCGGACGGCCCCACCAGGGCCAGCACCGCCGGAGCAGTGATCTTCTCCGTCTTAGAAGTGGATGCTTTCATGATCTGCTTCACCAGAGAGACAAATTCCGCCATGGTATTTACGGACAACAGCCCCGTCATTTTGGCATTCCAGGGCTTCCGCATCAGCACCGGATACTCCGCCTTGCTCTCCAGAATATTGTGGATGGCATCATCCAGCACAATATCAAAATGGACACGATCCTTGGCACTTCCCAGAATAATATTTTCCGGTGGAAGCTCCGGGAACTGGGTCATGATCTGTTCTGCCCGCACTCCCATAAAATGTGGTGACACCGCAGTAATGAAAAAAACATCCGCGATCTGCATCAGTCTGCGGATCCCTCGTTTCGTCTCCTCGGTCGGGATCTGCCTCCGGTACAGTTCCGGATCGTTATAGAATTCTTTGATCACCGAAGTCCGCCCTTCGTTGGCCCAGGAAGTGATTTCCTCCATGCGATAGGGTTCCTTCGGATGATATTTTTCATTTGCCATACGGATGGCGATACTGTTAAACGGGGCGGTAACATCGTCCCAATCAATACCGATGCTGGGTCTGAGCATGCTGTAGTCCTCACTCTTTCTATGTTCAATGCGATCTATCACACCATGTGATTTTAGTGCATTATGCTTTTTGCACATTGTGCATTCCCGTTTCCGGAATACTTCTGCTATTTAGCATAGCATAAACGAATACGCAGTACAATCCATACCGTAGCCGCTCTCTCTGGCTCTTCTACCGTTCCAATCGGCATTGTTTATTTTGCCGTACTCTTTTTCCTTGGGTATATCATGTTTTTGGGGCTTATCATCCATTTATCATATTTTTTGTTGTAATAATGCACAATCGCTTTTTTCTCTATATTGCCCAATTGTCAGCACTTTTGAACTGTGCTAGTATACATGTACAGGAGGAGAATTCATGACCAACCGGGAGTTATTAGAGACGATAGTAATTAAATTAGAAAGTATAGACCAACGACTGGGCAGGGTGGAGCAACGACTTGATAAGGTCGAGCAGCGACTCGACAGGGTGGAGCAGCGACTTGATAAGGTCGAACAGCGACTTGATAAGGTCGAACAGCGACTCGACATGGTCGAACAGCGACTTGATAAGGTCGAACAGCGACTCGACAGGGTGGAGCAGCGACTTGATTCACTGGAGCAAAGATTCGATTCTTTGGAACAACGTGTTTCCAATCTGGAATCCGGTCAGATTGCCATGGAACAGCGCCTTACCAATCTGGAATCCGGTCAACTCTCTATGGCGAATCGCCTTACCAATATAGAGTTGACTCTTGAGAATGAAGTCAGTCGTAATATCTGTACAATTGCAGAAGCTCATTTAGATTTATCCAGAAAATTCGACCGGGCCTTAAAAGTAAAAGAAGATGATGAACTGGTTCGCATCCGGCTTAATGTATTGGAAAATGATGTCCGAAAAATAAAGCAGCGGCTGGAAATTGCATAGTTTATTCTTATCAGTACCTTATCTTAATGGATAAGGTATTTTTTTGCCCTTCTTTTTGTTGACTTATCAACATCCATGTGTTACACTTCATAAAGTTGTTGCAGTGTCAACATTTTACAGGAGGAACCTTCATGCAGGATCGTTTTGAAAGATTTGTGGTATCTATCACAGAATTGCATCGTTATCTGCAAAAATTGAAAGAACTGGAAATGGGACAGATGGACTTAAAAGCCGGTTATACCATGTGTCTGTATTATCTGGGAAAGCACCCGGAGGGGCTGACCGCCACGCAGCTGACGGAGCTGTGTAAGGAAGACAAGGCCGCCATCTCCCGTACCTTAAGCCAGTTGAGTTCCAAGGGGCTGGTGTCCTGCGAGCTGCCGGAACATAAACGTTCCTACCGCACACTGTATTATCTGACAGAAGAAGGCAATACTGTAGTCAAAAAGATCAGTTCCCGGATCTATTCCGCACTGGCTCACGGCGGTGATGGCATGACGGAAGAACAACGGTTGAATCTCTATGACTCTCTGGAACGGATCTCCCATAATCTGGAGCAGTATCTTACAGAGTTTTCTGTCAAGCATCCCACAGAGAAATGATCCATCCGCAACTCACCCTGACTGGCTTTCCAACAGAATTAACAGCAAGGTGACATGAACGATGTCGTATGTCCATCCCGATGGATGCCCCGGCGCATTTCCGCCCGAAAGAATATTCATCATAACTATATATAGAAAGTACAGGAAACAATTATGGAAAAAATACGTTTTATCACGGACTCCGCATCCGATATGAACAGTTCAAGAGAGGACGTCACGATTCTCCCCCTGCATATCCGCTTCGGTGAGGAGGAATATGCTGACGGTGTCACCATCAGTCATAAGGAATTCTATGAGAAACTGATCGAATGTGATACTCTGCCCACCACCAGTCTGGTATCTCCCGCAGTCTTCGAAGAAGCCTACGAAAAAGCTGTATCGGCCGGAGAAACTGTCATTGTGGTTACTATTTCCAGCAAGCTGTCCGGCACCTGCCAGAGTGCCCGGATCGCTGCCGAGGATTATGAAGGCAAAGTCTTCGTCGTAGACAGTCTGAATGCCACCATTGGGGAACAGATTCTGGTAGAATACGGCCTGCAGCTGAAAAAGCAGGGAATGACCGCGGAAGAGATCGTAAGCGTTCTGCAAGAGCAAAAGCATAAGATCCACACCATGGGACTCTTAGACACTCTGGAATACTTGAAAAAAGGGGGCCGTATCTCCCCCACTGTGGCATTCATCGGGGGTGCTCTGGCCATCAAGCCCGTGGTAGCAGTCGTAGACGGTGAGATCATTATGCTGGGAAAAGCCCGTGGTTCCAAAAACGGCAGTAACTTCCTCATCCGTGAAATTGAAAAAGCGGACGGCGTGGACTTCTCCAAGCCCTTCTGTCTGGGCTATACCGGTCTGAGTGACGAACTTTTACAGAAATACATTCACGACAGTGAGCATCTCTGGAAGGATTATGCCAAGGAGCTTCCCGTCAGCACTCTGGGTGCCACCATCGGAACCCATGTGGGCCCGGGTGCTGTTGCCGTTGCATTCTTCGAACATTAAATCTATTACAATTTTTCCCATTTGCTCAAAATAGGACTAATTTCCCACAGCTGCCCCACTGACAAATTTCTCCTCTTATGGTATATTGTAAAATCATTTTATATTGTTTGTTCATTTTCTACATTACCAGAGAGGAGAATTTTTATGGGGTTGAACCTGTTACTATCCACAAATCATATCGTCATCCACAGTTACTCTCCCGTGGCAGATTTTCTGTTGGTGGTTATGTGTCTTCTGGCATTGTTACTGATCCGACAGACTTTCATTAAACAGAGCCGGACCTTTCGGATCTTCAAGGCCTGTTTTGCCCTGCTTTTCATTGCCGCAGTTTCCAATATCGCCTTTTATTATGCCGACCTTTTTTCCAGACAGAACACCCTTCTCTGGATCCTCCGGGCCGTCTACCATATCAGTCTTCTGTCCCTGTTCTGTCTCTATATTGCTTACCTGAAAATACTGATCGTCTTCCCGAAAAATATCGGCAGGAAATATACCGTTCTGTCCTTCGCCATCCTTGTGGTGACCGGAGTTGCCGATCTGGCATCTCCTCTGACCGGCTGGGGATTTCATCAGGATCATTACGGAATCTGGTATGAAAATATCCTGTCCACTCCTTTTATGGTCGGATATCTTCTGTATCTGGCGGTGATCCTCTTTCTGTTGGTTCGCTACCGCCGCAGACTTCCTACCGCACTGTTCCATATGCTGATATTTACTGAGACGGTCTGTGGATTGATCGTAGTCATGGAAGCTGCCATGAATACGACTTCTTTCCTGGCCACAACCTATTTTCTGCCGCTTCTGGTGGTATTGTACATGCTCCATGCCAACGCCTACGACCCGAAGACCGGTGCCCTGGGTTCCGCATCCTTGGATGAATATCTGCGCCAGCAGCGACAGACCGCTCAGGATACCTACTACCTGTGCCTGCGCTTTGACATGGATTTCGAATACGTCATGACAGAGGAAATGGGAAAGCTGTTCTACAGCTTCTGGACGGATTATTTTCGAAAGGGTATGTTGTTCAATCCTTCCACCAGCTTCTTCGTACTGGCAGTGGACAGCCACAATGTCCCGGATGCCACAGAAAGGGCAGTATCCCTGATTAAAAAGGTGTTCCAGAAATATTATGAAGAATATAAGCTTCCCTACAAGCTGGTACTCTTCGACCATCTGGACTTTTGTGAGAATCTGGAACAGTTCTACGAGGTATTCAATTACTTTTCCGAAAAAGTAGCGCAGAATTCCTATCGTGTCTTCGGGGAAGAAGATTACCAGACTTATAAAGAAATGCATTATATCAAGTCCCAGTTGAAGGATATTGCGGAACACGGCTCCTTAGATGACGAACGCGTTCTGGTCTATTGTCAGCCGGTACGGAATGTCCACACGGGTACTTACGATACCGCAGAATCCCTGATGCGTTTGCGTCTGCCACAGACAGGACTGGTATTCCCGGATCGTTTTATTCCTCTGGCAGAAAAATACGGCTACATCCACCGCCTCAGCATGATCATTCTGAATAAGACCTGTAGACAGATCAAGCAGATGCAAGATGAGGGCTATCAGATCTCCCGTGTATCCGTAAATCTTTCTGTGGAAGAGCTGGGCGAAAAGGACTTCATGGAAGAATTCAAATCCATCGTACGAGCCACCGGAATCGACTTCCACACCATTGCCGTTGAGTTTACGGAGTCCCAGAACGATACGGAATACGAACTGGTACAGGAATGCGTCAGTGAGTTCAAACAGTTGGGGGTATGTACTTATCTGGATGATTTTGGAACCGGTTATTCCAATTTCGACCGGATCTTAAGCCTGAAACTGGATGTGGTCAAATTCGACAGAAGCCTTTTACTGATGGCGGATCAGGATGCCAATTCCCGCTTCATGCTGGATTACTTCTCTACCGCCTTTGAGCGCCTGGGTTACAAGGTACTGTACGAAGGTGTAGAGACCGATGCCCAGGAAGAACTGTGTATCATCAGTCATGCAGATTATTTACAGGGCTATAAGTTCTCCAAGCCGATTCCCATTGAAGAATTGCCCCGGTTCCTTACGCGGGGCTGATATTGCGATTGCCGCATCCATTATTATTCCGGACACCGCTTCTGCGGTCCCCGCATACACAATAAAAATCCCGAAGGCCTTTCACAGTCTCCGGGATTTCTCTTTGCTAAACTTTATTTATCTTTTGTATCTTGCGCTTATATTAAGCAGCCTTCTTAGCCTTCTTCTCTTTCATCTGCTTAGCGAAGGTCTGTGCACCTTCCACTACCAGGAAGATTGCCAGCACTGCCATTGCAGTTGCGAAGAACAGCTGGAACCAGTCACCCCATGCAGCGGTGCCGGCGCCGATAGCCTTACACTTGTTGATTACAGTGATCACCAGGCTGGTCAGAGTTGCAGCAAGCATGAATACCATAGGGAAGTAGAACATCTTGTTGTTCTTACCAACTTCACCCAGCCATGCAGCTACTGCCATCAGTGCGATACCTGCCAGCAACTGGTTGGCTGCACCGAACAGACCCCAGATCTGGCTCAAGGACAGACCGCCGAGGATACAGCCGATCAGTACCATGGATACAGTACCGAACAGAGGATGAGCCAGCACCTTACGTGCGCCCTTGGCATCCTTGTAAGTAGCTTCGCCTTCCTTCAGGAACAGCTCGGAGAACATGAAACGGCTCAGACGGGTACCGGTATCCAGACTGGTCAGTGCGAATACGGATACAGACAGTGTGAGCAGTGCGTAGATCGTACCGTATGCCTTGGAGGTCTCGGTACCGAACATAGATGCAATACCAGCAGCGAATGCAGCTGCGGGAGATCCGAACTCACCGTTTAAATACTTCTGATATACTGCACCGACTGCTACCAGCGCGATGATACCCAGAGCAGACTCGATCAGCATGGAGCCGTAACCGATAGCCTTGGCATCCTTCTCGTTCGCTAACTGCTTGGAAGAAGTACCGGTAGCGATCAGGCTGTGGAAACCGGAACATGCACCACATGCTACAGTGATGAACAGCATAGGGAACAATGTCTGTCCTGCCTTGGGCTCCCAACCATTAAACGCAGGGATATCGAATGCGACAGTACCGGTGAAAGCACCGGCAACGACACCGATGAATGCCAGACCGATCATAGCATACAGCAGGAAACTGGACAGGTAGTCACGGGGCTGTAACAGGATCCATACGGGAACCAGGGAAGCCACTGCGATGTAAACACCTACAAATACGATCCATGCGATACGGTTCATGGCAAAACCAACGTTCAGACCTAAAACAGTAATAGCTACGATACCGATGATACCACCGATGGTAGCGGGCAGAGTCTTAACGCCCATTCTGTTGGTCACATAACCATAAATAACAGCCAGAACGATGAACAGCAGAGAGATCATTGCGGTAGACTGATTACCGGTAGGATTGGTCACAAAACCGAAAGCGGTCTTGCCGGCATCATCCGCCAGGGTCAGGAAAGTACCTGCCACAATGTTAACGAAGGAAGCGATTACCAGGATCAGCACCAGAAGTGCGAAGATGATGAAAAGCTTCTTAGCTCTGGATCCCATGGAATCCTCGATGATCTCACCTACAGATTTACCGTCATGTCTGATAGATGCGAATAAAGATCCGAAGTCCTGCAGACCGCCGAAGAAAATACCACCGATGATACACCACAGGAATACGGGAACCCATCCGAAGATGGAAGCCTGAATCGGTCCGTTGATCGGGCCTGCTCCGGCGATAGATGAAAAATGATGACCCATAAGTACGGCAGGCTTAGCTGCGACGTAATCCACACCATCTTCCTTCTCAATTGCAGGAGTCTTCTTGGTAGGATCGATGCCCCACTGTTTTGCCAGCCAGGAGCCATAGAACACATAGCCGATAAACAACAGTACAATAGCGGCTACAACAATTAATAATGCTGTCATTTGTGTTTCTCCTTTTCTTAATACACAGATTTAATTTATCATTGCCTTTTTTACGAGCTTCTTCAGAATCTGTCCGTGGCGGTTGTGGACGATCCGACCCAAAGACAGCTCGGCGACAATCAGACGATAATTGCTCCAGCCATGGAATCCCCAGAGATAACTCTGATAATGCCTGCACTTTTTCACCTGTGCGAGAGCATCCTCCCCGGCATGAGCGGTCAGAATGATCAGGACGACATCACTGTTCCTGTGATGGGAAGACGGCTGCACATTTGCAGTTCCCCGCTCCCAGGCGATAGCGTCCAGTTCCAGAAGACGTTCCTTAGATAAAGATTCTTCTGTGGCAAAATACACTGTCTCGTTGGTGTCAATATCTGCCACCTTAGCTTTCTTGATCAGAAAGTACTGCTCATTATGGGATCCGAAGATTGCTTCGGCTGCGAATGGCGGTTCTACAGCCTCTGTTTTGATATTGTAGTAGGTCTGATAAGATCGCAGGACGCGTTCCAGCGCTTCCCCGGGAGTAAGTGTCTTTTGTAATTCCATTCTGCTTTCCTTTTAAGCATGCGTAATCGATTACATTTACGTTCATGCTATTGATGACTTTAGCACGTCGAAGTGTCAAATGCAACGGATTTTTTAGCATTTCTTTACACTTTTTTTATAAATACATACTTTATCGTTATATGTTAGTCCTCTGACAGCTTTTTTCCAAGGTGCAAATTTAACCTATATACCATTACAAATTTAATCTCTTTATCTGGATAAACTTATTGACTTTTGTTGGGTAACCGGAAATCATTCTAAAAAAAGCAGCCGATTTTCATCAGCTGCCGATTTTTAGGAATGATTCTTCTCTTCCTTGATCTCCCAATGGATCAGGAAAGTCAGTGCCGCACGAAGTCCGATGATACCGGCTACGGTAACGATCTCCTTCCAATCTCTGACAATAACGGTCTTAAGGATCTCACTGCACAACTTGAATTCCAGCCCTACAGCAAGCCCCTGCGCCAGGGTGATCTTCATATCCGGCACCCGCCGCACATAATTATAAAACCCTTTCAGACCGGAGAGAATAATAACGATCACTCCGACAAATTCAAAGAACAGTATTGCCACCTGGACAATATTGTTCATCACGTTTTCCAGGAATTCAATGATAAGCTCTATGTGGAACATGCACAGCCCCCCGCTTTTCTTACACTTCTTTTTTCATTGTAGCGTATCCAAAAAGGGCGTGCAAGATGTATCTTTATCTTTTTATCAGCTATTTTTCTTCTGTTTTCAATAATTCCTGCATAGTATGCCAGCCAAGCACCGCGCATTTTACCCTGGCAGGCATGTGGGCGATATCCTGCAATACGGAGGC
>ERZ1034976.3365-NODE-3365-length-10204-cov-4.796335_pt1 | contig 10204 bp, 9 predicted proteins | sample MGYA00520623_ERZ1034976 | MGnify/ENA primary metagenome ERZ1034976 (study PRJEB33766, sample SAMN09781774) | gut metagenome | biome: gut microbiome | host: Homo sapiens | place: Madagascar | study: EMG produced TPA metagenomics assembly of the PRJNA485056 data...
ATAAGCAAATATCCACACCGCCGTAGCCTCGCTCATGGAAATACATCTGTCCAAATCGGTTTTTTTGCTTGCGGCTGCGATGGGTATTGTAGTCGGGGAAATGCGTTTCGTCATAGCAATAGGCCTCTACCCATAGCGGCTCAATGGTCACGCCAAAGACCTCGATGCGGCAATCATTGATAAGCTTATCGCCCAGCATTTGCAGAATATGTACCTGTTCATCATAAGCGGCATTTTTTAAATTGCTGACCAAGGTCCACAAGTCGGCAGCACGGTCCATACACTCAGTCCTTTCCGGGGCGTTTCAAAAAGTATATCACTTGGATGGCGTTCGTACAAGTTCCATAGGAAGAACTTTGCGTAAGGGTACACATTCGCTGCGTTAGTTCTGCAAAATGGCGTGGATGCGTTTACGGTGTACCCATTCATGCCAAGTAAGATCCCCCAATCCCCTGTACTGCAAGGGATTGGGGGATCTTCTCGTGTTGATGTGTTTTAATATGTATCGAGAAGTTTTGCGTAGATTTGGGGCGTTTGTTGGAAGGATCGTTGGAAAGTGACTTGTGTTAACCAAAACGTGACATAACAGGAAAGCCATTGCCTGAAAGCACATTTCCAGTGATTGGTACGTCTATTTCCTCCTCGAGAGCGAGTCTCGGTAATGCAAGTCTACCGGCCATAAATGATACTCGTAGCTCACAACAGGAAACATATTCCATGGAAATAGGTGTTCTGTCACCACTTCCATGTCGCGCTACGCAGGTAAGAAAACAGGGAAAAAGATTGCCGACGAAGAAACGGCGCAGAAAATCATCGCTGCACTGGAAAATGAGAGCATCAAGTATGAGACATACTTCAAGCTTATCATTGCCACGGGGATGTGGCGCGGCGAGTGCTGCGCCCTGCAATGGCGGGATATCGACCGAGAGCAACTCAATATCCACAGCCTGCGCCACACCGCTGCCAGCTGATGATCGCGGGCGGTGCGGATATGGCAACGGTAGCGGGTATCCTCAGCCACAGCCAGCTCTCCGCCACGCTGGATATCTACTACCCACGCCTTCGATAAGAACAAAAAAGCCGCCAGCGCGGAGCTGCAAGGAATGCTGGAGATATAGAGTACACCAACAAAAAAGCAGGCTCGATTCGCATGCGCTGATATGCTCCCTCCACGATTGACAGTCTATTCTTTCGCTGTCTCTCATAGAGGGAGCATATGCGACGCACGACTTTCGAAGTTCTTCGCAGTAGTAGCCAAATAACCGTCCGGGCGGGTCACAGAATAACTGATTGCTGTAGCTGCCACAATGGGCTCGTCAAAAGGCTTTTATGCTACAATGCGGTACCCGCCGACTGGTCTTCATTCTTCCACCTCAACGATCATCTCCACTTCAATGGGGATGTTGAAGGGCAACTGCGGCACAGCCACGGCAGTACGAGCGTGCTTGCCTTTTTCGCCGAATACCTCCACAAACAGGTCGGAGACACCGTTCATCACAGCGGGTTGAGCCATGAAGTCCGGTGCGGATGCCACAAATGCCTGCACCTTTACAAACTGCTTAATGCGATCCAGATCGTCCAGTTCCTTTTTTAGCTGTGCAATCAGGTTCAAGCCGGTCAGCCGTGCGGCGGCATAGCCCTGTTCTTGGGTCAGTTCGTCGCCCACCTTGCCGAACACCACGGGCTTACCGCCCTCAAAGGGACCAGCACCGGAGAAAAACAGCAGGTTTCCTACCCGGCGGCAGGTCACATAATTGGCCATGGGCGTAGGAGCCGCAGGCAATGTCAAGCCCAGTTCTTCCAGTCTTGTTTCGCTTTTCATGGTTCGTTTCTCCTATTTTTATTTGCGGGCGATGCCGTTTTTCCACACCTGTACCGGTGGGACATACATGGCAGACAGTTCCGCCACAGGGTCTCCATCCACCAAAATCAGATCAGCCTTCATCCCCGGTTTGATCTCGCCCACATCGGAAAGTCCTGCGATCTGGGCGCTGTTTTTTGTAGCCTGCAGCAGGATGTCCAGGTTCTCCATGCCGCAGTACTCCTTGCGGAACCGGAACTCCACGCCGGTGTCGTACTGGGGGGACATGGGGACGGAGTCAGTGCCGAAACCGATGACCGCACCGGCGCGATAGGCATAGCCGATGGCCTTAGCGCAATCCTCCAGCATGGGGGTGAGGCGAGACAGCCAGAAGGAGCGCTCCTGAGGATCCGTCTGACTGACATACATGGCTGCCAGCGTGGGCACCAGATAGGAGTCCTCCGATGTCAGCAGCAGATCCGTGGTGGCCTCGCTGAGATAGGTGGCGTGCTCAATGGTGCGGACACCTGCCTGCACGCAGTCACGGATGGCACTATCGGCGTGGCAGTGCGCCGCCACATAGAGGCCATTAGCACGCGCTGTATTCACAGCTGTCCGGATCTCTTCAATGGTCATGATAGGGTGCTTGGGCACGCCGGTAGGAGAAAAAGCAGAGCCGGATGCGTAGATTTTGATAAAATCTGCCTGCGCAGCCACTTCCTCCCGTACCGCCTTGCGGAACTCCTCCGCGCCGTCGCAGTAATGGGTGATGTCGCCCACGCCGGTGCTGGCGGTGACGCTGGGCATCAGCGTCTGGCCGCAAGCCAGAATATCCGGTCCTGCCATGAGCCCGCGGTCAATGAGCTGCCTGACATAGTTGGCGCTGCGGCGGATACTGCCGCAGTCACGGATGGTGGTAAAGCCATGACGCAGGTAGCGGTCAGCCTGTGCGGCCGCCTCCACTACCAGCTGCATGGGGTCGTGGGCCTGCGCCACGCCTACGTTCCGCAGGAAGGTAATGTGGGTATGCAGGTCGATCAGACCCGGCAGCAGCGTCTGGCCGCCGCAGTCGAAGGCCTCCGCCGTATCGGGGCGGGCGGGACCCACTGCCGTGATTTTTCCACCGTCCAACTCCACGCAGCAGTCCTCGCCGGCAAATCCACCGGACAGCGGTGCATAAAGTCTACAATGGTTCAATAGCATGGTACATTCCTCCTTACTCCCGGATAAACTGTCGAATCTCCTTCGTCAAAGCTTCCACCATGCCCGTGCCCACATAGGAGGCATGGCCGGAGGGCAACACCGTCTGACGTATCCGATCGCTGGGCAGATCGAAGCGGGACAGGTAGTAGGTCACAAAGTCAAAGGTGGACTGCAGGTCGTAATAACCGTTGACAAACATCATCCGCAGGGCAGGCCGCCGCTGCATCAGCTCCACCGGCAGGGTCAAAGTGTCCTTTTCGTACCCGCGGTAGTCCCACCGGCGGGCGATGGACAGCATGTCCTCCGCTGCCTCCCGCTGAGGCGGGCACAGCTCGTCCGCCGCGTACATGGCCAGCGCGCGGTCATAGACCGGCCCCACCGCCGCCATAAAGGCGTCCTGCGCCATATCCGGCTCGATGATACCGGCGCTTTCCATACTGTTTTCGCTGTATTGCTCGTTCTGCCTTGGACGGTACAGCAGCCGCGCATCGTATGTACTGACCACAGCCCCCGGGCAGCAGCCCAGCAGGAAGTCCACCTCTCCAAAACGCAGATCGTGTTTGTCCAGAAAATCATGATCCATGCCTGTGAACCGACTAAGCCGATCCAGCACGCTCTCCCGTTCTGCCTCGTTCAATCGGTTCCCCAACAGCAGAGCGCGGGCGTAGTCGCCATAGGCAAAGTCCATGGCCTGCGCCACGAAGTCCTCGCGGCTGCACTCATCCTGATGGTGGTGATACCAGCACACGGCGGCATTGGCGCCCAGCCGCCGGACATTGGGTTCTACTAGCAGGGTAGTCCTCGCTCCCACGTTCAGGGACGTGCCCACGTGAATGATGCCCCGTAAGTCCACCGTCTCCGGCAGCACATCAGCCAGCGCCACGTTGCGGATGGTACCATAGCTCTCGCCCAGCAAGTAGACCGGCGCGTTCTCGCGACCGTTCTCCGCCAGCCACGCACAGATGAAGTCGGAGAAATCGCGGGCGTCACCGGCGGTGGAGTAATGGCGCTTCGCGGTGCTCTCATCCAGCAGACGGGCCCAGCCGGTGCCCACCGGATCGATGAGCACGATGTCACATTGATCCAGCAGGAGGTCAGGGTTGGGCGTCAGCTCGAACCGCGCCGGATGGCTCAGCCCGTCAGGATACTCGGGCAACTGTGCCAGCACGGGCCCCAGCAGGCCCATGTGCAGCCAGGCGCTGGCGGCTCCGGGACCGCCGTTATAGGCAAACACCACCGGCCGCCGCGAGCCGCCGCCCTGACCGAGATAGGACCAGCTGAACATGGTAGCTTCAGCCTTTCCATCGGGGCCAGCGAGAACGTGATCCGCCAGCCGCACCCGATAGCGCACGCCACTGGGTGCGATCTTTTCTGCCTCCCAGCGATAGGGACTGAACTCGCTCATGTCTTTACCTCCCCACCGCTTCAAACACAGAGAAGAAGCGGTCGATATCCTGTGTGTTGTTATAAAGGTGGAAGCTCAGACGCATACCCCGCTCCCCGTTCTCGTCAGGGGACTCGAAGTGGGCGAACACGCCTGCCTTTTCCAGCATCTCATCGGTGACGGGACAGCCCGCCGCAACCTTGATATACACGATCTGGCAGCGGTTCTCCGCAGGGAAGTCGTAGGCCAGACGCAGCCACGGGGTCTGGGCCAGCCTGGCGGTGAAATAGTCCGCCAGACCACAGACGTACCGCTCCACCTCTACCCCGCTCAGCATGTCGTACTGCGCGGCCATCAAACCCAACCCATAGATGCCGTCGGCATGGGGGTAGCCGATTTCAAACCGGCCCGCGTCCTCCCGCAGGGTCAGACGGGCCTTGCCGGTGTTGAACCGGTCGTCGTCGGACATCCAGCCCGCGCCCCAATGGCGGATCAGGGGCTGCAGCCGCCGACTGATATAGGCGTAGCCGGTACCGCAGAAGTTCATCATCCACTTGTAGTCATTGCCTACCAGCAGATCCACACCCCAGCGCTCCACATCTACCTGCAGTGCGCCCAGCGCCTGCACGCCGTCCACGAACAGCAGCAGGCCTCTTTTGCGGCACATCTGGCTCAGACGGTCCATGTCGATGCGGTAGCCGGTCTTGCTCTCCACCAGATTCACGGTGACGGCGCGGGTGTGTTCGTCGCACAGGGTCATCAGCTGCTCCGGCGTGACGGCACCGTTTTCCGGCACGGCGTACCGCACCTCCAGCCCCTCATCCTGCCTCTTCTGCCAGGCAAAGCGGTTGCCAATCCAGCCGCGATCCACCGCCACCACGTTGTCCTCGGGGCCGTACTCCACGGCCTCCGTCACCATGGTGAACAGCTGCGTGGAGCTCTGGCCAAAGGTGATGCGATCCGGTGCGCCGTGGATCATCCGCCCCAACGCGACCTTTGATCGCTGCATCATCTCCAGCGTTTCAACAGAGGTGCCGGGAAACTCCCACACCGAGTTGCCGCCTATGTGATACCGGGCATCCATATAGCGGCGCACACCATCATATACAAAGTCCGGTACCAGACCGGTGCTGGCCGTCTCGAAATACGCCCACTGCTGTGTCACCGGCACGCGGGCACGCAGTTCCGGAATGGACTTCACAAAATCAACCATGGCGTCCCTCTCAGTTGTAGGACTTTTCCTTGTCCTCCCACGGCTGGTAGGGAGCCTTCATCTCGGCGATCAGATCCACGCCCTTGCCCTTGAGGTACTTGACGCGGAAGAAGAAGTACACATAGCCCACCACGAACACGGCCAGGATACCGGCCACAGCGCCGCCGCTGAGAGTAGCAGCCATCTGCACGCACAAATAGGCACACACGATAAATGTAAGGACAGACAACACATAGGCGACCTTCCGGTTCATATGTACGGAGGAGTTGTCGCAGCACTTGGGATACTTCTTATAGGCGAACATGGGACTCAGCGTATTGGGCAACTCCGCCAGAGTATTGCAGAAGGAGAAGATGGTCATGACCACACCGAAGGTCGCACCGGTAGCACAGATGGCGATGGCGATGCCCATGACGATAAAAAGGCTCCAGTAAGCCACGCCGTACTTGTTTTGCTTTGCCAACACCTCGGGAAACACCTTGTTTTTAGCGGAAGTCTCTACCAGAGCCACACAGGCCAGCGCCACGGGAATTAGAGATGTGATAATACCGCAGATGGGACCGCCTACGATGAAGAAGGTCAGCAGTGCCGGAAACATAAACTGCGCCGCCACATCGGACAGCGAAGTGACCTCTGCTGCCGGGATCACGCCGATGGTAACAACAGCCATCAGGATATAAATCACCGCTACAATAGCCGGACACAGCACCAAAGCCAGCGGCACCGTTTTACCTGGATTCTTTACATCATCGGCCACCTGTGCCACCGAACTGGCACCGGACAAAGAGGATGTCAGCACACCCACGGCAGCTGCCAGCGTACTGATGGATACACCCGGGCGTACAATCTGGCCAAAGGTCACATTGGCCGTGTCGATATGAGGCAAGCCGAGGAAAATATACAGGGCAATGGCGATGAGCAGCAGCACGACCATCACATTTCCCGTATTGATCGTCGTCTTATTGCCGAACCAAGCCACTACCGCAAATACCACCAGCAGTGCCACGGCGGCTACAGTGCCATTGATCTCCGTATTGGGAAACAGGGGCTGGAGATACATACCGAACAGCACGCCAAACAGCGATACCATAGTAGGCATCAGCAGTGTGGAAAATGAAACAAACGCGCCTGCGATGGGATGCATCAGTTTGGCGGCCCACAGGAACTGCGACCCGCTGGCAGGAAGTGCAGCAGAGGAATATGTCGATGCCAGTGCGCGCAGGACAACCACCGCTGCCGCACCGATCAGTGCCCACACTACGCCGGCACCATATTCATTTGCCACCGTGGGTAAGGTACCAAAGATGCCAGAGCCAACAATGCAACCGATGCCCATTAGAATGGCACCCAGTAGACCAATTTTCTTCTTCTCCATAAGTATCTCGCTCCTTTTTGATGATTTCACTGATAATATCAGCATCCTACATGAATAATACCACTGATATGACCAGATGTCAATCACATTTTTCCGCGAACATGTAAAACCGCGGTCGAACAACTCGACCGCGGTTTTGCTTACCCTTCATACATCTGCGATATCCGTTATAATCCAATATTTCGCCTGCTCTTGATCCCGTGCCAGCAGTGCATCAATGATGTGGTGGAAATTACTGTAGTCTGGTCTGCGCCTGATTTGGGTCATGGAAGCAATGTTCACCAGTTTCTCCAATGTTTTTACCAGCACGGGGTTGCCCGATATGCCAGCCAATCCCATATGAAAACGATAATTGACAGTTTGTTCTGGGCTTTCGCTCATATCCGCTCCGATGGTAGTATCTCGCAGCCGTCCAATTTCCTCGTCCGTGGCATTTTCAATGGCTAGCTGGACACAAAGTGTCTCTAAGCAGCGGCGGATCTGCTGGATTTGATTAACTTCCTCGTTGGTGAAGGTATTCACCATATAGCCCTTACGAGGATAGCTAACCAAATACCCCTGATCCGCCAGCAGGTGCAGGGCATCCTTCACAGGTGCCTTGCTCACGCCATATCGCTCAGCAATCTCGCTTTCGCTAATAAAATCCCGCGCGGTGTACTTCCCCGCGATAATATCGCCGCGCAGCTGCGCAAAAATCTTCTCTGACAGTTTTTCTTTCATGCTGATGATCTCCTCTGATATGTCCTCTGCATATTTCATTCTACCGGATAATTTTCAGATGTCAAGACCCTCTGCCTCTACATTGTCAATATCAAGCGGATCTGCGTCTGCAGGAGCAACAACAAGCGTTCCAATATATCGCCTAGACCTACAGCGAACAGGTATTAGCTGCAGCCATTTTTCTGTTCCGCCGGCAGGGCACACGCCTGCTCATAATGCCCAGCCCTCTATCACGCTGGATATCTATACCCACGCAAGAACAAAAAAGCCGCCAGCGCAGGATTGCAAGGGATGCTTGAGATATGGCGCAGGATAGCTCCGTACTGAGTATCCTTTGCCTTCCGTGTGGCAGGAGTGACGGCAGTTACGGGAAAAACTGCGGGGTCACGGTAAAAATTCAAGGAGGAAAAGTACGCTTTTGGGCTTACGCCGGAAGTAAAGAAAATGATAGAAATAAACGCGCCACTGGCTAACTGCGGCAGCCAAAGTGAGTTCGTAGAAAAGGCCGTTCGGTTCTATGACGGCTACCTGAAGGTGCAGAACGCCGGAGCGTTCCTGCCCCACGCAGTGTCTGACGTGCTGGAGGGTACGCTGGGCGTCTTCGCAAACCGCATGTCCAAGCTGCTGTTCAACCTGACCGTGGAACACAATATCACCAACCATCTGCTGGCGGCAGACGTGGACATGACTCGCGAGGAGTACAACAAGCTGCGCGGCGGCAGCGTCCGCGAGGTCACCAGCACACGGGGTATGCCAAGAATCTGACTTGGCACTTAACAAACCCCCTCGTTGCAAAGCGCGGCAGTCCATGTTACAATAAAAATATCTGTGTTGCAGGTAGCACACTCGGGACAACAGCAACCAAATCTTCTTCCGTGTCAGATGGACACACCCTGCACTCGGTGCTGTAGGGATATTCGCCCAAGGAGAGCCTGACTCTGATAGAGACATCTGGGCAGGAGAACCAGGACAAATTTCAATTAATTGGGAAATGTTGTAATAATCGGCCATGTTAAATCAACTATACTAATAGAGCATCCACGTTGGCATATCAGTAGGGAGGTGACATATGAAATATTCAGCCTAATTGCTTGTGTTCGTGTGTTTACAAAACAAGTAGTGAAAGCCTTGGCGGAAAATAAATGGCTTGTTTGTATTTACCCCCTTTTACTTCCGCGCGGTTTGTATTATTATAATGAGGTGCAGAAAAGAATTCCAATCCACAGTATTCTTTACACCGCAAGGCAGTCCTTTGCGGTGGGCTTAAAACTACCGCTTTATGAATGTGAGGGGAATCGACTAAAAAAGAGGTCGCTAGGTCATCACGTTTCTGAAGGTAGGAAGAAACAGGTAAGGAGGTTAGCAAATGGCACACGATGGTAAATTCGCTCAATATATACGCAGAAAGCATATCCACTGGATGGTTGCTGCAGTGCTGTGTGCGCTAGTTGCATTGCTTGTGTTGCGCAGAATTCAGATGCCTGCCGATGTCCCGCTGCCTCAAGTACCCGTCAGTGATCCTCAACCTAAAACGCCGTATTCCATTCCCATCGAGAATACAAAACTGTACGTTTATGTAAGCGGAGAGGGAGCCTTAGATTCTGAAGAAAGCACTACCTATCCCGAGGAAGCTGCTGTCGAATTAGCAAAATCGTTCCTCGACGACTTGATGACTCCTTCCGATGCTCGAACATTTACGATTACGGAGTACAGGGATCTCAAAGTGCGCCTACTGCCAACGACTGATATGGAGCGAGAAAGCGCGGACATATACGTACTTAGACCATCTGAAATCAGCAAAGATACTTGGATTGTGGAAATAGATGTTTCCTTTCAATATGAAGGGGTCATCAGCCCCATCGGGAGTGCCGATCAGCGGTGGATTGACAGCCTTTATCAAGGCAGTCCCATTGGTTTCCTACTAACACGAAACGGAACGGAGTATACAATGCGTTCTCGTTACAGTGGTGCATAATAGCAGTGCAATATTTTTTAATTGAGTGATTTGTCCGTAACCGTCAAAACAGAGGGCGGCTGGACAAACATGGGACAATCATGTTTCGCCAACAATGAAAGAATTTATAGCCGCACTGGAGGGGGCAAACATTACAACAAAATTGGAGAATGGGAAAATTCATTTGCGGCGAGAAGTAAAAAGGCCGTGGCCATTTAAGCCCGAAACAATTAACTATTCAATAGGTTTTGCTGGCTGGAGTCGGAGTGTAGGCGCTAAAACGGCGCGGGAAGTCCTTCAAAAGCTGAAGCTTTACGAAGAGTATCCAGACTATCAAGACTTCCTTGAGGGGAAAGAACCTATGTACCAAATGGTAGAACAGTTTGAGGTTCCACTTAGGCGATTAAAAGATGAATGAATACGCATATTGTGCATTAAAAGTAGCAAAAGCCATCTGATAGATTGCCGAACTCCCTTTCCGCTCCTTTTTCGCCCTTTCTGCGCATTTCCGCGTGTGGGTCACGGTGTGGGTCAAAACTGTCCCACACCGTGAC
>ERZ1034976.3386-NODE-3386-length-10154-cov-12.778592_pt1 | contig 10154 bp, 8 predicted proteins | sample MGYA00520623_ERZ1034976 | MGnify/ENA primary metagenome ERZ1034976 (study PRJEB33766, sample SAMN09781774) | gut metagenome | biome: gut microbiome | host: Homo sapiens | place: Madagascar | study: EMG produced TPA metagenomics assembly of the PRJNA485056 data...
CGTGGATGGCCTTGCACAGCAGGTACATGCCCATGCTGGCGCGGATGGTGGTGATATCCCATGTACCCAGCAGACGGATGACTTCCTCCAAGCTGCTGAGCACCATCTCGCGGTTGATGATGATCTCGTGGTGCTCGCTGCCCAGATACTCCGCAGTCTGCCGGGCGTATTTCAGGTCGATGGCATCGGTGTCCATGCCGATGGCAAAGGTGCGGATGGGCTTGCCCAGCTTCTTGGCTGCAATGGAGCAGACCAGCGAGGAATCCAGACCGCCCGAGAGCAGGAAGCCCACAGGGGCATCGGCATCCAGACGCTTTTCCACGCCTGCGATCAGCTTTTCGCGGATGTTCCGCAGGGTGGTCTCCATGTCATCCTCCATGGGGGCGGGCACGTCGGCAATGTCCTCATAGCGGACAAAGCGGCCATCGCAGTAGTAGCTGCCGATGGGGAAGGGGCGGATGTCGTCGCACCAGCCGATCAGGTTCTGCATCTCGGAGGCAAAGGCGATCTGGTGGCTGGACTTGGAATAGCCGTAGAACAGCGGACGGATGCCGATGGGGTCGCGGGCTGCGATCAGCCTGTCCTTGCGGGAATCATACAGAATCAGCGCGAACTCGGAGTCCATGTGGCGGAACATATCCAGACCGTACTCGTAATACAGCGGCAGCAGGATCTCGCAGTCGCAGTCGGAGGCAAACTTGTAGCCCCGGCGCTTCAGGATCTCCTTCTCAAAGCGGAAGCCGTAGAGCTCACCGTTGCAGACCACGCAGTCGGCACCACGGTAGAAGGGCTGCATCCCCTCCGGGGTCAGGCCCATGATGGCAAGGCGGCCAAAGCCCATCAGACCAAAAGGCCCTTCCACCACACGCTGGTCGTCCGGCCCGCGCATCACGGTGCGCAGCAGATACTCCTTGAATTTGGCGGCACTCAGGTCGTGGCCCGTGTAACCCATAACACAACACATATTTCTTACCCCTCTCTCTGAACCTCTCCGTCAATGCTTCGCATTGCCGCCTCTCCTGATAGGAGAGGCAGGTTTCCCGGTGACTGAGAGGTTTTTGCAAATAAAAAAATACGGCAGCCTTCATCCCATTTGCTAGGACGAATGCTGCCGTATCCGTGGTGCCACCTAAATTACCGGTGCGCGAACACACCAGTCACTTTTGTGTACTCTCCCCGTTGAAAGCACTGCCGCGATAACGAGCGGCTGCCGTCGGCCCCTACTAACTGCCCGAAGCAGGTTCAGGGGGAAGCTCACGGGGGTTCGTTCGGGGCTCGTTCTCTGTGCGGCTTCCACCGGCCCGCACTCGCTGCAAAAGAACCTTGAGCACTTACTTTTCCCGATCAACGCTTTTCCTGCCTGCATTGTATCACGGCTCTTTGTCCGTGTCAACACAGTGTTCGCATTTTTGTGCGGTCTGCCCCGGTTGAGAGGGCTTTTGTGCGCAGCTGCGGCACAATCCGTACAAAACGCTGCCCTCGCACTGCAGGGTGAAGCCGTGCTCCGCCATCAGATGAGCACGCACCTCATCCATAAAGTGGCAGTCCAGGTGATAAATGCGCCCGCACTGCACGCACTTCAGGTGCAGGTGTTCGCGGCAGTGGCGGCCCTCGTCCACATACTGGAACACGGCCTTTTCACCCTTATCGGCCACATATTTCATAATGCGCTGCTCGCCTGCCAGCTTGTCCAGATACCGGTACACCGTGGTGGGATTTGGGCTGGCCCCCTCTGCCTCCAGATGTTCCAGAATGTTGGATGCACTGACCGCGTGCTGGCGGTTGTTGATGAGATAATCCAGGATCAATTGCCGGGTTTTGGTGTTGTACCCCCCGCGACCTGCCATGGTATCAGCCTTCCTTTCTGGGTCAAGTGTACCACAATTTATCCTTCGATGCAAAACAAGAACGAAACACTGGCGACAAGCACAAAAAAACTGTTCAATTTATAGCAAAATAATGCATGATATCTGTTCAAAACGGAAAAGCTCCCAAAGTTTTCAAAAAAGTCTTGTAAACATTGTCCAGATATGTGATAATAATATTAACGATTATTTGGATTGTTTAAGGGATACAAGCTGTCCGGCAGGCGACTTATTGCTGCCTGAACGGTCCTGCTTGCGAACTAGGAGATAGAACAATGAAAGAGATGGATTCCCAGTCAAAGCCCAGCCTGAAGCTGCAGGCTTACCAGTACCTGAAAACCAAGATTCTGAACTGTGAGTACCGCCCCAACGAATTTCTGAACGAGCAGAAGCTTTGTGCCGAGATGGGCAACATCAGCCGCACCCCCATGCGTGACGCGCTGGGCCGCCTGGAGCAGGAGGGGCTGATCACCATCCTGCCCAAAAAGGGGCTGATGGTCTCCGGCATTACCGAAGAGGACGTGCACAGCATGTTCGAGATGCGCCTGCTGGTGGAGCCATACGCCCTGCGCACCTACGGCAACCTGATCCCCCGGGAGCAGCTGGAGGCCTACACCGAGCTGATGCACCACCCCGAGCGGATCGATGACTTCTGCAAATCCGATGATGATTTCCACGAGCTGCTGATGAGCAGCCTGCCCAACAAATATCTGCGCTCTGGCTATGACCGCATCACCGGCCTGAACACCCGTTTCCGCATTATGACCGGTAAGGTGAGCATGATCAATCAGGATCAGACCTGTGAGGAGCATCTGGAAATCCTGAATGCCGCCCTGAGCGACAACTGGAACACCGCCGCCGATGCACTGCAGCATCACCTTGAGCTGGCCCGCGATAAGGCCGAGGGAGTCATCAAGGTCATCCGGCTGTGGTAAATGAAACGATAAAAACGCTGTATCACTCCTTCCGGCATCGCTGATGCGATGCACCTCCCTCTCAGAGGGAGGCTTTTGCGTTGGCCGCCGCGTTAAGGCTCCCCCCTAGAGGGAGCTGTCGAGCGAATGCGAGACTGAGGGAGTAGTACAGCGTTTTCTTTTGCTGGAAAAGGTAAAAAATTCATAGAAATCAAAAGAAAAGTACATTGAATATTGTTTAACAATGTGGTATGCTTAACAGCAGAGAGAGCCCGCTGGCAGGCGGGCAGAATGATTTGGAGGAAAAAATTATGGCTGACCGCATTGTCCTGAATACCATTTCCTACCATGGCCACGGTGCCATTGAGAACATCGTTCCCGAGCTGACCGCCCGCGGCTACAAGAAGGCTTTTGTCTGCTCTGACCCCGATCTGATCAAGTTCGGCGTGACCAAGAAGGTCACCGACCTGCTGGATGCTGCAAACTTCGCCTACGCTGTTTACAGCGAGATCAAGCCCAACCCCACCATCGCTAATGTGCAGGACGGCGTGGCAGCCTTCAAGGCTGCTGAGGCAGACTGCATCGTGACCATCGGCGGAGGTTCCTCCATGGATACCGCAAAGGCCATCGGCATCATCATCAACAACCCCGAGTTCGCGGATGTGCGCTCTCTGGAAGGCGTGGCTCCCACCAAGAAGCACGCTGTGTTCACCATTGCCGTGCCCACCACCGCCGGTACTGCGGCCGAGGTCACCATCAACTACGTCATCACCGATGTGGAGAAGAAGCGCAAGTTCGTCTGCGTGGACACCAACGATATCCCCGAGATCGCTGTGGTCGATCCCGATATGATGTCCTCCATGCCCAAGGGCCTGACCGCCGCCACCGGTATGGACGCTCTGACCCACGCCATCGAGGGCTACATCACCAAGGGCCACTGCACCATCTCCGATATGTTCCATCTGGAAGCCATCAAGCTCATCAGCGAGAACCTGCGCGGTGCCGTGCAGAACACCCCGGAGGGCCGCGAGGGCATGGCTCTGGGCCAGTACATCGCCGGTATGGGCTTCTCCAATGTGGGTCTGGGCATCGTCCACTCCATGGCACACGGCCTGTCCGCTCTGTATGATACCCCCCACGGCGTGGCCTGCGCCATCCTGCTGCCGGTGGGTCTGGAGTACAACAAGACCGTTGCCGGGGAGCGCTACCGCGCAGTCGGCAAGGCCATGGGCGTGAAGGGCATCGACGAGATGAACGATGCCGAGGCCGCCGATGCCACCATCGCCGCTGTCAAGCAGCTGAGCGCGGATGTGGGCATCCCCGCAAACCTGCAGGGCATCCTGAAGGAAGAGGACATCCACTTCCTGGCTGAGTCTGCTTTTGCAGATGCCTGCCGCCCCGGCAACCCCCGCGATACCAGCGTGGAGGAGATCGAGGCACTGTATAAGAGCCAGCTGTAATTCGTAAACTGAACAAAGAGGGTCGGGAACGCCGCTTCCCGGCCCCTTTTTGTTCCGGGAAAGGAGCGCTATGAACCTGAATTCCTATACTCTTTGTGTAATTTATCTGGTATATTCCTTTTTAGGCTGGGTAGGTGAGACCGTTGTTGCAACCGCAAAGGGCCGCCGGTTCACCAACCGCGGCGTGGCCTCCGGCCCCTTCTGCTTTGTGTACGGCACGGCAGGAGTGCTCATCACCATCGGCCTGAACGACCAGCGCGCCAGCCTGGCGGCACTGTTCTTCGGCAGCATGATCTATGCCACGGTGGTGGAGTGGCTGACCGCCAGGCTGCTGGAACGGATCCACCACCGCCGCTGGTGGGACTACTCCGATAAAAGGTTCAATCTGGACGGTTATGTCTGCCTGCAATACTCCCTGCTGTGGGGTCTGCTGGGCATGGCGGCAGTCCGCTGGGGCAACGACCTGCTGTTCCGGCTCTGCGCCCACCTGCCGCCGCTGCTGTTCCACGCTGTGGTGTGGGTCGGCATGGCGCTGGCCGTCCTCGACCAGATCTCTGCCATGGTGGTGGTCAGCCGGTATGCGAACCGTCACCCACGGCTCGAGCAGCTGAATCGGGAGCTGGGTAGGGGCTCGGAGAGGCTGCGGCAGAAAATTATCGCCAGCGTGGAAAAGCGGATCCAGCGGGCGTACCCTGCTGCGGCCCGTCCGGAGCCCACCACCAGTGCCGAAAAGCAGCTCTCCCTTGCCGACCTGCTCTGGCTCTTTGTCATCGGGGCTTTCCTCGGAGATGTGGTGGAGACCATCTTCTGCCGCATCACCGCCGGGGTCTGGATGAGCCGTTCCAGCCTGGTCTGGGGCCCGTTCAGCGTGGTGTGGGGGCTGGCGCTGGTGCTGGCCGCCGTCCTGCTGCGGGGCGGCGAACAGAAGAGCGAGAGCCGCATCTTCTGGTTCGGTGTGATCCTGGGCGGTGCGTATGAGTATGTGTGCAGCGCCGTGACAGAGCTGCTGTTTGGCACCGTGTTCTGGGATTACAGCGGCTTCAAGTTCAATCTGGGCGGGCGCATCAACCTGCTGTACTGCTTCTTCTGGGGCATTGCGGCCGTGACCTGGATCCGCTATGGCTACCCACTGGTGGCAAAGGGGATGAAGGCGGTCAAGCGCAGGATCCGCCCCTGGATGACCGCTCTGCTGGCCGTGTTCATGGCCGTGAACCTTGTGACCAGTGCGTTGGCGCTGGCCCGCTACGATGCCCGCACCAGCGGCGCGGCTCCGGCCAATGCGGTGGATGTGCTGCTGGATGAGCATTTTGACAATGCCCGGATGGAGCGCATCTACCCCAACGCCAAAAAGGTGGAGAAGGCTGGGTAAAAATGCACGATTTTGCTTGCGCTTTGCAGGGAAAACAGGTATAATACTTTTTGGATTAAAAAGGAGAGATTTTATATGCTGATCCCTGTATTATTGTTTATCGTGGGCCTGCTCTGCCTCATCAAGGGCGGCGACTGGTTCGTGGACGGTGCCACCGGCATCGCCCGCCGCTTCAAGGTGCCGGAGCTGCTCATCGGTGCCACGGTGGTGTCCATCGGCACCACCCTGCCTGAGGTCATGGTCTCCACCACCTCGGCCATGACCGGCCACGGCGAGATCGCCTATGGCAACGCCATTGGCTCGGTCATCTGCAACGCGGCCCTGATCGCGGCCATCACCATTGCGGTGCGCCCGGGCAAGGTGGACCCCAAGAGCCTGCGGGTGCCGGTGCTGTTCTTCTTTGTGGCAGCGGCCCTGTATGCGGGCGTGGCCTACACCACCGGCTACTTCAGCCGCCCCATTGGCATTGTGCTGCTGGCAATGTTCGTGGCGTACATGGTCTGCAATGTGCTGGCTATGAAAAACGCCCCCGCCCCGGAAGAAGATGAGGACGAGCCGGAAAAGGAAATGTCCTTTGCCAAGGAGATCGGCCTGCTCATCCTCGGCGCGGCCCTGATCGCTGTGGGCGCAAACCTGCTGGTGGACAACGGCACCCTGATCGCGCAGGCGCTGGGTGTGCCGGAATCCGTCATTGCCCTGACCTTTGTGGCGCTGGGCACCTCTCTGCCTGAGCTGGTCACGGCGATCACCTCGCTGGCAAAGGGCCACGGCTCCCTCTCGCTGGGCAATGTCATCGGTGCCAACGTGTTCAATCTGGTGCTGGTCAGCGGTATGTCCATCACGGTGTCGCCTTTCAGCATCCCGCAGAACTCCACCATCATGGGCATCAATTCCTCTCTGGTCATGGATCTGCCCGTGATGTTCGCGGTCATGCTCCTCCTGACCGTGCCCGCTCTGCTCAAGGGCAGGCTCTCCCGCTGGCAGGGTGTGCTGCTGCTCTGCATCTATGCAGCCTTCTGCGCCGTCCAGTTTGCAATGTAAGCCTCTGCGCCGGAGACCCGGCCCGGCTCCACGCCGGAGCGGACGCTTTGGGGCAGAAAAACGTTTTGAAAAAAGGCATTCTCGTTCTGTGAAGTGCGGGGATGCCTTTTTTCTGTCCCCGCAGCAGGGGCTGACCGAGTCTCCGGCAGGCTGTGAAATGGGACGAAATTCGGTCATAAAAAGGCAGTTAGGCGACATTTTTCATGATTTATCCATTGAAATTCTCCCCCGGGGATGATATGATAGACCTGTTCCTGCGCGGCAAAAGGCCGGGAACGAAATCTGAAGTGGGAGAATTTTGTACCAGATGCAGAAAAAGAAGCTTTATCAGCTGGCTGCGGTCATCGCTCTTGTGGTGGTCGTGGCAGCTGCTTTGATCCTGACAGGGATGCGGAAAAGCACCCCTGTGTCCGAGGCGCAGGCCAGCTCTGTGCCGTCCTCCGCTTTGTCCGGCGGGGAAGCTGAGGAACCCTCCAGCGCCGCCGCTTCCAGCGAGAGCGCCGTCAGCAGTGAGGTGACGGAAGAATCCCCGGTTTCGTCCTTTTTGGAACAGCTGGAAGAGGATCTTGGCATTTCCTCTTCGGAAACAGCTTCGTCCAGTGAGGTCTCCTCTGCCGCCAGCGCAGGCAAGGCGGACAGCGTGAGCTCCGCAGTGTCCGGTTCCAGTGCCGCACACTCGGTGCCCGCGTCCTCTGCGGCTTCCGGCAGCCATGCGGCCAGCAGCCATGCCTCCAGCAGTTCTGCTGCTTCGGAGAATGAGGTGGATGCCAAGATCGACAGTTATATCCGCCAGCTGCAGAACCTGAAGAAGCAGACGGAATCCAAGCTCTACGGCGTGATCTACGAAGCCTACAATGAATACATCTCCCACCCGGTGGAGGAGCGCAATCTGGGGATGAAGGTCTCCATCGTGGTGTCCAAGACTGCCAAGCTGACCAGTGTTCAGGGCGAGTGTGACAAGGAGTTCAATGCCATCCTGAAAGAGCTGCGCCAGTACCTGCGGGACAATGGCCGCGACCAGAGCGTTGCGGATCAGGCAGAGCAGGAGTACAAGAAGATGAAGTCCGACCTGACCAGTGAGCTGACCAGCATTGTCTATAACAGTGCGGTGGGCAGCGGTGATGGCGGCAAGTGGATCCAGGAACACATTGAGCATAAGCGCTGAAACAGATAAGAGCCGTGCAGTTCAAACGCTGCACGGCTCTGCTTTTTATGTTACTGTACACGCTTCAATGCTGTGTTGATGAGATCGGCAAACTGCTCCAGACGTTCCCGGAGCTGGACAATGGAATCGATGTCGCTGTCGGAAATGACACTGACGGGAGCCGAAAGGCTGTTGACACCGGCTTTCAGTGTGCCACTCAGGGCTGCGTTGACACCGTGGGCGGGAATCTCCACATGGACATCCACGGGGATGGTGTCATCGAAGAGCAGGGACTTCAGCGGCAGGCCCACCACAAGGACAACCGCGTCCTCCCCTTCAGACGGGAACTGATAGTAGGTGTAGTCCTTCTTGGCATAATCGGGGTGGACGATGCACTGGCGGCTGAGGGTCAGGGTGTAGCCGGACATCTCCTGCATGGCCACCTGCGTGTTGGGCACGCCGAGGATCTTTGCCAGCTGGGCCTGCGTGATGTAGTCGGGCAGAGACCACTCCGGCAGGAACGCACCCACCAGCGGCGCGCTGTCCGCGATGGAATCCCGCAGGGTGCGGTAGAGCCGCCCGGCATCAAAGTAGGTGTCGTTGGCATCGATATAGAGGTCGGTGAAAAAATCGGTGCCGCCGGTCTCAGCGCGGGCAAGCCCGCCGGAGGGGTACAGGTACAATTGCAGCTGCCCCGGCGAATACAGCCCGGCCACATCGCCGGAGGTTGCACCCACCTGTTTCAGAATATTGTACAGGGCCGGGGTACTGGCACTGTCCTGTGCGGTGATGTTATAGCTGAGCGCAAAGGCCGCACCCTTTTGTAAGGCACGGACTTTGCTGTTGACCAGACTGAAAAGGACCAGCGCAGCCACCAGACACACCGCCAGAATGCAGGCCACCACCGTGACCACGGCGCGGGAACGCTTTTTGGAAGATTTCATGGCAGAACCTCCTGTTCTCTTTATAAGGAATACGATCCAGAGCTTAAAAATCGTTCAAGATGGCTTTGATTTTTTATAATTTATTTGCAGGCCGCCACAAAGGCATCAAAGATCCCCTGCATGGCGGGGTCGGCAGCGCTGAGCCACTCAGGGTGCCACTGCACGCCCAGGCAGAACTTTGCGCCCGGCCTCTCAATGCCCTCCACGATGCCGTCCTCACTCAGGGCCGACAGCACAAGGCCGGGGGCGACCTTGTCCACCGCCTGATGGTGCTGGCTGTTGACCAGAACGGTATCCTGCCCCAGAATGCGGGAGAGCAGGGTGTCCCGCCGCACGGTGACGGTGTGGATCTTGCCCCAATGGTCGTTGTGGGGAACGTGCTCAAAGGGTTTGATGTCCTGATACAGATCGCCGCCCAGCGCAACATTCATCAGCTGGATGCCCCGGCAGATGGCCAGCACCGGCTTGTCGGCGGCAAGGAAGGCGCGCAGCAGCAGCGGCTCGGCGGTATCCCGCAGGACGTTGGGCTCGCCGCAGGCGGGGATGCGCTCCTGTCCGTAGAATTTCGGGTCGATGTCGCCGCCGCCCGGCAGCAGCAGGCCGTCACAGGCCAGCGCATCCTGCACGGCCTTTTCGGGGTCGTCCAGCTCGATCCAGCGCATCTCTGCCCCGGCCCGGGCAAGGCTTTCGGGATATTTTGCGTGGGCCTCCGCCAGCAGCTGGTTTGGCACCATGCGCGGCATTGCAATCGTAATAGCAGCAGACATTGTAGAAACTCCCTTTACGTTACTTTTACGTTATCAGAAACTTTGTTCAGTCAGATCGAAACTGTCCGCTATGCCAAGGGCTCCCCTACTAGGGGAGCTGGCGAGCGAAGCGAGACTGAGAGGTTTAAACAACAGAAAAACCCCGGAACATTCGTTCCGGGGTTTCTGGCGGAAAGATGGGGATTCGAACCCCAGAACGCTTTTGACACGTTACACGATTTCCAGTCGTGCGCCTTAGACCAACTCAGCCATCTTTCCACATCTTCAGTTTTCAGCGTTTCGGGCCGTGGCCCTCAGCGCTCCACTATAATACCTGAAAGGATGACTTTTGTCAAGGATTTTTTTGAAAAAATTTGAAAAATCTAAAAATCAACGGTTCTGCGCCATACATTTTTTCGTTAGAAAAAGCGGGACCCGCTGATCCCCTTGACGAACCCATAAAAACGGACTATGATGTGGGCAGAGAACGGGTGGAATTTGCAGGTTCCGCCCGAAAAAGAGAGCCTGAACAGGAGGATGCGATATGAATTACGCTGATGTTTTGAACAATGCCCGCCAGTGCATCGGGCAGTACTGCAAGGCCTGCCCCGTGTGTAACGGCGTGGCCTGCAAAAACCAGATCCCCGGCCCCGGTGCCAAGGGCGTGGGCG
>ERZ1034976.3392-NODE-3392-length-10138-cov-31.017951_pt1 | contig 10138 bp, 8 predicted proteins | sample MGYA00520623_ERZ1034976 | MGnify/ENA primary metagenome ERZ1034976 (study PRJEB33766, sample SAMN09781774) | gut metagenome | biome: gut microbiome | host: Homo sapiens | place: Madagascar | study: EMG produced TPA metagenomics assembly of the PRJNA485056 data...
CACCCCGGGGGCGGGAGTTTCTGAACTACGCCCAGAAAAACGGGGCGGTGGTGAGTCTGTCCGATGAGCTGCCCCAGAGCTATGTGCTGGCAGATTCGCCGGTGGATACGATCTATCTCTCGGAGCTGTCGTCGGCTGCGCTCAAACGGCGCACGGAGACAACAGTCGCTGACCTGGACAGCAGAGTGCTGCAGCTTCCGAAATAGTGAGCTTTGCTTGTCCAGCGTGGGCCTGCCCGGTACGCCAGCGGCTCCCCTATCAGGGGAGCTGGCAAAGCCGACAGGCTTTGACTGAGAGGTTCAATTGCCAACCAGCGACTTATCGCTTTTACAAATAGTAACGAAAAAACGAAACAAAACAAAAGGGAGAAAGGAAATGGCAGAGGAAATCATTACCAGTACCAACGCAGAAACTGCGACGGACCATGAATACAACGCCAGCGAGATCCAGGTCCTGAAAGGCCTGGAGGCAGTGCGCAAGCGCCCCGGTATGTATATCGGCTCCACCGGCGAGCGCGGCCTGCACCATCTGGTGTACGAGATCGTGGACAACGCCATCGACGAGGCTCTGGCCGGTTACTGCGACCACATCGAGGTCAAGATCCTGAAGGGCGACATCATTCAGGTCACGGACAATGGCCGCGGCATCCCCGTGGACATCCAGGCTGATACCGGTCTGCCTGCCGTCACCGTCGTCTATACCATCCTCCACGCCGGCGGCAAGTTCGGCGGCGAGAACTCCGGCTACAAGGTGGCCGGCGGCCTGCACGGCGTCGGCGCGTCCGTCGTCAACGCCTGCTCGGAGTGGCTGACCGTCAACGTCCGCCGCGACGGCCACGAGTACGAGCAGACCTTCCGCCGCGGCGACCCGGACGGCCCGCTCAAGTGCATCGGCACCGTAGCCGACGGCGTTACCGGCACCCGCGTCACCTTCAAGCCGGACCCGGAGATGTTCCGGGATACCACCGTGTACGACTTCGAAACGCTGGAAAAGCGCCTGCGGGAAGAGAGCTTCCTGAACGCCGGTGTCAAGATCACCCTGACCGACGAGCGCGAGCTCTACACCCCTGTACTCGAGGACGGCAAGGAGGGCGAGCCCACCTACCGCACCGAGGTCATGTGCTACGAGGGCGGCATCAAGAGCTTCGTCACCTATCTGGGCGAAAAGCGGGACCTCGAGGTGCTCCACCCCAATGTCATCTACCTCAAGGGCCAGACCGACCGGGGCATGGCCGAGATCGCTCTGCAGTATAATTCCAGCTACAACGAGCTGCTGCTGAGCTTCGCCAACAACGTCAACACCCCCGACGGCGGCACCCACGAAGAGGGCTTCCGCAGCAGCCTCACCCGCGTCTTCAACGATTATGGCCGCAGCCACGGTCTGCTGAAGGACAAGGACGAGAACCTTTCCGGCGCTGACGTCCGTGAGGGCCTCATCTGCGTTATCTCCGTCAAGCTGCAGGAGGCCGAGTTCGAGGGCCAGACCAAGGCAAAGCTGGGCAATACGGAAATTCGAACCCTCGTCTCCAACATGGTCTACTCCAAGCTGATGGAGTTCTTCGAGGAGAACCCCGGCGTGGCCAAGGCCATCTTTGAAAAGGCCACCCAGGCCGCCCGTGCCCGCGCCGCCGCCAAAAAGGCCCGTGAGCTGGTGCGCCGCAAGAGCGCGCTGGAGACCAGCCGGATGCCCGGCAAACTGGCCGACTGCCGCGAGAAAGACCCCACCCGCACTGAGATCTTCATCGTCGAGGGTGATTCTGCAGGCGGCTCGGCCAAGATGGGCCGTGACTCGGCCATTCAGGCCATCCTCCCCCTGTGGGGCAAGATGCTCAACGTCGAAAAGGCCCGCGCCGACCGTATCTACGGCAACGACAAGCTGATGCCTGTCGTGCTGGCACTGGGCTGCGGTATCGGCGACGAGTTCGATATTTCCAAGCTGCGGTATGACAAAGTGTTCATCATGGCCGATGCCGATGTCGATGGTTCTCACATCTGCACCCTGATGCTCACCTTCTTCTTCCGCTATATGCGCCCCCTCATCGAGCAGGGCCATGTCTATGTGGCACAGCCCCCGCTGTTCAAGGTGCAGAAGGGCAGCACCATCAAATACGCTTACAACGACGCCGAAATGGCCCTGCTCTCGCAGGAGATGCCCGGCGCGAAGATCAACCGCTATAAGGGCCTTGGTGAGATGAACCCGGAGCAGCTCTGGGAGACCACCATGAACCCCGAGAACCGCGTCATCGTCCGCATCACCATCGAGGATGCCGAGAAGGCCGATGAGGCGTTCACCATCCTGATGGGCGATCAGGTGGAGCCCCGCCGCCGCTTTATCGAGACCAACGCCCAGTACGCAAAGCTCGACGTGTAATTGGAGGAAACAATGGAAGAAGATTATGTGATGATACCGGGCAGCGGTACCAAGATGATCATCCGGGACGTCAAGAAGGAGATCGAAACGGCGTTTCTGGATTACTCCATGTCGGTCATCGTGGCCCGCGCCCTGCCGGATGTGCGTGACGGCCTGAAGCCTGTCCACCGCCGCATCCTCTACACCATGCACGAACGCGGCAACGACCCCAGCCATCCCTACCGCAAGTCGGCAGATACCGTCGGTGCTGTGCTGGGCTCTTACCACCCCCACGGCGACGCCTCCGTCTACGACGCCATGGTCCGTCTGGCACAGGATTTCTCCCTGCGCTACCCGCTGGTGGATGGTCAGGGTAACTTTGGTTCTGTGGACGGCGACCCCCCGGCTGCTTACCGTTACACCGAGGCCCGCATGAGCCGCATGGCGGTCGAGATGCTGACCGACATCGACAAGGACACCATCAACTGGGACCCCAACTTCGACGAGACGAAGAAAGAGCCCAGCGTCCTGCCCTGCCGCTTCCCCAACCTGCTGGTCAACGGCAGTCAGGGCATCGCCGTCGGTATGGCCACCAACATCCCGCCCCACAACCTCAGTGAGGTCATCGACGGCTGCGTGGCCTATATCGAGGACCCTGACATCGACCTGCCCGGCCTGATGGAGCACATCAAGGGACCGGACTTCCCCACTGCCGGCATCATCATGGGCCGAAGCGGCATCCGCGCCGCCTACGCCACCGGCCGCGGCAAAATTACTCTGCGGGGCCGTGCCACCATCGAAGAGACCAAGAATGGCCGCACCCAGATCATCATTACGGAAATTCCGTATATGGTCAACAAGGCCCGTCTTATCGAGAACATGGCCGACCTCGTGAAGGAAAAGCGCATCGAGGGCATCACCGGCCTGAACGATGAGACCAACCGCAAGGGTATGCGCATCGTGGTGGATATCCGCAAGGACGCCAACGCACAGGTCATCCTGAACCAGCTGTACCAGTACACCCAGCTGCAGGATACCGTGGGCGTCATCATGCTGGCCATCGACCACAAGGTGCCGAAGGTCATGACCCTGAAACAGATGATACAGAAGTACGTCGAGTTCCAGGATGAAGTCGTCCGCCGCCGCACGCAGTATGATTTGAAGAAGGCCAAGGAGCGCGCCCACATCCTCGAGGGTCTGAAAAAGGCCACCGACATCGTGGACGAGCTCATCGCTACCATCCGCGCCTGCAAGGGCGGCATGGCCGAGGCAAAGGCCGCGATCATGGAGCAGTTCGGCTTCGACGACCCGCAGGCCGACGCTATTGTGAAGTTGCAGCTGGGCCGTCTGGCTGGTCTTGAGATCCTCAAAATCGAGGAAGAGCTGTCCAGCTTACAGGCAAAAATCAAGGATTGGGAGGACATCCTCGCCAACGACGCCCGTGTTCTGGAGATCGTCAAGAACGAGCTGCTGGACATGAAGAAACGCTTTGGAGACGAGCGCCGCACTGAGATACAGTCCGTCACCGGTGAAGTGGACATCGAAGACCTCATCGCTGAGGAACAGTGCGTCTACACCCTCACCGAGGCCGGCTATATCAAGCGCCAGCTCAAGGCCACCTATCAGGCCCAGAAGCGCGGCGGCCGCGGCATTTCCGGCATGACCCGCAAGGAAGAAGACATCGTGCAGGAGATGTTCGTTGGTTCCACCCACGATTATGTGCTGTTCGTCACCGACAAGGGCCGCCTGTTCCGCATCAAGGGCTACACCATCGCCGAGGGCAGCCGCACCAGCAAGGGCACCAACATCGTCAACCTGCTGCAGCTGGCCGAGGGCGAAAAGGTCACCAACATGCTCTGCCAGAGCAAGGATACGGCCAACGAGGGCGGTTTTGTGACCATGGTCACAAAGCAGGGCCTCATCAAGCGCACCCCGCTGGAGCAGTACGCCAACATCCGCAAGACGGGCCTCATCGGCATTGCGCTCAACGAGGGCGACGCGCTGGCATGGACCCGCCTGACCACCGGCAATGATATGCTCATCGTGGCTACCCGCAACGGTCAGGCCATCCGCTTCAACGAGGCCGATGCCCGCCCGATGGGCCGCAGCGGCCACGGCGTCCGTGCGATCAAGCTGGCCGAGGGCGACGAGGTCGTCGGCGTCTGCATCTGCCGCGAGGGCGGCACGGTGCTCACCGTCACCGAAAACGGCAAGGGCCGGCGCTCTGACATCGACACCTACCGCATCACCGCCCGCGGCGGCAAGGGCATCCGCAACTACGACGCCTCCAAGGACAAGGTGGCAGCCGTCAAGATCGTGGATGACATCGACGATGTGCTGCTGAGCAGTCAGGAGGGCATCATCATCCGCCTGCACGCCAACGAGATCCCCGTCCAGAGCCGCTACGGCTCCGGTGTCCGGGTCATGCGTCTGGGCGAGAACGATAAGGTGATGGTGCTGGCCCGCACCGACCACGACGACGAGGCACAGACCGAGAGCATCGAGGCCGATACCGAGGACGAGCCCACTGCCGAGCAGCTGGCGGAGATGGAAGCAGCCGATGAGGCATCGGCCGCCGAAGCTCCCGAGGCTGATACCGGCGACGAGGAATAAACCTTATTTCCACACATAGACTGACCCTGCGGGGGAGTACACGCTTTCTGCGGTGCTCTCCCGCAGGTTTTTTCAAAAAATCACGGTTATACTGGACAAATCCGCTGTTTGTGTGGTACTATGGCCAGACAACAAGAAAGATCCTCATGGGGGAGTAGCAGGCGCTGTTTTGCAGGCGGCGCAGCAAGTCAACACAATGACGGCCCGGGCGGCTGTCTGGCTTGCTTTCATTTGCGAGACTCATGTGCTTTGGTGCGAGTACCACGCCCATTCCACATGGAGTCAGTTTGTAAAAATCCGACCCGGAATTGGCGAAATGCGCGCCGATCCCGGGTCTTTTGTCTGCCCACCAATTCCGGTCAAATCAGGAGGCATCGTTATGGAATGGAGTTTTTTGTTTTTCTTCAACAGCGCCCTGCTGGGCGTGGGCCTTGCCATGGATGCGTTTTCCGTCTCGATGGCAAACGGTCTGCATGACCCTCAGATGTCCCGCCGCCGGGGCGTCCAGATCGCAGGCACCTTCGCCATCTTTCAGGCTGTCATGCCCATGACGGGCTGGGTCTGCGTCCACACCATCGTGGAGCTGTTCTCTTCGTTTGAAATGTTCATCCCCTGGATCGCCCTCATCCTGCTGGGCTACATCGGCGGTAAAATGCTCATCGAGGGCATCAAGGGCGAAGAGGCCGAGGAAGCCGCTGAGCTGAGCGCGGGCGCCCTCTTCATGCAGGGCGTCGCCACCAGCATCGACGCGCTGTCGGTGGGCTTCACCATCTCGGAGTACGGCTGGTTTATGGCGCTGGTCTGCTCCCTCATCGTGGCGGCCGTCACCTTTTTCATCTGCGAAGCCGGCCTTGCCATCGGCAAAAAGTTCGGCACCAAGCTCTCCGGCAAAGCCTCCGTCCTCGGCGGCGTCATCCTCATCGGCATCGGCCTGGAAATCTTCATCTCCGGCATGATGGGCTGAGAAAAAATATAGAAAAGCGGCACATTCTCCTTTGCGGGGGATGGGCCGTTTTTTGTTGAACAGGGCTCTTGTGTGCCGGGATAAACTGAAACGACGTTTGTTGTCAGATTGATGCAATTTCAGGGACGATTTTATTAAATAACACAAATTTATCAAAACTACTTGACAAATATGTACGGGGGGGGGGTAAATTTATGGAGACAGAGAGGACAGCTAAGGTCTTCTATTGTCGATTTTGAAAATGTGGGAGGAAATTTACCATGAGATTAGCAAAAAAGGTAATGGCAGTCGCACTGGCTGCGGCTATGACGGTTTCGATGCTCACCGCCTGCGGCGGTGGTGGCGGTGGTGGAAACGGCGGCGCGTCCAGCGATTCTGATTCTTCGTCGAGCAGTAGTTCCAGCTCGAGCAGCAGTTCTAGTTCCTCTAGCAGCTCTTCGAGTTCTTCTTCGAGTTCCTCAAGCAGTTCCAGTTCTTCCAGTTCGGCTTCCAGTGATAGTACAGAGGACAAGGAAAAGAGCACCGCTGATCTGGCGGGAATTACCGGTGCAAAAAGAATGTATTCTCTGACGGGAAGCCGCATAATGGCTTATCTTGATAAGCTGGAAGGCGATTATACAGAAAAGACTTACACGGAATATAAATATCACGGCATGGTCATTGAAAGAAGCAACGAGGTGGAGGCTGGAAACGATACTCGCATCTACAGTGAAGATGATGACTATATCCAGCTGATCGATACCGTACAGGGCAAGCTGTGGGACATCGATAAAGAAGAAGGAACCTACACGGTGCAGGCTTGGAAAGGATCTGATTCTTCTTCCTCTGGTTCCAGCAGCGGAGGTGATATTGATACTTCCAAGATCTCCGAGATGTGGACCGGAAAATATAAGGTCGGTTCGAAGAGCTACGATGCAGAAGCTTTAGTGCTGAATTTGACCGATAAAAATGGAACCTATCGCATGGTAATGATTTGCTGCTTTGACGGAAAAGTAAATCCGGAGTATATCATCTCGAAAAACGAAGTGTCGAAGGACAAGCTGGAAGAAATTGAAAATGTTCACATCATCGACTTCAAACCGTATGCAATGGATAAGTATATGGATTTTGAAAAGATTTTGAGCAATTATACCCCAGCTAGCGACGATACTCTGTATTGATAATAGTGAAAGCGCCCCTGCACATTTGTGCAGAGGCGCTTTTTTGTTCCCCATGGAACATCATTCAAAATAATCGGCGTACTCCTCGGTGAGCTTGGAACCCAGACGGCGGATGCCGCCGTAAAGGTGGCGTTCCACCAGCGGCTCAAAGGCTGCGAGGTCACACCGCTCGATGGCGTCAATGAGATTGTGATGGTCGGCCACCACCTCGGCGAGCCCGCCGGTGGTCAGAGTGTCCAGCATCCGGAAGCGGCTGTAGTCGGCGTGGGCGTTCTGCAAGGTGCGCCAGAGATACATTTTGCCCATGGCAGAGAACCACGTCTCGTGGAGCCGGGTATCGGCCTCGTAGAGACGGTTGAAGTCCAGCGTTTCGGCCTTGGCCAGCTCGTCGTAGGCGGCGGCACGCTGGCGGATGAGGGCGCGGTGCTCCGGTGTGCAGTGGGGCGCAAAGTCCCGCAGGACCCGGGCCTCTACCGCGATGCGCTCATAGATCAGCTCGTCCACGATGTCCCGGTTCAGCCGGGTGACGGTGGTGCCTTTGTAAGGCACGATCTTCACCAGCCCGTTCTCCTGTAACCGCTGCAGCACCACCCGGATGAGGGAGCGGGGCGCGCCGAAGCGGGTGCAGAGCGGGTTTTCACTCAGCGAACAGCCGGGCCGGAGGGTCAGATCGATGATCTCCCGCTCGAGGACGGCGTATATTTCAGAATCTGTTTTATACTGTTGTTCCATTGTCGTTTTCCTGTCTGATGCCCCAAGCGGGCCATGTCCCGGGGACCGGGAGGCGGAAGTCCATTACCTTTCCGGTGTCGGGATGGATGAAGCGGAGCCGTGCGCTCTGAAGCGCAATGTCTCCCTTGATGCGGCTGCCGTATTTGCCGTCGCCCCAGAGCGGGTGGCGGCGGGACGCGAACTGCACCCGGATCTGGTGGGTGCGCCCGGTGTGGAGGGTGACGTCCGCGAGACTGGCGCTGCCGTCCGGGGCAGAGGCAGAAATGCGATATTCCAGCACAGCCTCCTTCACGCCCTTGCGCGGACGGCTCACCGGAAAAACACGGCCTTTCCGGCTGTCCTTGAATAAGTAGTCCCGCAGGACGCCTTCGGCGGGCAGCTTTTCGTCCGGCCCGCCTGCGATGAGGGCGCGGTATTGTTTCACGAAAGGCGGCGCGTCCGGTGTGCCGGCGTCAGGCTCGGCCCGGCCATCCTGTTCGGCATAAACCTGTTGGCTCTGCGTCACCTGCCGGCTGAGGGCGGCGGCTGCCTGCGGGGTCTTTGCATAGACCATCAGACCCGACACGCCGGTGTCCAGCCGGTGGATGACGCCCACATAGGCGTCGGGCCTGCCCCAGAGCTTCCGCAGGGCGGCGGGTACGCCGTCCTCGCTGGAAAGTCCGGCGGGCTTGTCCAGAACCACGAGGGCTGTATCTTCGTAGAGTATCACAGCCTGCCCTCGTCCACCAGCGCCTTGAGCTTGAGCACGCCCGCGATGGTCTTGCCGTCCTTTATCTCGCCGCTCATGACCATCTCGTAGGCTTTTGCCAGCGGGATGCGGTCGGGCGTCAGGAACTCGTCGTCGTCCAGATGCATCTGGGTGGTGTGCAGGCCGGTGGCCACCCACATATAGATGATCTCGGTGTCATAGCCCACCGTGGGGTAGAACTCGCCCAGCGGGGTGTAGTGGTCGGCGGTCAGGCCGCACTCTTCGCCCAGCTCCCGCTTGGCGGCTTCGAAGGGGTCTTCGCCCTTTTCCAGCTTGCCGGCGGGCAGCTCCCACAGCTCCTGCTGCATGGCGTAGCGGAACTGGCGCACCATGCAGAGGGTGCCGTCCTCAAAATACGGTACGATGCAGGCCCCGCCGTGGTGGTGGACCACCTCCCGGATAGAAGTCTCACCGTTTTCCAGCAGAGCCACGTCTTTGGTCAGCGTGACCACCCGGCCCTCAAAGAGAACTTCGCTCGAGAGCGTCTTTTCAAAATGTGCAGCATCCATCGTTTTGTGCCTGTCCTCCCCTGCGCTGTGCAGCGCATGATACTATAGATAAAGTTTACGGCAGAATCTGTACAAATGTCAATTATAAATTTAGAATTTTGTAAGAAAAAGCCTCATGGATACTGGATTTTGGAGCATAACACCGTCATGGATGCAGCAAAGAACACATCTGTAAAAAAGCGCTAAAAAATTTCTTGAATTTTTGTTGTGTTTTTACAGTCGGTTTGCGTTGCCTTTACCGGCGGAATTTGCTATTATATTAGATGAGCAATAGTGCCTTCATGGGGTTCTCCGGCCCCGGGCAGGGCTATTGCCCTCGATGAGCGTGTGCTTTTGCGGAGTTCTCCGGCTCCGGCGAAGTGCGGCGCTTATCAGTTGAGCAATACGTTTTTCAAAGGAGTTCTCCGGCTCCGGCAAAAAGACGTTTGCCCCGCGCAGAAGGTACCAAATTCTGAATGGAGGAAGAAAAATGCCTAGAGCAAAGCAAACCATGGATGGCAATACCGCTGCCGCTCATGTAGCATATGCCTACACGGACGTGGCTGCCATCTACCCCATTACCCCGTCTTCTCCGATGGCTGACTCTGTGGACCAGTGGTCTGCAGCCGGCCAGAAGAACATCTTCGGCAATCAGGTCAAGGTCGTTGAGATGGAGTCCGAGGCCGGCGCCGCTGGTGCTGTCCACGGCTCTCTGGGTGCAGGTGCTGTTACCACCACCTTCACCGCTTCTCAGGGCCTGCTGCTGATGATCCCCAACATGTACAAGATCGCTGCTGAGCAGCTGCCCTGCGTGTTCGATGTTTCTGCACGTACCGTTGCTACCCAGTCCCTGAACATCTTCGGTGATCACAGCGACGTTATGGCATGCCGCCAGACCGGCTTCGCAATGCTGGTCGAGAGCAGCGTGCAGGAAGTCATGGATCTGTCCCCTGTTGCCCATCTGGCAGCGATCGAGGGCAAGGTTCCCTTCCTGAACTTCTTCGACGGCTTCCGTACTTCTCACGAGTACCAGAAGATCGAGAAGTGGGACTACGCCGACCTGAAGGAAATGTGCAACATGGAG
>ERZ1034976.3394-NODE-3394-length-10134-cov-11.826967_pt1 | contig 10134 bp, 7 predicted proteins | sample MGYA00520623_ERZ1034976 | MGnify/ENA primary metagenome ERZ1034976 (study PRJEB33766, sample SAMN09781774) | gut metagenome | biome: gut microbiome | host: Homo sapiens | place: Madagascar | study: EMG produced TPA metagenomics assembly of the PRJNA485056 data...
TAGAAAAGGGCACAGGAAAGAGCCTTCCGTGGGGCACACTCTCAGGCATCAGACCAACCAAGATAGCCATGAAGTGCATAGAGGACGGCATGAGCGATAAGGAAACCTACGACTATCTGAAGGAAACTTACCTCGCAAGCGATGAGAAAATCGACCTCTCAATAGGTATAGCAAAGCGCGAGAAGGCACTGCTCGATAGGGTGGACTATGACAACGGCTACAGCCTGTACATAGGCATACCATTCTGCCCGAGCACCTGTGCATACTGCTCGTTTACCTCATACCCGCTGGGTGTGTGGAAAAACCGCGTAGACGATTACCTCGACTCACTCGAGAAGGAGATAGACTACACGGCGCAGAAGTTCTACCACAAGAAGCTAAACTCTATTTACATAGGAGGCGGTACACCGACCACACTAAGCCCTGCGCAGCTTGACAGGCTTATCAGAAAAATCAAATGCAGCTTTGATTTAAAGGACTGTCTGGAATTTACAGTGGAAGCAGGCAGACCGGACTCCATCACGAGAGAAAAGCTCCGGGCATTAAAGAAAAACGGCATCAGCCGTATATCAGTAAATCCACAGACCATGAAGCAGCAGACACTTGATATAATAGGAAGACACCACACAGTAGATGATACGATACAAAGCTTCAAGCTCGCGCGTGAGCTGGGCTTTGACAACATAAACATGGACCTCATCATGGGACTTCCGGAGGAGACACTTGATGATGTAAGGCACACAATGGAGCTGGTGAAGGAGCTGGCGCCTGACAATGTCACTATCCATTCACTCGCAGTAAAGCGAGCTGCAAGACTCACCATCTTCAAGGATCGCTACAGCGATATGCAGATGGTCAACACCCAGGAGCATATGGATCTCTGCGCAGCCTACTGTAAGCAGATGGGGCTTGAGCCATACTACCTCTACAGACAGAAGGGCATGGCAGGCAACATGGAAAACGTGGGCTATGCGGCAAAGGGCAAGGCCGGCGTATACAACATACTGATCATGGAGGAAAAGCAGACCATCGTGGCCTGCGGAGCCGGAGCAAGCACCAAACGCGTCTGGCCTGTACCAAATCCGGACGGCACACACCGCATCGACAGATGCGAGAATGTCAAGGATGTAGGGCAGTATATCGCAAGGATTGATGAGATGATAGAGAGGAAGCAGAGGCTGTTTGAGGAGTAATAAGCAGCATGACATATAATAATGTATAATTATTGGTGCTGTAATATCATAGCGATTAGCGAATGTGTCAAAAATTATAAAGAAAACCTAATATTCATTGACAAGGGATTAAAAATGGGTGAAAATAAATTATTAGAAAACCCTGATTAGATACAGAAAAATATATAAATAACCGAATAAAACATACGTAAAACAAAATAGGCTAAAATAATTCGGGGGGGTACAAAGGTACCTCCACTAGAACAGGTATAAAGGAAAATAAAAGATACCATAAGGAGAATTTGGAAAGAATGTACAGAAAGAAAGGCAGAGGATGGACAAAGCATATAGACTTTATGCTTATAGATATCGCATGCATTGTTATAGCATTTTTTATTTCATATGTGATACGCTTCGGCTTTAATAACCCGTACGTGGACAAGGACTACCGTATACTGGGGGTAGCATTTCTTCTGATAGATTTCTTTGTGGAGATAATGGCAGACTCATTCAAGAATGTCCTAAAGAGAGGATATCTGGATGAACTCATATCGACCTGCAAGCACGCAATGCTTGTATTTCTGGCGACAGCGCTATTTCTGTTCACTACACAGATGGCTGATATATACTCGCGATTATCATTTTATATCATGTTTCCAATCTATGTGACAATATCATATGTAGCAAGAATTGCACTCAAGAGCTTTCTTAAGAAAAAGGGCTTCGGAGCATCTAAGAAATCACTGCTTGTCATAGCACCCGATGCCATGCTTCGTGATACACTGCGCACAGTGGAGAAAAGCTGTATAGGCTATACAAAGATAGTAGCAGCTTCACTGGATACAGACATGAAGGGTAAGACTATATGCAGCATACCGATAGTTGCAAACCACGATGGCATAGTGGACTATGCGTGTGATGAGTGGGTGGACGAGGTACTCATCCCACCGTGCAGCGAGGATGAATATCCGGAGAAGATGACTGATATATTCCTTGAGATGGGAATAGCAGTACATACAGGAATAGCCAAAAACGGCACAGCCCAGGGCGGTTATAAGCAGATAGAAAAGATAGGTGACTACACAGTAGTTACATCAAGCGTAAACTATGCCAATACCAGCGCACTTCTGGTAAAGAGGTGCATGGATATAGTCGGAGGACTGGTGGGCTGCCTGTTCACACTAATCATCATGATATTTGTGGGACCGGCGATATACATAGCCTCGCCGGGACCGATATTCTTCTCGCAGGAGAGAATCGGCAGGAACGGCAGAAAGTTCAAGATGTATAAATTCCGCAGCATGTACATGGATGCCGAGGAGCGAAAGAAGGAGCTTGCGGCACAGAATAAAGTGGGCGACGGAATGATGTTTAAGATGGACTTCGATCCGAGAATCATAGGCAATAAGGTGCTACCAAACGGAAAGAAGAAAACCGGAATTGGGCAGTTTATCAGGAAAACAAGCCTGGATGAATTTCCACAGTTCTTCAATATACTAGTGGGAGATATGAGCCTAGTAGGCACCAGGCCACCGACACTGGATGAGTGGGAGAAGTATGAACCACATCACAGAGCCAGAATGTCATTTAGACCCGGACTGACCGGACTGTGGCAGGTAAGTGGCAGGAGTAACATCACAGACTTTGAGGAAGTGGTAAAGCTGGATACCCAGTATATTGGGGAGTGGAGTGTTAAGGGAGATATGAAGATTCTCTTTAAGACAATTACAGGCGTATTAAAGAGTGATGGAGCAGTTTAAAAGACGTGAACAGACGAAAGAGTAAGCATAAAGAAAAACTTAATATTGCTATGTTTGGTCAAAAAAGAATTCCATCAAGAGAAGGCGGAGTTGAAATAGTGGTTGAAGAACTTTGTACAAGGATGGTTGCACAAGGGCATAATGTGACATGCTACAACAGAGGTGGACATCATGTGAGTGGTTCTGAGTATGATTCAAAAAGACTTAAAGAATATAAAGGAATAAAGCTCAAAACAGTACCTACAATAGAAAAGAAAGGTCTTGCGGCTGTATCAGCGTCTTTTTTTGCGGCATTATGTTGTGCTTTTGGCAAATATGATGTTGTGCATATTCATGCTGAGGGACCAGCATTTTTCACTTGGTTGCCAAAGCTGTTTAGTAAAAAAGTGATTGTCACAATACATGGGTTGGATTGGCAGCGTGAGAAATGGAAAAGTGGTTTTGGGGCAAAATTCATACATCATGGTGAAAAGAATGCTGTAAAGTATGCAGATGAAATTGTTGTGCTAAGTAAAGGGGTTCAGGATTATTTCAAAAAAGAGTATGGAAGAGAAACAGTGTTCATTCCAAATGGAGTGAATAGACCAAAAATCCAAGAAGCTGAATTGATTACAAAAAAATATGGTTTGGAAAAAGATTCTTACATATTATTTTTAGGACGATTAGTTCCGGAAAAAGGAATCAGATATCTAGTTGAGGCATTTAAGAATGTTAAGACGGATAAGAAGCTAGTAATAGCCGGTGGTTCAAGTGATACAGATTCATTTATGAATGAATTAAAAGATTTAGCAAAAGATGATGACAGGATTATTTTTACAGGATTTGTTCAGGGACAGATATTGAAGGAATTATATAGTAATGCTTATGTATATACATTGCCTTCAGACCTGGAGGGAATGCCTCTGAGCCTTTTGGAAGCTATGAGTTATGGAAATTGTTGCTTGGTTTCAAATATCCCAGAGTGTACAGAAGTTGTAGAAGACAAGGCATTGGTATTTAAGAAGTCAGATGTTAATGATTTACTCACCAAAATTCAAAAGGCATGTGATTGTCCAGAGATGATTATGAAAATGAAAGAACAAGCGACTGATTTTATTTGCAGAAAATACAACTGGGAGTTTGTTACAGATGAAACAATGAATCTATATAGGAGATAATGATGAGAGTTTTGATGATAAATAAGTTTCTATATCCAAATGGTGGTTCCGAAACTTACATATTTAAATTAGGTGAACATTTAATCAAAATGGGTCATGAAGTGCAGTATTTTGGTATGGAACACAAAGGTCGATGTGTTGGAAATAGAGTTAATGCTTACACATCTGATATGGATTTCCATGGTGGTTCAAAGATAAGTAAATTAACATATCCTGTTAAAACAATTTACAGTAAAGAAGCAAGAATACAGATTAGAAAAGTATTAGATGATTTCAAGCCTGATGTATGTCATTTGAATAATTTTAATTATCAGTTAACTCCTTCTATAATCCTAGAGATTGTGAAGTGGCGCAAGGAATCTGGATGTAATTGTAAAATTGTTTTTACAGCGCATGATTATCAACTTGTCTGTCCTAATCATATGTTGAACAATCCTAATACTCATCAAAATTGCGAGAAATGTCTTGGTGGACATTTCATGAATTGTGTAAAAGGTAAATGTATACATGGCTCAACTGCGAAGTCGGTTATTGGAATGATGGAAGCAGAGCTTTGGAAGCTGAAAGGAACTTATAAATATATTGATAAAATAATATGTTGTTCAGAATTTATGAAGACAAAGATGGACAGTAACCCAGTTTTTGCTCAAAAGACAGTAGCGATGCACAATTTCATTGACAGAGGAGAATGGAAAGTGACCCCGAAGAAAGATTATGTTCTATATTTTGGACGTTTTTCTGAGGAAAAAGGCATCTGTACACTCATCAAGGTCTGCAAGGAAATGCCGGATGTACAGTTCATCTTCGCCGGTACTGGCCCATTGGAGGATGATATCAAGGGTATAAGTAACATTAAGAATGTAGGCTTTCAAAATGGTGAGAAATTGGAAAAACTTATCCGTGAGGCTAGATTTTCGATTTATCCGTCTGAGTGGTATGAGAACTGTCCATTCTCTGTAATGGAATCCCAGATGTACGGTACGCCGGTGCTCGGAGCAAATATTGGGGGAATTCCTGAACTGATTCAAGTTGGTAAAACAGGTGACTTGTTTGAGAGTGGCAATGCAAAAGAACTGAAGAGGAAGATTCAGAAGCTCTGGAGTGATAAGAAACTATGCGAAGAATATAGTAGGAATTGCAAGGACGTCAGCTTCGATACCATCGATGAGTATTACGAGAAAATTATTAAGGAATATCAGTAAGAGAGGAGGACAGGCCGATGGTTTATATGCTGTTTGATAACCCGGCTGATAAACAGAATATGACATTTCTGAACAGCTATGAAACAGCCAAGATTCGGCAGGTTTATCCGCCTCAGAAATGTAATTCTGCTAAGGAAATGCTGGACGCCTGCAAAGACATAATCAAGCAGTCGGTCGATGGCGATACGATCATCTTTTGGTATGATTTTATGGCGGTTCTGTGCTGGTGGTTATGCAAAGTGCAGTTCAAAAACAGAAAGATAATTGCACTGAATATTCTGCTTAAAGATAAAGCAACTGCAAAAAATAAGCTGGCAAAGTTTTTATACAAGCCGATGCTGAAATCGAAAAGGGTTCAGGCGACTGTGACTTCAAGGAAATATGGGGAACACTTGAATGAAATGCTCGGAATCTCGAAACAGTACACGCTGCTACATGACATCTATCATGGTGGTTATAGTATTGAATATGAGGGAAAAGTTATTCCGAATACGGTGTTCTGCGGCGGCCGGAACGGTCGCGACTGGGAGTTTTTGATTAGAATTGCGCAGGCGATGCCGGAAGTTACATTCAACTGTGTTATGCCGAAGGATAAGTATGAAGAGTACAAAGAAAACTTCGGCAAAAATATGGTGGTGAGGTCTGATATTCCTGAACAGGAATTCATTGAGTTCATGTGTCAGTCACAGCTGGTAGTTACACCGTTGGATACGGAGGCACCGGCTGGATTGATTGCTTTTTACCAGGCAGCCGCCAATGGGAAGATGGCAATTACGTTGGATACGGTAACTACACAGGAGTATTTTGCCGATGGCAGAGGTGCTTTGTGTGGAAAGAATATAGAAGACTGGAAAAACAAAATTCGGTACTACTTACAGCATAGCGAAGAAACTGATGCTAGTGCGGCAAAGTTTAAGAATTTCCTCGAGATTGAGTGTTCCGAGGAGAAATATGCAAAGACATTGTGGAGGATGCCGGCGGAATGAAAGAGAGATATGAAGGAATAGACGGCTTGAAAGCCTATTCCATATTAGGGATTGCACTGATGCATATCTTTGAAAATGGAGATTTTGGTTTGACGGGGTATATGTTTAAAAAAGTAATTCCGTCATTCACTGATTTGGTTTTTCTTTTTATGATGGTCAGCGGATTTGGTATGTGCTGTGGTTATTACCAGAAGATTGTTGAACAGAAAATCAGCATAGAGAATTTCTATAAGAAGCGGTACATCAAAATTTGGCCGTACTTTGCATTACTTTGTGCGTTGGACTTTGTGATTTCACCGAGCAAGGAATCCTTATATGAGGTTTTCGCAAATTTGACGCTTTGTCAAGGGTTACTCCCAAATGCAAATATTTCCGTCATCGGTGTGAGTTGGTCACTGGCCGTCATTTTTGTGTTTTATATGTTGTTCCCATTCTTCTGTTACCTGATTGGAAATAAGAAGAGGGCGTGGGGAGTGGCAGTTTTAGCATTGACATTTAATTATGTGTGTAGCATCTATTTCTTTGATGCAAATCATATTTCAAAATTCAGTCCACGAACCAATATAATATACGATGCAATTTATTTTATTGCAGGTGGTCTGATTTTCCTTTATAGGAAGGAATTGGCTGAGTTTGCATCAAAGTACAGGATTATCGCGGGAGCGATTCTGCTAATTGCCACAGTTGCTTATTTTACATTAGGTGGCTCGACGCTTACATTGTTGTTCTTCTGTGTGGCAGCATTGGTTTATACCCTTGGCTGTAGAAAAAAGGGGGGGGCTACTGGTCAACTCAGTCGCCAAGTTTCTCGGCAGTATCTGCTTCGAGATTTACCTGTGTCACATGGTAATTTATCGTGTGCTTGAGAAGTTACACCTTGTCCATATATTTGGAAACGGTCTACTGGCATATATCTTTACGGCTATCGCAGTCATCTGTGGTTCAGTTGTGTTCTCGGTGTGTGCCAAGTGGTTCTTAAATAAAATAGAAAAATTTTTAAAAGAGCGAGTAAACAATAGGAGAGTTAATCATGTCTGAAGAAAAAAAGTTAAATGGTACGGTTATTGTCACTTACCGCTGCAATGCGCGTTGCTCTATGTGCAACCGTTATAAAGCACCTTCCAAGCCAGAAGAAGAAATTAGCATAGAGACTATTAAAAAGTTACCTAAAATGTACTTTACGAATATTACAGGAGGCGAGCCTTTTATTCGTACTGATTTGAAAGATATAGTTAGGGAGTTATATAAGAAGTCTGACCGTATCGTTATTTCGACAAATGGTTTCTTTACGGATCGTATCGTTGATTTGTGCAAAGAGTTTCCACAGATTGGTATTCGTATTTCTATCGAAGGTTTGGAACAGACAAACAACGAAATTCGTGGGTTACAGAATGGCTACCAGCGTGGTTATGGTACATTGAAGAAGTTGCGAGAGATGGGCATGAAGGATGTTGGATTCGGTATGACCGTTCAGGATAAGAATGCTCCTGATTTGGTTCCATTGTATAAAATTTCTGATGAAATGGGAATGGAATTTGCTACGGCTTCACTACATAATAGCTTTTATTTTGTTGAGGCAAAGAATATTATTAATGACCGTCCTATGGTTGCAAAGAACTTTGAAAATTTAGTTAATGAACTACTGTGTAGTAATAGTCCAAAGAAGTGGTTTAGAGCATATTTCAACCATGGTTTGATTAATTATATTTATGGGCAGAAGCGTTTACTGCCATGTGATATGAGTTTTGATACTTTCTTTATTGACCCATATGGTGATGTTATGCCTTGCAATGGAACCAAAGATAAAGAAGTTATGGGAAACCTAAACAATCAGTCATGGGATGAACTGTGGAACAGTCCTGAGGCTGCGAAGGTTCGTGCGAAGGTTCGTTGTTGTGACCGTGATTGTTGGATGATTGGCTCTGTTTCTCCGGCTATGCATAAGTATATATGGAAGCCAGCTACATGGGTTTTAGTTCATAAGTTTAAAGCATTATTTAGTAAGCATCCATATAGTATGTATGAACTGAAGATTTGTCGTGATTATCGTGATGGAAAAGTAACTAAAGAAGAGTTGGATAAGTGCAGCACCTGCGATATGAACTGTGTAATTAATAATGGTTTGAGCGAGGCAAGTAAGGAAGAGTTAAAGCATAAGACAGGTGAAGAAATTGTAGATGCAGATATAGCTCAGCAGATGGGGACAAAATGATGCATGAAAAGGTAGCGGTAAAAGAAAGAGAGAAATGGATTGATTATGTAAAAGTAATAGCGTGTATATTGGTTGTTCTAGGCCATTTTTTTCAGAGTATGACTAAAGCAAATATTTTACCAGAGAATAATTTATACAAATGGTTTGAAATGACAATATATTACTTCCATGTGCCGTTATTTTTTATTTGCAGTGGATACTTATATCAAAAGTATAGTAGAGTAACTAGCGTAGACTGCTGGTGTAAAAATATATTGAAGAAAGCATTAGCACTTGGGGTACCGTATATGACTTTTTCTACTGCAACCTGGGTACTGAAAAAGGTGTTTTCAAGTAGTGTCAACGATAAAATTGGCGGATTGGGAGATACGTTGTTTTTTCATCCTACAGCTCCATATTGGTATTTATATGCATTACTCTTTATTTTTATTATTACACCGACATTTTGTAATATTAAAGTTACTATATTTGGATTAGCAATCTCATTCCTTGTAAAGATCCTGATTTTGATAATGGGGGGGAGCAATATTTACGCAATATCTACAGTTCTATCAAATGAAATCTGGTTTGTACTTGGTATGAGTATTTGTGTATTTAATATACATCTGAAAAACAAGAAGATACAAGGAATGATAAGTGGATGTCTGTTCGTTATATTGAGTGTTGTAATATATACGAAGGAATTTCATAATGATGGAATTTCATTTGCGATGGGATTGTTAGCTTGTGAAGCAGTTATCGTTATTGTGTCTAGTTTTGAAAATAAATTTGGAAAAGGAATGAAATTTCTCGCAAAATATACAATGCCTATTTTTTTAATGCATACTTTATTTGCTGCACCTATAAGATCAATTTTACTAAAGTTAAATATTAATAATGCATTAATTCATGTTGTTATTGGATTAAGCATCAGCTTCAGTGGTCCGATAGTGGCAAATATGTTTATGGAAAAAACTAAATGGTTAGAATTTTTTCTATATCCCAATAAAGTACTTAATTCTATTTCAAAGCAAAAATAATGTACATGTTATAAGATTAGAACAAATTATATGAGGAGAATTAAATGTGTAAAACAGTTCTTGTATTGCTTTCAACATATAATGGTGAGAAGTATTTAGCAGAACAATTAGATACTATTTTAAATCAAACAAAAAAGAATATACTGGTTTCTATTTTAATAAGAGATGATGGTTCAAAAGATTGTATAGAATTAGTTGAAGGAGATAATGTTGGACCAGCTCAAAGTTATAGAAAATTAATTCAACTTGCTAGAGATGATTTTGATTATTATGCATTTGCAGATCAAGATGATATTTGGCTTGAGGATAAAATAAGTATTGCATCTGGCGACATGGAGTGTGCGGATAGTGGTATTCCTATTTTATGGTATAGTGCAGTTCTGAAAAAATATAGTGATGGAAGAAGCGCGTATTTCCATTGTGATGTAGAACGAGCGAATGACTTTAGGTCTATAATCGAAACATTTGCTACAACGAATGGTTGTTCTATGGTATTTAACAATGCTTTATTTAAAATATTAAAAGCAATTCCTGATGGTGTAATTGACATGCATGATAGTTGGATAAATGCTGTTTGTATAGCATGTGGAGGAATGGTAATATCAAATAAAAAAGCATATGTTATT
>ERZ1034976.3403-NODE-3403-length-10124-cov-5.817857_pt1 | contig 10124 bp, 9 predicted proteins | sample MGYA00520623_ERZ1034976 | MGnify/ENA primary metagenome ERZ1034976 (study PRJEB33766, sample SAMN09781774) | gut metagenome | biome: gut microbiome | host: Homo sapiens | place: Madagascar | study: EMG produced TPA metagenomics assembly of the PRJNA485056 data...
GCTTGTCCCCCTTAACAATCCCTCTCCGCCGAGCTGAGCCAGCTCGACCGCAGTTCGCCTACGGCGGCAGAGTTAATTGCTTTCTTCTGCAGCTTTTCGCAGCAGTGCAATTTCTGCTGCATATCCAGCATCATCGTTCGGTGTTTCCAGAATAAACGGCAACTGTTTCAAAACTGGATGTCGGACAACAGCTTTCAAGGCCTCCAATCCAATATAACCCTGTCCAATTTTCTGATGGCGGTCTTTATGCGCCCCCAACGGATTCATACTGTCGTTTAAGTGTACTGCATACAAGCGATGCAAGCCAATTGTCTTGTCAAACTCCTCTAACACCGCTTCCAGATTTCCGGCAATATCATAACCGCCATCCCAGATATGGCAGGTATCCAGACACACACCCATTTTCTCTTGCAAGTGTACGCTGTCTAAAATTGCCCGCAGTTCTGAAAAGTTTCTGCCGACTTCACTGCCCTTTCCTGCCATTGTTTCCAGCAAAACGATCGTGGTCTGCTCCGGAAATAGCACCTCGTTCAGCGTTTCAGCAATCTGTGCAATTCCCACTTCTGCACCCTGTTTCACATGGCTGCCGGGATGAAAATTATAATACTGGTTTGGCGTGTATTCCATCCGCTGCAAGTCATCTGCCAGCATATCTTTCCCAAACTGCCGAATGCTGGGGTCAGCGGAACACAGATTCATGGTATACGGTGCGTGTGCAACGAGATGTTGCAGATCATGTTCTGCCGCATACGCTAAAAATGCAGCAACATCTTCTTTTTGAATCGGCTTTGCTTTTCCGCCCCGTGGATTTCGTGTGAAGAAAGCAAATGTCGTTGCTCCCAATGCAACTGCATGTTTTCCCATTTCCAAATAGCCTTTTGACGATGGCAAGTGGCATCCAATTCGCAGCATATTTATTCCCCCTGTTCAGTCGTTTGTTCTGTGGTTTCCGGTGTTTCAGATACTGGCTTGTCTGCTGGCGGTTCGGTGTTGTCCAAATCCGTCATAATCTCCTCCAGCACTTTTTTTGCATACTCATAATATTCCTGCATCACGGCTTCGCTCTTGTAACCCTCTGTCGGTTTCCGCAAGCTCAAGCATAAATCTCTGTCCAGCCGCCCTTCCGAATAGCCGATTTTCTGTGCAAAATCTGTATATCGCAAATAATACCCATATTCTCGCACATGAGAATCTTCCGGATACAGCTGCTCTAAATTCACCAGCGTATCTTCTGCGGAAATATAGTCATTTGCCTTTGCATCCGTCAGGAGCATGACACCTTCCGGCATCTGCATTTGTGTCGAAAGTTTGGTGGCGTTGGCAGTATAATAATCCATATCGTTAATATCATCTGATACGGGAATGCAATAAATGCTAACAGTGACTTTTCCATCTCCGTTTTCATCATCTACGAACTGCTCTAGATAGGTTTGCAGTTCTGCGGATTTCTTTTGCAATTCCTCGTTATCGGTCAAGACCATTAAAACGAAATCCGGCTTGACTTTGGTCAGCTGGTCATATGCCAGATAGCCAAAAAGCAATACCAATACAATTGTAATTCCCAGCCACCATTTATTATGGTAAAAAAAGTTGGAAATTCGCTTGCCGAGCGGCATTTTTTTCTTTTCGGGATGTTCTTCTGCAATCCGGTCGCTTTCGGTAATCACACCCTGTTTCAGGCGAATCAGTTCAATGCGGTCTTGCTGAATTTTTTTCTCATAGGCTTCCTTTTCTCGTTTTTCCTGCTCTGCAAGCTGTGCCTGCATCGCAGCTTCACGAGCTTCTTCCTGCTGCTGTTCTTTCGCATCAATCTCCCGCATGGTTTCGAGGAAACTTTTGCCTTTTTCTTTTTTCTTCTTTCCGGTAGGAGCAGTGGTTTCCTGCTCTGACGTTGTTTGTTTCGGGATTTCTTCTGCCATAAAAGACTCCTTTTTCCTGTAATGATTCATTCTCATTTAATATAAGCACAAAGGGGTGTCCCGTTTTCCGATGACACCCCTTCTGTTTTTCTGCATCTTTCTTTTTTGCAGCTTATGCTTCGGTTGTTTCCTCTGCTTCGTCTGCATCTTCTTCCGATTCCTGTCCATTCTTCGGCAGTGGCCGCATTGTCGGGAACAGCAGAACGTCCCGAATGGAAGCACTGTCGGTCAACAGCATTACCAGACGGTCTAAACCTAAGCCCAGACCACCCGTTGGCGGCAGACCATATTCCAATGCATTTACGAAATCTTCGTCTACTTCCCCAGTCGTATCTCCCAGTTCCCGTCTTGCAGCAACCTGTGCTTCAAACCGCTGCTTCTGGTCAATCGGGTCATTCAATTCAGAGAATGCATTGCCCATTTCTCTTGCATAGATGAAGTATTCAAACCGTTCTGTAAATGCCGGTTCGCTTGGCTTCCGCTTTGCCAGCGGTGAATTTTCAACCGGATAATCATAAATAATAGTCGGCTGAATCAGGTTTTCTTCTACGAATGCATCAAAGAATGCAATCAAGACATGACCCTTGGTAGCGTGTTCGCCTTCTTCGACTTCCACGCCCTTTTCCTTGGCACAAGCTCTTGCAGCTTCGTCACTTTCCCATTCATAGTAATCGACGCCAGCATACTTCTTGACTGCTTCAACCATGGTCAACCGTTCCCACGGTTCGCCCAGTGCGATTTCAACGCCCTGATACAGAATATGGTCGCTGCCGCAAATGGTCTTTGCCAGTGTCCGGTACATATCTTCAATCAGATCCATCATACCCTTATAATCGGTATATGCCTGATACATTTCAATGGATGTAAATTCCGGATTGTGGGATGGATCCATGCCCTCGTTCCGGAAGATTCTGCCGACTTCATAAACCCGTTCAAATCCGCCGACAATCAGCTTTTTCAGGTTCAGTTCGGTTTCAATCCGCAGGAACATATCCATATCCAGTGTATTGTGATGGGTCACGAACGGTCTTGCTGCAGCAGCAATCTGTAATGGCAGCAGAACTGGTGTTTCTACTTCTACATAGCCGATATTGTCCAGATAGTTCCGGATTTCCCGCAGAATCTTGCTTCTGGTCACAAACGTGTTCTTGACTTCCGGATTAACAATCAAGTCCAGATACCGCTTCCGGTAACGGGTATCCTGGTCTTTCAGACCGTGCCACTTTTCTGGCAACTGCAACAGTGCCTTGGAGAGCAAGGTAATTTCCTGTGCATGAATGGAAATTTCGCCCTTCTTTGTCCGGAATACAAAGCCCTTGACACCGACAATATCGCCAATGTCCCACTTCTTAAATTCCTTGAATGCTTCCTTACCGCCGATGTCGTTCATCCGGACATAGACCTGAATCCGATCAGAGCCGTCCCGTACATCAATGAAGTTTGCACGTCCCATATCTCTCCAGCTCATGATTCTGCCGGCGATGGAAACGATTTGTTCCTTGAGCGGTTCTAAGCTTGCCTGAAATGCTTCTTCGTCACCGTTTGCAGCTTCTTTCAGACGGGTTTCGGTTGCTTCATAGTCTGCCTTGAGGTCTGCTGCGTGTGCAGTAACATCATACTTTGTAATGGTGAATGGGTCATTGCCAGCTGCCTGTAATTCTGCCAGCTTGTCCATCCGAATCTTCTTTAAAATGTTAATATCCTGTTCGGTTTCCGCTGCTGCATTCTGCTGCGGATTCTGCTGTTGTGCCATGTAAGATCCTCCACTTTTAAATTACCGACAACTTACTTGCCGATTTCCAGCACCTCAAAGAGCAATGTGCCAACTGGTGCAAATACCTGAAATGTTTCGCCAACCTTCTTCTTGAGGGCAGCTTTTCCGATCGGAGAGTCGTCCGAAATCTTATGTTCTGCAAAATTTGCTTCGTTGCTGCTGACAATCTGCCAGGTTTCTACTTTTCCGCTCTGGAAGTTTTTCAGCTTGATGGTAGAGCCCAGACCAACTTCATCCAGGGAAATGCTGTCATCGTCTACGACTTCGCAGTTATCCAAGGTATACTGGATTTCCTTGATCTGTGCTTCGAGAATTGCCTGTTCGTTTTTCGCTTCATCATATTCTGCGTTTTCAGAAAGGTCGCCCTGTGCACGAGCTTCTTTCAGTTTCTGTGCCATTTCCGCACGTTTTACGCCAACCAGATAATCCAGTTCTTCTTTCAGTTTGTCATAACCGCTTTTTGAAATCTGTTTCATTGCCATACTGCATGACTCCTTTTATTCCTGATAATGGTTCTCATTCCCATTCGCAGATTCCTACGGGAATCTGCGAAAAATACAACCTTTATTATACTGTATTTCCGTTGAATTGTCAAGGGCTGGTGTGGGCGTTTGAAAAAGCATCTGCTTTCGTTCTTGGGAAGACTGTCTGCATCTAATTGCTTGACAAGACTTCTGATTTGTGCTATATTTTTCATGATTTCCAATTCTGATGAAAGGAGCGTTCTCCATGCATTTCTTTTCCCACAAAAAGCCCATCCTACCGCTGCCGGACGGCTGCACACCGGAACAAATCCAAATCGAATCCAGCATTTGCACCGGCGAAACCACCATTGGTTTTTACGATGCTGCCGAAAAGAAATTACGATATGCGGAACTGGTAAAAACACCAGCAGACATTGCCGCTTTCTATGCACGATATGGGCTCACACCGCCTGACCACTCGTAAGAAAAAGACTGCCGCTTTTCGTTCTCTGCGACAGTCTTTTTCTATTTCGATGTTTCTGTATGTTCAGAACTTATTTCTGTAACGTTCCGCTGGACAGAGCTTTCAGATAAGCATTGATAAAGCCATCCAAATCGCCATCCATAACCGCTTGAATGTTTCCGTTTTCAAAGCTGGTGCGGTGGTCTTTTGCCAGTGTATACGGCATGAATACATAAGACCGAATCTGTGCACCCCATGCAATTTCTTTCTGCACGCCCTTGATGTCGGCGATTTTATCGAGGTGTTCCCGTTCCTTGATTTCCACCAACTTGGACTTCAACATCTTCATTGCATATTCCTTGTTCTGGAACTGGCTTCTCTGTGTCTGGCAGGAAACAACAATGCCCGTCGGCAAGTGGGTCAACCGAACTGCAGAACTAGTCTTGTTGATGTGCTGACCGCCCGCACCGCTGGAACGGAATACGTCCATCTTAATATCTTCCGGACGAATGTCTACTTCCATATTGTCATCAATTTCCGGCATGACTTCCACAGCGGAGAATGAAGTGTGCCGTCTGCCGGAGGCATCGAACGGAGATACCCGAACCAGACGATGCACGCCCGATTCTGACTTCAGGAATCCATAGGCATTTTCGCCCTCGATCAGAATGGAGGCACTCTTCAAACCAGCTTCGTCGCCGTCCAGATAATCCAATGTTGTTACCTTAAAATGATGCCGTTCTGCCCAGCGGTTATACATCCGGTAGAGCATTTCTGCCCAGTCCTGTGCTTCTGTTCCGCCTGCTCCGGCGTGGAACGTCAAAATCGCATTGGAGTGGTCATATTCTCCGGTGAGCAGAGATGCCAGTTTCATTTCTTCCAGTTTCTTAATAAAAGCATCGCACTCTGCATTCATATCCGGTGTGCTTTCTGTTTCGCCCTCTTCGAGAGAAAGTTCAATCAGTGTAATAATATCTTCCAGTTCCGATTGCATTTTCTTATAGGAATTGATGCGGTTTTCCAGTGTCTTGGATTCCTGCAACACTTTCTGAGAATGTTCCAGATCATCCCAGAATCCTTCTTTTGCAATTTCTTCCTGTAATACATTGTAGCGTTCTGTTGCAGCCGCAACGCCCAATACTTCGTACAACTCATCCATATCTTTCTGATAATCGGACATGGTTACACGCAATTCATCTAATAAAACCATAGTGTCAACCTCTCTTTTCAAATCACTCAATAAACCGTTTGTGCTTACACATACAATTTTTATTATACTATAAATTCATGTCAATTGCAATGGTTTTCGGAAAATATTCAGAAATTTCGCTGTTTTTCACAGATTTCACCCCCTGTTTTCCCCTGCAAAAAAATTTTTCTGCACAATGGGATTTTTTATAGGGTTCAATTGTTATTAGGGTGAAGTACTTCTGAATCCCACAAAAGGAGATGAACAACATGGACAAATCCACATTTCAACAGAAACTCCAACAATACAAAGACATGGTTTACCGCATTGCCTATACCTATCTCCGCAACACCGCTGATGCAGAAGATGTATCACAAGAAACGTTCCTGAAATTCTACCAACTATCCAAGCCCTTCACAGATACTGGTCTGGAAAAAGCGTGGCTGATTCGAGTGACCCTCAACGCCTGCCATAACCTCCGGAAATCCGTCTGGTACAACCGGAGAGCAGACTATAAAGAAATTCCGGAGCTGTTCTCCGACCCCACCGACAACCTGCTCTATGAAGAAGTGTTTGCACTGCCGGAACGATACCGCATTGTCATCTTGCTCTATTATTACGAGGAATATTCCATTCAAGAGATTGCCGACCTGACTGGCCGTAAAATCTCAACCATTCAAACGCAGCTTGCCCGTGCCAGAAAGAAATTAAAATTGGCACTCACGGAACAAGGGAGGGATTTTTATGAACAAGAATCGTTATCAGCAAATTATGAATCGCATTCAAATGCCGGAACGCTGTGAACAGGCGATTCTAGAACAAATTGCACACAATGCCAGCCCCGTTCCAACTCGCAGAACTTGGAAACGTAACGTGATTGCTGGTGTTGCGATTGCCGCTTGCATAAGCATCATCGGTATGGTTTCCGTTTCTGCCATTCAGGGCACAAACTGGATTCATCAGCTGTTCCCGAACAGCAGCGATGATGCAGCAACCGCACAATATGCATCGCAACAAGCCGGAAATGTTTCTGCTTTTTCCGCTGATTTGGACGATTTGGACGCAGAACTGATTGCTGCCTTTGCAGATGAATCCAACTTATATTACGCCGTTCATCTGACCCCCAAAACAGAGAACCCAGAAAAATATACCGACCGTTTCACCATTTCCCAAACCGGAACATTCTGGTTCAATGGCAAAACAAACACAGAGTTTTTACAAGGCAGTGCTTCGGAAACTCGACCGGACGGAGATGGCTATTTATTTACCAACAAGATTCACCTGGACAGCGGCACATGGGAAAACCACATGACCTATCAGGCAGAAATGCAGGCAATCTTGTATGAGGGCGAACAATACGAAACGCTCAAGCAAAACTTCGGTACGATCGGCACGATTTCCATCACCATCGACTTACAGAATAAACCACAGACCAGTGTTTACACAGCTTCCGGAACGTGGAACAATGCAAGTGGTTTTCTCAATGTCGAACAAGTTGTCTTACAGCCGCTGACACTGACCATTGACGGCACAGCAGACAATCAAACCAACTCCGCAAAACAAGTATCGGTCATCTTGAAAGACGGCAGCACTGTTGCTGGAGAATACATGACAAGCGGTTATCGCAATCATGGCATTGTCACTGAAGACCTGACACAGGTAGAACAATTCCTCTATCTGGAAAAGCCCATTGACCCAACCGCAGCCACTGCCATTCAAATGGACGATGTCACCATTCCACTGACTGCCAAAGCAGACAATACTATTCTTGACCCTGCTTCTATGGTGGCGACTATTTCCAATTTCACTACGACAGGTATGGATGACTTTACCGTCACACCGCTTGGTGTGCTCAGCGATGGAACAAATCTTGCAATGGTGCTGAATCTTGCTCCGAACCAGCCGGATGTGTTGCCGGAAGAAACAATGTTTATCATTGATGTATGCAGCCTGAACATCGACAACAATCCTCTTTCTGAATTGCTAAGCTCTGAATCGCTGAACACGGTGTATGCCTATTCCGAACAGCAAGCAGATGGTACTTATACTTTCACCTGCAAAATACAGATGGATGCATTTTTGAACAAGCAAGCAGATGTAGCATTTGACCTGAAAACGTCTGACGACCGCACGCTTGGCACAGTTGCATTCCACTTGGACAACATCCAGACCATTCCGAGTGTCACCTATACTGCGGATGGCATTTGGAAACACTATGTTGAAATTCAAAAGACTTATCAAGTTTTCCATATTCAGCAAGTCACCTGCTATCCTTCTCATATCAAACTGTCTGGAAAAATGGATGAAAATCTTGTAACACAGCCAGAATCCGTTTCTGTGATTTTAGCAGACGGTACAATCGTATCCGCCGTTGATTTACAGAGCGGAAAAGGCGGATTATCTGCCGGATATGGCGTTTCTCACAATCTGGATGGCACAGGGTGGTTGGAATTTGACCTCCCCCAGCCGATTGACCCGAACGCCGTTACTTATCTCAAAGTTGACCAAACGATTATCCCATTGACAGCAGCAGAATAACCGCTGTTTTACTTTCTCATCTTTCTCCATTTATTTTTCATTCGCAGCCCTGCAATTATTTGTGGGGCTGTGTTTTTTTCAGCTGCAAACGACTTTCGACAGCATTTTCCCCTGCTCTGTGCTATAATCAAAAGACAGGCGGTGATTGCAATGCAAGTCATTTATGTCGACGTTTTGCTTTTCTTCAACTTCTGTGTCAACTATTTTCTTCTGCGGGGAACGGCATTTCTCACGCACACGCCTTGCCGGATTCCACGCTGCCTGCTCAGTGCGTTGCTGGGCAGTTTCTCGGCTCTGGTCATCCTCCTGCCGCCCCTGCCCTTGGCAGTCAACCTATTGATTCGGCTGGGAACAGCTGCCGGTATGAACGGGCTGCTTTGCTTCGGGCTTTCTCGCCGAACGATGCTGCGGCAAACCATTTGGTTTTTCTGTTGCAGTATGCTCTTCGCAGGCTTTCTGATGGTTCTTCAGCAGAGCACCGACAGCCGCCGGATTTTTCTGGGCAATCAATGCTTTTACTTGCAGCTTTCCCTTCCAGCCTGCATTTTCTGCACGCTATTGGCATATGGGATTCTGCGGCTTTGGCATGCTGTTCGGATGCGATGCCGACACACCGATGTTCCCTATCGAGTCTATATTCGCATCGGCTCAGAAACCCGCATACAAACGGGGCTGGCAGACACCGGAAACAACTTAGTTGACCCATACAGCGGCTTGCCCATCATTGTTTGCAGCCGACAGGCATTTTCTGACCTGCTGCCGCAATGCCAGAAAAAACAGCGACACTACCACTATGTTCCCTACGGGACAGTATCCGGCACAAGTTTGATGCCGGTTTTTCAGGCGGATGAAGTGCTGCTGCAAAACGAAACAACAGGAGCAAGACAGCAGGTTGCTGCACGCATTGGGTTGGCAGATGCACAGGAACAGGCAATTTTTCACCCCAACCTCCTGCAAACGATTTAACGGTCTATGTGCGTAGAAAGGAGTTTGCCTTATGAAATCTTTGCTGCAATTTTTGCGGCAGCTGCAATTCTGGCTTTGTTCGGAACAGATGCACTACATTCACGGAGCGGATACGTTACCGCCACCACTTTCTGCTCCGGAGGAACGGGCGATGCTGGAGGCACTGGCAAACGGCAACACGGATGCCCGAGAACAGCTGATTGTTCACAACCTCCGGTTGGTGGTCTACATTGCAAAGAAATTTGAATCCACTGGCATTGGTTTAGAAGACCTGATTTCCATTGGTACTATCGGGCTAATCAAAGCGGTGAACACCTTCTGCCCCACAAAGAAAATCAAACTTGCAACCTATGCTTCCCGTTGCATTGAAAATGAAATCCTGATGTTCCTGCGAAAGGCAACGCAATATCGAGGAGAAGTTTCCATTGATGAACCGTTGAACATTGACTGGGATGGAAACGAACTGCTGCTCTCGGATATTTTGGGAACAGATGCTGATGTGGTCAGCCGGAACATCGAACAGGAATCGGAACGGGAACTGCTCCGCTCTGCGGTTTCAGAACTGGGCACACGGGAACGGGAAATCATGGAGTTACGGTTCGGGCTAGTGGATGGAAAAGAAAAGACACAAAAAGAAGTCGCTCAGGCAATCGGAATCTCGCAATCTTATATCTCCCGTCTGGAAAAGAAAATCATCCGAAAATTAAGAGGTACCTTGCAACAATTCAATCAGTGAACAAAAAACCGCTGTACATCGTTTTGAACTGACCCCAAAAAGTTAGACAAAGTTTTCAAGAAATAATTATGCAAA
>ERZ1034976.3412-NODE-3412-length-10102-cov-13.653130_pt1 | contig 10102 bp, 10 predicted proteins | sample MGYA00520623_ERZ1034976 | MGnify/ENA primary metagenome ERZ1034976 (study PRJEB33766, sample SAMN09781774) | gut metagenome | biome: gut microbiome | host: Homo sapiens | place: Madagascar | study: EMG produced TPA metagenomics assembly of the PRJNA485056 data...
CTGAGCGCAAGATGAGCCTTGGTATCAAGCAGCTCAAGGAAGACCCATGGGAGACTATCGATACTAAGTTCCCTGTAGGCAGCAAGCACGTAGCTAAGGTTCGCAACTTCACTAACTTCGGTATCTTCGTAGAGCTCGAGGAAGGTGTTGATGGTTTGATCCACATCTCTGACCTCTCTTGGACTAAGAAGGTTAAGCACCCATCTGAGTTCACTTCTGTAGGCGCTTCTATCGATGTAGTAGTTCTCGAAATCGATAAGGAGAACCGTCGCTTGAGCCTCGGCCACAAGCAGTTGGAGAAGAACCCATGGGATGAGTATGAGGCAATCTACACTCCAGGTTCTGTTCACCAGGGTACTATCACAGAGTTGATGGACAAGGGTGCTGTTGTAGCTCTCGCTGAGGGTGGTGAAGGTTTCGCTACTCCTAAGCACCTCACTAAGGAGGACGGCACAATGGCTAAGAAGGGCGAGACTCTCGACTTCAAGGTTATCGAGTTCGTTAAGGAGACAAAGCGCATCATCCTCTCTCACTCTCGTACATTCGAGGAGGGCAAGGACGAGCCTGTATCTAAGCCATCTCACAAGCGCAGCAACAACGGTGGCCGCAAGAACGATACTCCTGTTATCAACAACGTAGCAGCAGGTACTTCTCTCGGTGACATCGATGCTCTTGCTAAGCTCAAGGCTCAGATGGAAGGCAAGGCATAAGTTTGATGTATAAAATACCGCAATAAGGGTTTGTTGTTTTACATTCCCTATTGTTAATAATTTTGTTTAATAGATTGCTTTTTCCCGGCTCTTCGTGAGAAGTGCCGGGATTTTTTTGTTTATTCATCGGAGGATTGGTTTATTCATCGGAACATTCTTGCTATTTTTTAAACCCGTCCCGGCGGATTTGAAATCCGCCGTAAAAAAAGGTTCGACCTATGAAAACGGGGGATTTGTAATCCCCCTATAACTTTCCACATCAATAACCAAAGATTACCTCACAACAATCACTTCCAGCAATCCCATACCCCCTGCATAATCAATAGCAGAACTATAGAGATAATCCTGAGGATACCTCACGAACTCCGCCCTCACTGGATTCTGATGAATATAATCCAACTTCTGCTTGAAAAACTTGAGCGAAGAAATCACCTCAGTATAACACCCATCCTGCCAAAAATGATACTTGCTGATTTTCTGATTCTTCTCACCAGCCTGTTTGAAAAGTTGCAACATCCACTCTCTCCTACTCTCCTGGATATCCTCCAGAAGTTCTGCAATAATTTTCTTACTCGTAAACTTCTTGAAATCACGGAGAACAGTCTGAACCTGTTCAAGATTCTCTGCACCTATGATGAAATGTAAATGATTGGGCATCAGTACCCAGGAATATATTTCCAATCCCTTGTTCTTCTGACAAAAAGCCAGGGATTCTATTATAATATGTTTATACTTGGGACGACTGAAAATATCAACCCAATTAACAACAGTGGTTGTCACAAAATATAAGTTTTTGGTTGTAGTATTCTTTGCAGTCATATTTTTGATGATTTTAAAATTTCCATAAATTAGGATGAGTCATACACGTCCCGGCGGATACACGTCCCGGCGGATTTGAAATCCGCCGTAAAAAATGTTCGACCTATGAAAACGGGGGATTTGTAATCCCCCTATAACAAAGGAGCCAGAACCGATTACCGGGGATTGCAAATCCCCAGAACACAAAGAGGTTAGGACATTTTTTGACGACGGATTGCAAATCCGTCGAAACGCCTAACGGGAAAAAGCCCCCGATGCGCCCGTCCCGGCGGATTTGAAATCCGCCGTAAAAAATGTTCGACCTATGAAAACGGGGGATTTGTAATCCCCCTATAACAAAGGAGCCAGAACCGATTACTGGGGATTGCAAATCCCCAGAACACAAAGGGGTTAGGACATTTTTTGACGACGGATTGCAAATCCGTCGAAACGCCTAACGGAAAAAAGCTCCCTTACCGCCAACAAGCGGCCCGTCCCGGCGGATTTGAAATCCGCCGCAAAAAAAGGTTCGACCTATGAAAACGGGGGATTTGTAATCCCCCCTATAACAAATGAGCCAGAACCGATTACCGGGGATTGTAAATCCCCAGAACACAAAGGGGTTAGGACATTTTTTAACGACGGATTGCAAATCCGTCGAAACGCCTAATGGAAAAAATGAGTTATACTGCGGATGAGGATGCTTCCGGATAAAAGCACCCACATCTAATGTCTTAACGGTACCATCATTAAAGTGCAATTCAACCTTTAATGGCGCCACATATTTTGCAGAAACAACAAGCATAGCAACCTCCTTATTTTAACCTATCTCAACTGCAAAGATAAGTTTTTATTTTGAAAGTGCAAAGAAAATGGGTGAAAATTTTCTAGAAATTCCAACCCAATATCGCCTTTTCGGGATAACCAGCCATCCTTCAAAATTATTTTTTCCACTTACGCCCCTAGGGGAGGAAGTGGAAAGAATCGTTGCCGGTTCAGTTATTTTTTGTTACTTTGCAGTACATTAAAAGAATAAAAAAAAGAACAACTGACAACAGAATATGACTAAAAAGATATTCCATAATTTTGATACTCAAAAAGCAGAAAAATCACCAGCTTATATGATAGAGTGGAAGGCTGAAAGAGCTCAGACGGATAGAATCATACAGTTTATACTGAGGATTCTGAAACTGAACAATATCTGTAGAGGGACTATCACAAAGAGGGCTGGAATGGGAAATGGGCAGATAGGAAGAATCCTGAAATGCAATACAGATAAAGTGCTTCATCAAAACATGGCTAAACGATTGGCTATCACCATTATCACGCTCATCCCAGACTTGAACAAGCATGAAGCATTACTGCATCTGACAAAGAAGAAAACCTGTCCTTATGCTGTATGCAGAATAGATGATACCGACCAGCAGGAACAGCTGAGAGCCGAGTTTATCGCAGCATTCGGGAGTTTCGGACAGTATCTGGTGGAAGATCTGAAGGATATAGATGAAGCGATGAATGCCTGTAATGATTTTTATCAATCTTATACAAATTTATAAATAAACTGAATTATGATGACAACAGAAACAAATGACAATTCCGGAGGCACGGGATACAGTGCCGGGAACGACTTCACCATCAAGCCGCTCACTACTACAGTTGACATCAAACTGATACGCAGACTGATGGCAACATGGCATACGAATGGACTTACGGATTCCAATATCCGCAAGATCCTGCTGCTCTACTTCGGGGAACCGGCGTGGATGAATCTCGACAAAGTGTACGACCGGAACATGTTCGGTCAGATAGCTAAGGGAATGAACTTCCATAGCCGTCACAGCTTTATCGAGGCTATACTGAAAAGTACGGGATTCGGCTTCATCTGGAAGGACAAAAGGTGCTATCATACCGAGCAGAATCTTATGGCTTTCTACTCTCCTATCTGGCATGTGGCGAAGGAAAATGAGGTGGAAAACGAGCAGATTTCGGACGAAAATTCGAACGAAAACATGCAAAACGGCGTCGGCTATTATAATTATAATAATATATATATTAAGAAAAATATTAAAAAGAATAATAGCAATAATGTTAGCCGAAGCCGTTTTGCTCAAAATGGAAATCCGGGCAATCAATTTTCACCCGAACAGAAGGCCCGCATCGAAGCCGCAGCCAAGTCGCTCATCAAATACATCGCTACCGATCAGGATGCCTACACCAACATCGTGGAAACCATCAACGAAACTACGCTGAAACTGATGCCGGAGCTATACATCGACAAGAAGGCGGCATGCCCCGCAACCATGGCTACACGTCAGTTCTTCAACGCCCACCTCTACCCTTACCTCCTGGAGCACAGCGAAAGAATGATGAAGATTCCTACGCTGCTGGGACAGAGCTGCTGGATTAAGAACCTCCTGAAGCTGGATTTCATGCAGAAGAAGATTTCTGCTGCCGTCAGCGATACCCGACTCTACCTGATGCAGCACGCTGCCGAGATGATGCGACAGAACCGACCTATCTCCGCCTACGAATACCAGGACAAGGCAACGCAACAGAGATTCTACGACGTCAGAAACAAAGACGGAACCATCAAGCAGATCCGAATACCGAATGAGGCTCCGCCAAGACCTTCGGATTCAGCCGCATGGAACAAGTTTGCCAAGAAATGGAACCAGTAAAGGGCAAAAGCTTTAAAACATTCCCCTGCATGCACCAAACGTTTCAATCCATCATATCCAAACAACATAATATCCAAAACAACAATCATTAAACACAAAAACAATATCAACCAATGAAAAAAGAAGATTTTCATAATGAGAAGCCACGATATTACGCTACCGACTTCCCCGAAATCATGGAAAAGATTCCTGAAGAGAAAAGAAATCTCTATCCTAAGTACGAAATGCTGCACAACGGAAGCGCCCAGAAAGCTTCTGCTGACGACAACGCCACAAACGGCTTCACCTGCTCAGGAAGCTCAGAGCTGTCCGACAATTCCGGAAACCCAGAACTGTCCGACAATTCAGAAGCCCCAGAAGAGTATCCCGTAACCCTGAAGGAGCTGCAGAAAACAACAACCGATGCCATCCAGCTCATCACCAAGGGCAGACTCGACGTGCAGGTTACCTGTCCCAAATGCGGCAGCCACCGCTGCTTCGTGAAGCGAAGCAACGGATACTTCCACTGCTGGATATGCAACAACGGAGGCATTCTCGAGGAGATGAAAACACTCAACCATCCTGAATCCTCACGCATCGACGGAGCCTACTACGCCAGAGCCAGCACACAGAAAAGCAGTCGGCAGAAAGACAAGAACTACGTGCCCATGGTATCCAGCGACTACAAGGAGATCAACGAGGAAGTGCGCTCATGGCTCTACCCCCTCTACCCCTTCGACAGCGAGGAGGAACACCAGCAGTTCCTGGAGCATTTCCACTCACCCCAGCTCGCCATCACCTGTCCCAAGGCACGCCCGCTGCTCCAGCCCAAGGAAATAGAAACCCTGCAGAACCAGGTGAAGAGCTACATCCTGGCGATGAAACTGGACCCGGAAGTGATGAAGCGAACGGGAGTGATGTGCGCCTACATGAACAAGAAGGCAGACGACGGGAAGAGCGAGGACCCGCACGGCTGCATCCCCGTACCCGCCATCGCCTACTGCAACTACCTGGACGGCAAGATCATCAACGTGAAATTCCGCTCCGTCGTCCTCAACCCCATCACCGGAGAATGGTCGAAAGACTTCGCACAGGAGTCGCCCACCAAGCCCTGCGCCCCCTACGGCATCGACAGCATCAACCCCATCCGTCCCGATGCCGGACCCATCCGACAGCTCATCATCACCGAGGGCGAGAAGGACCGACTGACGCTGATGAGCTGCGGATTCCCCTACGTGCTGAGCATCGCAAACGGAGCGCAGACCAACATTGCCGAGAGCCACGAGGCATTCGAGGAATGGATAGCACAGGTGGAGGAAATCGTGATATGCGGAGATACCGACCGCCCCGGAAGAACCATGGTGAAGGCGCTGCTCAATGCCTATACCGCAAGGGCAAAGGTGGTGCACCTGTCAGGCAACCGCAAGGACATCAGCGACGTATATGCCGACTTCGGGGCCAGCGAGGTGAGACGAATCATACAGGAGGCAGAGGATGTGGCGGCGCAGGACATCTACGACCTGCACCAGCACGAACCCGACATCCTGGAGGTGATGATGGGCATCTACGACAAGGGTTACGACGTGGGGATGGGCATGAAGACCGACCGCATCTTCCACCCTACTTCCGATGGCGGACTCATCATCCTGACGGGCATCCCGAACTCGGGAAAGACGGATTTCCTGAACTGCATGATGGCTCATCTGATGTTCCAGCGCCAGAAGCGCATAGCCTTCTTCTCCTTCGAGAAGCCTATCAAGGCAAAGCATGTAAGGGAGATTGCAAGGGTGGCACTGGGCGTGGAAGACACCGCCAGCATGGACCACACCATGAAGGAGAGCGAGGCAAGGGAGGTGAACAGTCAGATTATCAACTACATGACGGAGCACATGGTAGACTTCGACACGAAGACGCGCCTGCCCGACAGCGACTACATCATAGCGATGGCAGAGCGCGACATGCGCAAGCACGGTCTCGACTTCCTGGTGATAGATCCCTACGTATTCATCGACATGACGGAGGGTGGCAGCCGTGCCACGGAGACGGAGAAGGTGAGGCTGATGCTGACAAAGCTGCAGGCATGGAGCCGTACGAGGCATGTATGGACGATAGTGGTGGCTCACCCTAGAATCCAGTACAAGGACGGTCACGAATCGTTTCCACCGCTCGACATTTATTCCATTGCGGGCAGTGCCCAGTGGGCCAACCTCGCCGATTTTCTGTTCACGGTAAGGCGCATGAACAAGCCGGAAGAGGGCAAGGTATACAGCATTGTAGAGATGCTGAAGGTGAGAGACCAGGAGTTCTGTCAGCCTGGCAAGGTACTGTATGTTCGCCAGCCCTGCGGCAGGTATGACGAGCGTGATTCGGAGGAAGACTGCATCGCCGAATGTCTTCAGCACAAGATTTTGCCGAAGGACGTAGAGCCGTGGGCGGTATAGGAATATCATCAAATTTCTTGGAATTATGACGAACGAAGAATATCGCAATCAGAAACTGCAGGCCCACCAGCAGCTGGTGGAAGATTATCACTGGCTGATGAGTCAGAGTCCTGCGCAATATACCTGGCGCTGTCCTCAGCGCTGGCTGATAGAACTGGTGTATAATGCCAATCAGAACCGTCCGGTAGACGAATGGCAGCGCGACATCCCGCTCACCCGCCTGTACCGTGACTTCTTCACCCATATCGGCACGAAGCCCCCGAACCATCCCTCCACACAGCTGAGCAAGCTTCGCAACATGGAGCGCCGCCGCGACATCCAGCCCGACAGCATCACGCACTACTACATGCAGTTCATCGGCAAGCAGCTCAACTGCCACATCATCGAGAAGCTCCTTCATCGCATATAGGCATCATCGGTTTATCGGAAGCCTCCGGCAATGCATCCCGCAAACAAGCCTCTTTTGCCCCTCTAAAGCATCTCCCTACCAATTGAAACAAGCCTCTTTTGGAGTTGGTTTAAGCCTGAAATAAACGTTACGTAAGGCTTAAACCAACCTCAAAAGGGGCTTGTTTCAGATTCGATAACACTAGAATTTTACCACCTTTGCCACATGTCCCTTTGGGATACCAGGTACAACTATGGAATAGCTGACAGGATATTTCTTTTCAAACTCCTCTATAGGAAGAACGAAGACTTTTAGTTTCTTTTCCTTCATAATTTACTCCTTTCTTGCTTACTTATTTTTTATTTGTTACATCGATAATGCAACCATTACGCTATCTTAAAATATTTAGACTGTCCAAAGAATATTCTGCCCAAATTATCCTTGATGGAAATAACCAATCCCATAAAAGGATTGTGCCCTACATCAATAACCTGGCCCTCAATCCAATCTGTCAAGCCTGTTAAAGAAGGATTTATTCGTATTTTTGCATTGTTTACCGTCCCGCCGGATTTGCGTATTTTCTAATATTTTCACTAAAAAGATTTGCGTATTTTCTGAGATTTTTGTATTTTTGCACCGCCAAAAGGCATAAAACCAAGAAGTTAAAGCTATCATAAATATTAGAAAATAAAATGGATAGAATTTTTAAACGAAAACTATATGATAGACTCCTGCAATGGAAGAATACGAGAAAGGGGAAAACAGCCATTCTCGTAGAAGGAGCGCGACGCGTGGGAAAGTCAACGTTGGTGAAGGATTTTGCTCAAAAAGAGTATGAATCTTATATTTTCATTGACTTCAATAGGGCATCCAAACGAGTTGTATCACTATTTGACGATTTGATGGACTTGGATTTTATTTTTCTTCAGTTGCAAGCTATATATAATGTTTCTCTCGTAGCAAGGAAGTCTGCCATCATTTTTGATGAGGTGCAGGCGTGCCCTAAGGCAAGACAAGCCATCAAGTATTTGGTGGAGGATGGAAGGTATGATTATATAGAGACGGGCTCTCTTATCAGTATCACCAAAAACACGAAGAGCATTACCATTCCGAGTGAAGAGGAAAGAGTCGCCATGTACCCGTTGGATTACGAGGAATTTCGTTGGGCGATGGGAGATACGGCATCAATTCCTTTGCTCAAGCAATTTTTTGATAAGCGGCTGATGCTGGACCAGGCTCATCGAACAAAGATGAGAGAACTCCGCCTTTACATGCTTGTTGGTGGTATGCCTCAAGCTGTAAATGAGTATTTGGAGACTAATAATCTCAGTATGGTTGATTTGGTGAAGCGAGATATCATTCGTTTGTATCTGGATGATTTTCAAAAGATAGATCCTTCTCGCAGAATAGAACAGTTGTTCTTGAATATTCCTGCCCAGTTGAATCAGAATAGTAATCGATATAAACCTTATTCTGTTGTGGGAAGTGTGGAGACGGACAAGCTCCAAGGACTACTTCGAGAGATGGAAGATAGTAAGACAGTTTTGTTTGCTTATCATTCCAATGATCCCAATGTGGGGATGTCTTTGCATCAAGACAATTCTAAATTTAAACTGTTTTGTGCTGATACAGGTTTGTTTGTGACTTTGGCGTTTTGGGATAAGTCGTTTACGGAGAATGTGATTTATGAGAAACTGTTGAGTGACAAGCTTACTGCCAATTTGGGTTATGTTTATGAAAACTTGGTAGCCCAAATGTTGACGGCGAGTGGTAACAAACTGTTTTATTATTCGTGGGCTAAAGATGCAACGCATAATTATGAGATAGATTTTCTCTTGTCTCGTGAAGCCAAGATTTGCCCGATAGAGGTGAAGTCTTCTGGTTACAGAACTCATGCGTCGCTAGATGCCTTTTGCGATAAATACTCTAAGGTTGTATCTCAACGCTACTTGTTGTACACCAAGGATTTGATGAAAGATGGTAATACTCTGTTGCTGCCGTTCTATATGATTCCGTTCATTTGAGGGTGTTTTTTCCTAAGAAAGAAACGGGTCACCTGCAAAAGCGTTTGGATGTCATATACTAAAATTAAGCAATACCGTCCCGCCGGATTTGCAATCCGCAGCAAACAAGAAAGCAGTTGATAGATAGGGGGATTACAAATCCCCCAGGTTTAATAGGTCGAACCTTTTTTGACACAGGATTACAAATCCGGCGGGACGCCTATCGGATGATTTCGCTGTACAGATAACCGAACAATCTACACCTTAAACCAAGGGTTGAGTCGATTACTGACGACAATGTGGAGTTAAATTGCTCCATGTCCCGAAAATATTCCTCAAAAAAGTGTGAGTTTCTCAGATTTTATTTGTATTTTTGCCATGTCATATCAGAGTTTTGCTTGTTTTCTTTTCGCAACATGAAGACAGGTGACAATTCTGACACGGCAAAAACTGGGCAACTTTTTGTTGATCAGGCACTTAACATGTTTATTTTATAATAGTGTTGCGGAATTAAGACAATAAATAAAAGAATATGAGAACATTTACTTTTAAAGGGCTGTTTTTAACAGTGTTATTTGTGTTGCTTGGGAGCTTGGCAATCCAGGCAGCAGATGATGGCTTGATTACCGAACAAATAACAATCAAGCTGGATGAGGCTGGTACTTTACCTGATAAGATTAGTGCAAACGAGAAGAATCTGATTACCAATCTGAAGATTGTTGGTAAAATTAATGGCACGGATTTGAAATTTATCCGTGAGATGGCTGGTCGTGTTAATGAGGAAAAAACAGACGGAAAACTGTCTATATTAGATTTGTCTGAAGCAAAAATTGTAGCAGGTGGAGATGCTTATTTTCAGTCCAGCAAGAACTATTATACCTCTAATGATAAGTTGGGCAATTATGTTTTTTTGGTTGCAGTGGTTTGACAAGCTTGACCATTCCTTCTGGTGTTACTTCGATAGGCATAGCAGCTTTTCAAGGTTGCAGTGGATTGACAAGCTTGACCATCCCTTCCAGTATTACTTCGATAGCAGAATCAACTTTTAGAGGTTGCAGTGGGTTGACTAGCTTGACCATCCCTTCCAGTGTTACTGAGATAGGCT
>ERZ1034976.3413-NODE-3413-length-10099-cov-3.377638_pt1 | contig 10099 bp, 8 predicted proteins | sample MGYA00520623_ERZ1034976 | MGnify/ENA primary metagenome ERZ1034976 (study PRJEB33766, sample SAMN09781774) | gut metagenome | biome: gut microbiome | host: Homo sapiens | place: Madagascar | study: EMG produced TPA metagenomics assembly of the PRJNA485056 data...
GCTTATTGTAGTTACTTTGCCATGCAAGTTATCTGCTCATTCTTCTGTCTCAGGATGCATATTTCGAATCGTAAGCTCGGAAAAAGTATATCCATCCGGGCTGGTGAACTCTCCGCCTAAGTTTACAACATCCTCATCGTTCTGATTCTCTGTAATCTCCTGCCACAAAAACATCATTTTCTCCAGATCTTCTATAGAGGATACTGTCTCCTTTGTTGTGACAAATGCGCCATCCTTCATATTCTGATCACGAAATGCGTGAAGCTGTCTCTTGGTATAAAGAGGTTTGGGCACAAAATCGGTAATCTCATCTTCTCTGTGCTGATCCTGCTCTGCTGTTGTCAATGGATTGAACTGTGAATCACTCTCTTCTCTGATGGTATACATACTGTCATCATCATATACTTTATACGGTGCTGACAGCCTGATATGGCTGCTCAGCTCATCCAGGATCTGCTCCTTGTCCTCACTGGCATCCATAATACGCAGCAGCTTGGGGATGTTGTCTTCGTCATGGGCTCCTTCCTGGAAAATGAAGCGGATTCTGGCAAGTGCGCGTCTGGCAAATACTGCCTTTTGCTCAATCAATCTGTTATACTTGCGCTCAATCATGTCAAATTCACGCTCAATGCGGTATACCATTACCGTAGCTTCTTCATAGTAATTAAGAGACTGTTCCAGTCTGAACTTCGCCATAGAATCCGGCGCTGCTTCATTCAGCTGTTCTATGATCTGTATCTTACGTTTCTCATTATCATTTAAAATCTGGCTGATGAGCTCTTTTACAGCCTCTTTATATCGGTAAAAGCTGTCTGTTGTGGTAAGAATCGCATATCTCTTACTGTCATTGTTATTGATCTCATCTACCAGCACCTGCTGAATCTCCATGAAATTCTTACTCTGGGATAATTCTTCAAAATATGTCCTCATACCATTCTGCATATTGGAAAGCAGCTGTTCCAGATTCTTGGATGTCCGCAGGGCGCTCTTTAGAATCTCACTGTTTTTCTCTTTATCAGAATGATAGGTGAACAATGCACTGTAAATGGCAAGGATGCTCTCTCTTTCTCCTGTCTCATCTTCCTTCTGCAATTTCTCGAAGAGTTCCACATACATCTGACTATACTCTGGAAAAGACAGTATATAGGTATTGAGTTTCTCATCATAATCACTGCGCAGCCATCCCCAGCGGATGAGGTGCCTGAGTATTGCAGAAGGTGTTCCGGGGTACACAGCATCTGTCTCCATATCTGTATCCTGTGTCTCTTCTTCCTGACTTTCTTCATCTTCCTGCCAGTCTATCTGTCCACGACTCATGGTTTCCGCGATAATAGCCTGTCCTTCCTCAAGGGTCAGTCCAAGTGCTGTATACAATTCACTGTTTTCTTCATATATCGCTGCCAGAAACATCATATAAGCGTCCATATTTCTGGTGCGGAACAACTTATAGAAGTCCTCTGGGATCTGTTTCTTTAATATCATATATTCTCCTAGGGCAGGGAAACGGGAATGGCGCTGGGGATTGTGAGGATGTTACCATGCAACACAGGCACGCTCTCGCTACTTGTCGCTGGCAGCGGTACATAAATGTGCATGCGCCTTACGGCTGTGCACATTAAGTACCGGCCGCGCCAAAGTACCTGCTTATGCATGGTAACATCCTCACAATCAGCCCCGTGCCGGGCGTTTCGCTGGATTATTAAAAATACCTGTCTGCAAGTCTTAGAATGCAGACAGGTATAGTTTAACATAAATTTTAGACTATGTGAAAGATTTAAAGTTCTATTTTTTATATCGGGTGTGGCTTATTACGGAAATATTCTGCCTGAATTATAAATAAAATAGACTGACTTTAACAAATGATATCTTAAAATATCCCGCGAAACGCCATGCATGTAAATGGAATGGTTTCGCCCCTCGCCCTTATTTTTCTTTCTCAATATAGCGGATGCAGACGCCGCCGGGGGCAAGTTTGGTGGTGTGCAGGTTACGGGAAAAGAGTATCTCGCCCTGCTGTGGGTGTAGAAGTTCTACTGAAGTATCGCTGGCATTGACCAGTACTTCCAGCTTCTCGCTCCAGCCAATCTTCTCGAACTGAATGACTCTTGGATTCTCATATTCAGCCGGGAAGTGGAAGTTACGCTCTCTCATAAGAGGCTGTGTCTTTCTAAGATTAATCAGCTCTTTCATAAAGGAGATCTGTGATGCATAGTCTCCCTGCTCTATCTCATCCCAGGGCATACAACGTCTGCAGTCAGGGTCATATCCACCTTCCATGGCAATCTCGGTTCCATAGTAGATGCACACGCTGCCCGGCATGGTGAACAGCAATGTCAGCAGCGCATCATATTCATCTATTCCCGACACAATACTGCGAAGTCTCTGCGTATCGTGAGAGTCCAGCATATTGAAAAGCACATCATTTGTCTGCTGCATATAATTGGTATAGCAACGGTTAATCATGCACTCAAAGTCCTCATCTGTCAGGCTTTTATCAATAAAGAAGTCCTTCATGCTGCCAGCCAGCGGATAATTCATAACTGCATCATATTCATCCCCACGAAGCCAGTTGATTGCGTCATGCCATATTTCTCCCAATATATAGATATCAGGTTTTATGGCTTTGAGCGCACTTCTAAGCTCCTTACAGAAGGTATGGGACACTTCATTGGCTACATCAATACGGATACCATCTACGTCATATTTACGCACCCAGCCGCACACAACATCCACCAGGTACTTTCTGACTTTTGGGTTATTGGTATTAAGCTTTGGCATTCCATCGAAAAAGGCAAAGGTATACAGCTGCCCTTTCTTCGCTGCCTGCCATTTATCATCCAGAGGCCACTGGTTAATCATGAACCAGTCATAATACTGTGATTGCGGTCCTTTCTCCAATACATCCTGCCACGGCTTGAAATAATAGCCTGCATGATTGAGCACCGCATCCAGCATAATCTTAATTCCCCGCTCATGTGCCTGTGCGACCAGCTCTTTCATTACCTCATCATTGCCAAAATGAGGATCTATACGCTCATAATCTGTCGTATCATATTTGTGATTGGAAGGTGACTCGTTAATTGGCGTCAGATACAGCCCTGTCACACCCAGATCCTGTAAATAATCCAGTTTCTGTGTAATGCCCTCCAGATCTCCACCATAATTATCTCTGTGTCCCTTGATTGATTCACATTTCCAAGGCTTCGTGCCTTCGGGATCATTTGCCGGATTGCCATTGCAGAATCTGTCCGGGAAAATCTGATACCAGACAGTCTCATTGACCCAGTAAGGGGTTCTGTTCACATCCGCCGGATTCAGCCAGGGCATTGTAAAGCACTGACGGCTTCTGCCTTTTAATTGCATCTGCTCTTCACTGACGAAGCCATCCTCGAAATAATACCACTTCTCTGTATCAGTAATCAGTTCAAAGTAATATTTCAATCTCTTAAAAGGTGGAATAATGGTAGTCGTCCACCATATCTGATTCTTTAATTTCTTCTTAAAAGGAATGCCAGCCTTCTCTCCCGTCCATTCCTCGCCTCCACCTAAGATACCATTGGCAAAGGGATCTCCATAAATGATATTCACGATCTTCACATCATACCCTGTCTTCAGGTTAATGATGAGCTGGTTATCGTCCAGCGCATAGCAATAATTATCTGTTGATCTGTGAAAAACTGCTGCAAACTCCATATTAATCCATACCTCTCTTTTGCTCTCTGTCCATATCTATGCAAGTTAAAAATACAGCCCGCATAGTTTTGAACATTTTTTACCCCATTTTTCTATGGAAAACGTTTTCCATACGTGTTATAGATATTGTACACGTAATATTCTGAGAAATCAAGTCTTTTATAATTTGTCAAAGCATAACAATGGTTGCCAAAAATCTAACAAACTTTTATAATAGACTTGTTGTATAGTTTTCAGGTTATTGAGAGGAGTGTTTATAGAAATGGCAAAAATAAACAGCAGTCACATTGCAATTCCCACGATATTAAAAGTTGAAGACGGAGCTTTGAGTAAGATAGGACCTTATCTGCAGGAAAGTAATTTACAGAAAGTCGTTATTTATTTTGGAAATGGTCTGATTGACATGTTCGGTCAGAAGGTTCTCTCTTCCCTGCACAATGCAGGAATTGAAGTTCTGGAATATTGTGAACTGGATACAGTCGATATAGATGATATCATCCGCATTGCCTTTGCGCTGCCCAATTCCACACAGGCGATCATTGGTCTGGGCGGTGGCAAAGTCATTGATGCCGCCAAATATATGGGATTTCTGCGTAAGCTTCCCTTCATCAGCGTGCCGACTTCTGCTTCCAGTGATGGCTTTTCCAGCGCCAGCGCTTCCCTGCTTATTAATAAAAGGCGCAGCTCTGTTCCCGCACGTATGGCTTATGGCATTATTGTAGACACAGATGTAATCAAAAGTGCACCTGAGAAATTCCTCTACTCTGGTATCGGAGATATGGTTTCCAAGATCACATCCCTCTATGACTGGCAGTTTGAAGCAGAGCATGGCGCTGCACAGGTCAATGATTTTGCCATGATGATTGCGAAAAAGGCAGTAAACAGCTTCGTGCGTACACCTTTTGAGACGATTCATGACCGCCTGTTCCTGAAAGAATTACTGGACTCCCTTGCCATGAGCGGTATCGCAAATGAAATTGCAGGAAGCAGCGCCCCCACCAGTGGCAGTGAGCATCTGATCTCACATGCTCTGGATAAAATGCTGGAGACACCTCAGCTTCATGGTATTCAGGTCGGTATTGCCACATACCTGATGAGTCGTGTTCATGACCATCGTTATCAGAGAGTCAATACCATCTTTACCCAGACTGGTTTCTGGGATTATGTGTGCACCCTGAATCTGAATGTAGAAGACTATAAACAGGCAATAGATCTTGCACCTTCTATCAAGCCTTTCCGCCACACCTATCTTCATGAAGAACAGTATCGTGAACTGGCTAAGCAGATTCTGGTAGAAGATGAAGTTCTGCACAGAATTTTCCATCTGGCATAGCAGCCTTATTGTAATTATCAGTTCGCCCACCTGATCTGTTCACCCTGAATCAGCGGGTAATGCACAAGCTCACTGCCATCCAGATTCTCTCTATGCATATCTACTGCAGTAATCTGATGGTTTTCATAGGTCGTATAATAGTAGATTCCCTTATCTGCATTGCAGCATGAAGTATACAGTGTGATCTCATATTTACCCTCAGCCACTTCACAGCAGCCTCTCTGCTGGTCTACAGATCCTAAGATATGGAAGAACTGGCTCACACTTTCATTCTCTGATTCTCCTGAGATGGCATGCATCTTAGTAAATGCCACTTTGGCAAAGCGGGATGCGGAAGAAAGATCTCCGGGCAGTCCCAAGGCTCCCATACCTCTGCTGTAGGTATTAAGCGGCAGCTTGTCCGAGAACTGATTCTGTGGCTGTCTGGGGGATAATCCCATATAATTATTCAATAGGAACATCTGCGTAGGAAAAGGCGGATTGTTAGTCATAACTCCCACTGGATTATCATAGACATGCAATCCATCTGCCATACACTCTACAGTAATAGCCTCTTCTTTATCTGCAATCAGCCAGTGAAGCTGTGCTGCCGGGAAATACTCATTGAATGTAGTTCCTACCAGATTCATCCTGCCAAGTTTTTCTTTTGCTTCTTCTACTGAGGAACACTGTGACAAGATCCATGGAATAAATTCAAACTGTGCCACATTCTCTCTTCCCTGCCACATGTGCCATACCAATGATTGCATAGTGTGTCTTCACCTCTCCCATATGCCTGAAAGCAAATGGATAATTGCGGGGAGTGATCGTTACTTCCTCTCCATAATTACATTCATAATCCAGTGTTCTTCCAAAATAAAAATCTTTCGTTCTATAAGTTGCCGCTGTACACATACTGTCCACCGTACCTTTCCATATATTTGTGAAATGTATTTATAGTATAACATAAAAAAGCCCATCACAGTCGCGTGATGGGTAAATATTTAATATATATGAGTAACAGTTCAGCCATGGCTTAAAAAACGAGGACATCATGCTTGCATGAATGGAATCGTTTTATAAGTCATGAGATGAGCGCCAGGTTATGAGCAAAGTTAACTGCGCAGCAGTGGAAAAACGCCGTCAGGCGTCTTTGCGAATGGCGCGGCTGAACTGTTACATATATGATGCCAAAGGCCTTGGAACAATCCGCAGGCATCATAGCGTCCACTTGGCAAACTCGTCATCAGTACATTTTACATAGTGTGTACCATCTACGAGGTGCTGTGTTCCCTGCTTATAGTCAATACCCGATGTCTTATAATCATAGGTAAGTGCTGTTCTGTTCTTCTCTACAACCGGGTTCGGTGCAGGAATGGCAGATAACAGACTCTTGGTATATGGATGAATCGGGTTGCTGAATATCTCATCTGTAGTACCTGTCTCCAGTAAATGTCCCAGATGCAGTACGCCAATCCTGTCTGATATATATTTAACCATAGACAGATCATGGGCGATAAACAGATATGCTGTACCTGTTTCCTGCTGAATGTCCTTCATCAGATTGACAACCTGTGCCTGAATAGATACATCCAATGCAGAGATACACTCATCTGCAATGATAAGCTTGGGATTCATAATCAATGCCCTTGCGATGCCAACACGCTGTCTCTGACCACCGGAGAACTGATGTGGATAACGGGTTGCATGCTCTGGTGAAAGTCCTACCTTTGCCAGAATCGCCTTGATCTTCTCCTCACGTTCTGCTTTTGTCTTATACATATGATGGATATCCAGACCTTCTCCAATGATATCACCTATCTTTTTACGTGGATTCAGGGAAGCCATCGGGTCCTGGAAGATCATCTGCATCTGTGTACGAAGCATCTGGCTTGTAGATCTGCTTAATTTGCCACTGATATCCACATCATTGAATACAATCTTACCTGCTGTTGGGTCATATAATCTGATGATACTTCTGCCAATGGTAGATTTACCGGAACCGGATTCTCCTACCAATCCATAAGTCTCACCCGGATAGATTTCAAAAGACACATTTTCTACAGCATGTACTGTAAAAGAACTGCTCACTTTGAAATACTGTTTCAAGCCATCTACCGTAAGAAGCGGCTTTGCATTATAATTCACTGCCATAATCCTTAGCCTCCTTCTTCATACGTTCTAATCGAGCTTTCAGCTCCTGCGGCATTTCTACCTTAGGTGCTCTCGGGTCTAACAGCCATGTAGCTGCATAATGTGTATCTGATACCTTGAACATAGGAGGATCTGCCTTATCATCTACTTCCAGCGCATATTTATTACGTGCTGCGAAAGCATCACCCTGTGTCTCATGCAGCAGGTTTGGCGGTGAACCTGGAATCGTATAAAGTCTTTCATCATCCGTATCCAGATCAGGCATTGCTGAGAGAAGCCCCCAGGTATAAGGGTGCTTCGGATCATAGAATATCTCATTGATCGTGCCTTTTTCTACAATCTTACCTGCATACATAACATTGACATAGTCTGCGACCTTTGCTACAACTCCAAGGTCATGTGTAATATAAATAACAGAGATACCTCTCTCCTTCTGTACTCTGCGGATAAGTTCTATAATCTTCGCCTGAATGGTTACATCCAGCGCAGTTGTAGGCTCATCACAGATCAGCAGGTCAGGGTTACAGGAGAGTGCAATCGCAATGACAACTCTCTGTCTCATACCGCCGGACAGCTGATGCGGATAATTCTTCATTCTCTTCTCTGCATCTTCAATACCTACCTCTTTGAGAAGCTCCACGGCTTTTGCCCAAGCTTCTTTCTTCGGAGTCTTGAAATGCCAGATCATACCTTCCATGATCTGTTTTCCGATTGTCATGGTCGGATCAAGACTTGTCATCGGATCCTGGAATACCATGGCAATTCTTTTTCCATTGATATGTCTACGTATCCATTTCTTATCTTTGCTGAGAATATCTACCGTCTCCGGTGTTCCATCAGCATGATGATAGGAGAATTCAATACTGCCGTTTGTTACTGTTGCATTGGATGCAAGAATACCCATGGCAGCCTTCATCGTAACAGATTTACCGGAACCGGATTCTCCTACGATGGCAACCGTTTCTCCTTTTTGCAGGTCTATATTAACACCTCGTATTGCATGGACTGGTCCAGCAGTAGTACGAAAGGTGATATCCAAATCTTTGATTTGAAGAATTGTGTTCTTATCTTCTGACATCTTATTTCTCCTTTCGTCCTTACATTTCTTTCATCTTAGGATCAAGTGCTTCTCTTAATCCATCTGCTACAAGGTTGAAGCTCAACATCAATAATGCCATTACCACGATAGGTGGAATAATCTGGTACGGATGTGTTGTAAAGCTGTTGAAGCCCTCTGAAATCAGGGAACCTAAGGAACACTGTGGTACAGGAATACCCAGACCTACGAAGCTTAGGAATGCTTCTGTAAAAATCGCAGTAGGAATGGAGAACATAACCTGTGTAATGATTGGTCCAATGATATTAGGCAGAACTTCTTTAAAGATGATGAAGAAGTTACCTGCGCCCAGTGTTCTGGAAGCCAGAACAAATTCCTGCTCCTTTAACTTCAACATCTCTGCACGGGCAATACGGCTCATGCCTACCCATTCAGTCAGCATCAATGCAAAAATAATGGTCAGCATACCAGGCTGAAGAACCAGCAGAAGCAGTGTAACAATAACCAGTCTGGGGATACCATTGGCAATCTCCAGGATTCTCTGCATGATAATATCGACTTTACCACCAAAATATCCGGATATCAGACCATAGCTCATACCAATGACCATATCAATGATTGCTGCCGCAATGGCAATAATCAGAGATACTCTTGCGCCTTCCCAGGTACGTGTCCAGATGTCACGTCCAAAATTATCACTTCCGAACCAGTATTCTACATCGTCCAGCCCTTTTTCCACATAATAATTGATGGTCTTGGAGCCTGTCGTGGTCCGCATTGACTCATCACCGTTAAAGATACCGAACTTCTCCAGTGCCTTCACACGTGGGGCGAAGTTCTTCTGGCTCAATTCCTGTCCTGAATATGTATACTCATTCATACCCGGTCCGATTGCTGCAAATAAAGTAATCAATATAATCAGTACAAGACCAATAACTGCACTTACTTTACGGAAATAACGGATGAATACGTCTTTCCAGAAGTTCTGTGCGGCATAGTTCTCATCAATTGTAATCGCACCTGCATTGTCTTTTAATACAAAATCCGCATCTACAGGTACATAGGGTGTGTTTATCTCGCTCATCATCATTCCCCTTTCCCTGCAAGTCGGATTCTCGGATCAATGATACCGTAGAGAATATCCACTACCAGCATGATACCGATATACATTGCAGAATAAATAAAACTCAATGCAATAACTACGTTATAATCATTGGACTGAATTGCTGTTACAAGCAGACTTCCTACGCCGGGAATCGCAAAGATCTTCTCTACTACCAGAGAACCTGTCATCAGATCTACAATCAACGGTGCAAGTACTGTGATAATAGGAATCAGCGCATTTCTCAATGCATGACGTAATATCAGTGCAGAACCTGAGATACCCTTACTCTCTGCCAATAACATATATTCGCTTCCCAATACTTCAAGCATCTCACTCCTCGTAAACCGGGCAATGGATGCCATGGTAAACATGGACAATGAAATACTGGGCAATACACTGGAACCAAAGATATCCTGCTGGGAGAATAACATAGGAAACCAGCCAAGCTTAAATCCAAAATTATAACTCAGTGCCAGCGCAAATACATAGGATGGAACAGATACACCAATAACGGAGATAATCGTTGCCAGAGTATCCCATATCGTATCATGCTTGAGAGCTGCGATCAGTCCAAGGATCAATCCTACCACTGCACCTACTGTAACTGCAAATCCACCGATTCTGATAGAGATCGGTAATCTGCTCTGAATCAACTGTGAAATCGGGGTATTCTTGGAAATGTTATAACTAACGCCCAGATCACCCTTTAACATATTGCCTACATATTTAAAAAACTGTACGATAATTGGCTGGTCCAGACCATATTTTGCATAAAGGG
>ERZ1034976.3417-NODE-3417-length-10090-cov-9.143199_pt1 | contig 10090 bp, 10 predicted proteins | sample MGYA00520623_ERZ1034976 | MGnify/ENA primary metagenome ERZ1034976 (study PRJEB33766, sample SAMN09781774) | gut metagenome | biome: gut microbiome | host: Homo sapiens | place: Madagascar | study: EMG produced TPA metagenomics assembly of the PRJNA485056 data...
AAACTTTCGCTTCTTGAGAAGCGAAAGACGTTTTTAACCGAACTGAGAAAGGAGGACCGCGATTCCTCCCGCGTCTGAAGACGCGGGTTTCCTCGCGGAATTTCTATGAACCTTATAGCGATGCTTCTTTATGGCGACGGCTTTGTTGTAGCAGTAACGCACGGCGCCAAATTGCCCGCGCAGGAACTGTTGCTGTTCCTCTGTCGGGTAGATGCGGACTTTGACAACGTGAAGCATGTGATCTCTGGTACGGCTGGTACCACTGAGCTTCGAAGTCTATCAAAACCAATGGCTGTGCTAATGGTTAGAATCCTGCAGATATGCTTGGAAAAAATAACAAGCGGCATTCCTGGGGGTGTTGATAAAATCGGCTCATTGAGCGAAGTAAAAAACCATTGAAAATCAATGGATGGAATTTTTAATTTAACCGTCACAAACCGGTTTAGATATTTGAAAAACCTGTTTGCTACGCTGTTGGTGAGGAGCAGGCAGCTAAAACACAGAGTTTTTCTCGTTAGATGCCGTTAATTGGCTGAACCGACTTTATCAACATCCCCGATCCTGCTGCGATTCTCTGATGCAAAAAGGCCTCTCACTCTCGGACTTTGAAGACGAACTGCGCGCGCTCGGCGCAGGGGCCCGTCATATCCGCCGCATTTACCGTGCCTGGCTGGGGCTCGGCCCCTGGGAGGCCAAGGACTCGGCGCGCTACCCGGCCGCTCTGGAAGCAAAACTCACAGAAACCCGCAACCGGCTCACAAAACTCACGCAAGTGCTGCCCGTAAAAAGTGAGCAGGCGGAATCCTTAAAACTTATCGTGGGGTTAAGTGACGGAGAGTGCATTGAAAGCGTCCTGCTGCCGCGCCGTGCGCTGTGCGTGTCGACGCAGGTGGGATGCGCTGTGGGGTGCCGCTTCTGCATGACGGGAAAGGGCGGCCTTGTGCGGCAGTTAGGGAGCGCGGAAATTGTCGCTCAGGTTGTCGAAGCCCTCAAAATCCGGCCCGATATTAAAAAGGTTGTGATGATGGGGATGGGTGAGCCCAGCCACAACCTGAAGGAAGTGCTGGAGGCGGTGAATTTTCTCGGCGACGTTTTGGGCCTTGCGCACAAGGAAATTGTGGTGTCAACGGTGGGGGATCCGAGGCTTTTTGATGCGATCCGCACCAACGGCGTGCATCCGGCTGTTGCTCTTTCGCTTCATACAACGGACGACATGAAGCGCCGCGAGCTTTTGCCAAAGGCGCCGAAAATTCCTGCCGCAGACCTTTTGGCGATGACACTCGATTACGCGGAAAGCACTAAGTACCCGGCGCAGATTGAGTGGACACTGATTGAGGGCGTGAACGACTCTGCCCGAGAAGTCGAATGCCTTGCCGAACTTATCAAGGGGCGCTACGCGATGGTGAACTTTATCGCCGTCAATCCCGTGGAAGGCACCGGATTTAAGCGTCCGTCAAATGCTCACATGCAGGATCTCATCACAATTTTGCGCCGTCAGGGGATCATCGCTACGATAAGGGACAGTGCGGCGCAGGATATTGAAGGCGGATGCGGCCAGCTGCGGGCACGGGTACTTGAGATTAACCGACAGATTGAACAATGCAGCGACGAAAACAAAAACTGAGTAAGGCCCGGTCCCGCACCATGTGGCTGGCGTGGATTGCCTGGGGCGTGATCGGCAGCATCTTTCTTTTCGAGGACTCCAGGGGCGGCTCGGGCTGGCTCTCGTTTCTCCTTACCTCGCCCTTCTGGCTTTTGTTTGCCGTCTGGCCCTTTATCTGGCTGTGGCTTGTGACGCGGCGCAATGATGAGTGGGTTGAGATTGACGATGATGTCATCAGCGGCGAAAACGGCGAGACGATCGCGCGCTTTGTGCAGAAGGACGGCGTGCGCTACGTTGATATTGACGCTTTTGCCGATACGTTTAAGTGCTCCCGTGACGTCCCCACGGTGACGCTTCCGGGCGGCACCGAGCGCTTTGCAAGGCTCGATGACGTGCGGCATATGGCCACCGGCAACAAAGCCCTCACGGAGTGGCTTGCGGTGGTGGATTCGCTCCCGAAATAAAGCCGCGAGAATAAAGAAAAACCGAAGTGGATATTGTGTTCTGCTTCGGTTTTTGCATTTTTCAGGGCTGTGCGTCTTCAACCGGATCGAAGGAAATCTCCATGCGCCGCGGCATCGGGGTGTTGCCAAGGGGCCGCGGGAAGGGATTGCAGCGGCTGATAGCGTGCCGCACGGCCCGGTCAAAGGCGGGAAGCCCCGAGCTTTGCGTCATACGCGGGGTTTCGGCGATTTCGCCGTTCGGAAGAAGGCTCACGCTGTAGACGGCCACATGCGTGCCTCTGGCAATGCCCGAGGGAACGGAAAATAGGATAAAGGGCCGGATGCAGCTGATGACGCGTGAGGCGTACGCTGCAGAGAGTTTTCCCTGCATCGAGCGTTCAACGCCCGGTGTGCCGCGCGTTGAGCCCACGCGGCCCGAAGTAACGGCGGGTGCCCCAGTGATGCGGGCGAGTTCGGCCCGGCGCATTTCTTCAGCGAGCTCCGCCTGCCGGCGTTTTTCTTCGGCAATGCGCTTGCGGCGGGCGGCTTCGGCACGCTTTTTGGCTTCCGCAATGCGTTTTTCTTCCGCCAAACGCTTTTCCTCTGCAATGCGTTTCTCTTCGGCGATGCGCTTTTCCTCGGCGATACGCTTTTCTTCAGCGAGGCGTTTTTCCTCGGCGATGCGCTTTTCCTCGGCGATGCGCTTTTCTTCGGCGATGCGTTTTTCCTCAGCGAGGCGCTTTTCTTCGGCGATGCGTTTTTCCTCAGCGATGCGCTTTTCTTCGGCAATGCGTTTTTCCTCAGCGAGGCGCTTTTCTTCGGCAATACGCTTTTCTTCCGCCAGACGCTTTTCTTCAGCGATACGGATATCTTCTTCGCGGCGCTTTTGTTCAGCTTCTTCGGCGGCCCGTTTTTCAGCTTCCAGGCGCTCAGCCTCGAGACGCTCGGCCTCTCTGCGTTCTGCTTCCCGGCGCTCTTCTTCAAGAAGCTTCTGAGCTTCAGCCTGCGCCTTTGCTTCAGCTTCGGCGCGCGCCTTTTCCTCGGCAAGGCGCTGCGCCTCACGTCTCACCTGCGCTTCTGTTTTGAGCTGCAGTTCTTCGGCCGTGGGTTCTTCCGGCGCCGGTGCCGCTTTGTTGTCAGGAGCTTCTTCCTCGGTTTCCTGCGCCGTGCCTTTGAGGCTCATGCCGGAGGCGTCTTCCGGCGCCCAGAGTTCGGCGTAGACCGTTTCGGTATCCGTATTCCACTGAAAGACGTTAAAGAGCGCAAAAAAGAGGAGCCCGTGCACAGCCACCGCCGCAATGACGCCGGCCGGTACATCCGTCAGACGGGAATTGGCAGGCGCAAGGCGCGCGGGATCTCCGGACTCATTGTCCGTCTGAGTCCGGTCCGACTGCAGATCCTGCGGATCTTCGCGCTTATCCTGATTGCCTTCGCTCATTTCGTGCGCTCAACCTTCAGCGCGAGGCCCACGCGCTTGATTTCGGCGTTTTGCAGGGCTTTCATGACGTTCACGACCTGCTCGTAGCGCACATCGCGGTCGGCGGCGATCACGACCGGCGTGTCGGCATCGGCCTGCGCCGAACGCACGTTGGCAATGAGAGCCGTCATGTCAACGGGCCTGAGCCCGTTTTGGACTTTAAGCGAGAGGTGACCGTCGGCGTGCACCACGACTTCAACGGGATTGGCGGGTGCGGCGGAAGCCTTGGAAACACTCGGCAGATTAATGACCGAAGGGTTCACAAAAGGGGCGGCGACCATCAGAATCACCACGAGCACAAGCATCACGTCGATATAGGGAACGACGTTCATGTCGCTCATCATGCGGCGTTTCTTGCGCGTCTGAAGGCTTTTAAGTGCCATGATTGTCTGTCCTTCAGGGGTGTCAGGCCGTCTGACGCGAGAGGATGTTTAAGAACTCTTCGCTGAAGCTGTCAAAGCGGTTGGTGATGCGCTCAAGGCGGTTGGCAAAATAGTTGTAGGCAGCCGTCGCGGGAATGGCGGCAAAAAGGCCGATTGCGGTCGCAACGAGCGCTTCGGCAATGCCCGGGGCTACGACGGCAAGCGAGACGTTGTCAAGCGTTGAAAGCCCGGTGAAGGCATTCATAATGCCCCAGACCGTACCGAAAAGACCGATGTAAGGGGAGACCGACCCGATGGAGGCGAGAAGCGGAAGCCCGCGCTCAAGGTCATCGACCTCACGCTGAAAGGCGGCGGTCATGCCGCGGCGCACGCCCGAGAGCTGCTCGACCTCGGCTTTGCCGGCAAGCTTTACGAATTCGGCCATGCCGGCAACGAAGATGCGTTCTTCCGCGCCCGTTCTGTCGTGGCGCGACGTGGCGGACTCAAAGAGTTTTGCGAGATCAGCGCCCGACCAGAAGCGCTTTTCAAATTCTTCGGTCTGGCGCGCCGTGCGCGAAAGAACAATGGCCTTTGAAAAAATCGTGGCCCAGCTCATCAGAGACGCCAGAACCAGAATGCCCAGCACGCACTGAACGACGACACTTGCGTTCATCACCAGGGTGACGATGGAAAGATCGGCAGAAGACGGATTCATTTTTATTTGTTTTCGGTATCGGTTGTTGTTTCGGCCTCGGCAAGCATCCGGCGGCAGGCCTCGGACAATGCGTCAGGAATCGTGACGGGCGTGCCTTTTTCGGGGTCAACCGCGGCGCAGCGTACTTCGGCGGAAACCAGCAGTGTATCGTCCCGCCAGACTTCCTGCGCAAAAACGACGGAGGCGGCCCGGATGAGTTTGACGCGGGTTTTGACGGTGAGAAGATCATCGAGCTTTGCCGGACGCCGGTACTTAAGTGACAAGTCCGCCACAACAATCACGGGCATGCCGGCTTCCTGCATGCGGCGCTGCTCAAACCCCGCGCTTCTTAAAAATTCACCGCGGGCGCGCTCCATGTAGCGCAGATAATTGGCGTGATAAACAATGCCGCCCGCATCGGTATCTTCCCAGTAGATGCGTACGGGCAGGGTAAAAACTGGACTCGGCATGAGGTTTTGTGGCAGAAAATTTATGCTTGTCTGGTCGAAGTCGTGCTAATTTGGCGTCAGCCTTCGGCCGGATGAGCCGAAATACTACAGAAGATTTGGGTTTTGCCATTGTTTTCGGGCGAAAAAGATGTGCTTTGCAACGCAAAAATGCACTTTGAAACGGTTTTTGACGGCCGCGGCAGTGGTCGCGGTCCTTACTGCCTGCGGCTGTTCGCGCCCGGTTAATAACCCCAGGCCCCTTGCGGACTATGCCGAGAACACGCTCTTTTCGAGCTTTTCGGGCAGAAGCCCCAAGACGCTTGATCCCCAGGTCTCCTACTCAAGCGACGAGACGATTTACACCTATACGATCTACGAGCCGCCCTACGGTTACCACTATCTGAAGCGCCCTTATGAAGTGATACCGAAAACGGCGGAGCGCGTGGTCACTCCTGTTTACCTTGATAAAAACGGCCGGGAACTTGCGCCAGGGGCGGATGTTTCCGCCAGTGCTTTCTCCCGCTACGTGATTCCGATTAAAAAAGGGATCCGCTACGCACCGCACCCGGCTTTTGCGAAAGACGCGGCCGGCAACTACCGCTATCACCGGCTCACCGATGCCGTGGCGGAAAAACTCACCAACCCCCTGGACCTTCCGGAAAAAGGGACGCGGGAACTGACGGCCGACGATTACGTCTACGGCATTAAGCGCATCGGTGACGTCCGCACCGTAAGCCCTGTTTTGGGGATTTTGTCCTCGCACATCGTGGGGTTAAAGGCCTTTTCCGAAACTTTTGCCCAAGCCTTAAAGGAGGCGGAAGCCGCCGGACGTCCGGCGCCCGATATCCGGGATTTTCCCGTTGAGGGCGTGAAAGCCCGTGACAGCCATACGCTTGAAATCACGGTCTACGGGCGTTATCCGCAGTTTGCCAACTGGCTCACGATGGCGTTTTTTGCACCGGTTCCGTGGGAAGCAACCGCCTTTTACGGGGCCAATCCGCTCCTTAAAAAGAACAACGTCACGCTTGAGGCCTGGCCTGTGGGCACAGGTCCCTACCGGCTCGTTTCTTCGCGGCAAAACCGGGAGCACGTTTTGGAGCGCAACCCCGAGTTTCGCTTTGTGCCCTATCCGTGTGAGGGTGAGCCGGAGGATGAGGCAAAGGGCCTTTTAAAGGACTGCGGCAAGCCCCTTCCCTTTGTTGACCGCATCGTGATGACGCTTGAAAAGGAAGCGGTTCCGGTGACCACAAAATTCCTGCAGGGCTATTACGACAGTCCGCAGATTTCGCGCGTGGATGTGGGGCAGGGGTATTTGGTTGCTGCGGGAGATGACGCGGATAAGGCAAAGCTTTACGCCGAGCGTGAGCTTGTTTTCCCGACAACCGTGGAAGCCAATCTCTGGTACCTCGGCTTTAACTGGCTTGACCCCGTGGTGGGCGCTGGAAAAACGGCAGCCGAGCGCGAACGCAACCGAAAATTGAGACAAGCCATTTCCATTGCTGTTGACTGGGAAGAGCAGATTGCGATCTTTGAAAAGGGGCAGGGTGAAGCCGCGCACGGGCCGCTGCCGCCCGGGCTTTTCGGTTACCGCGCAGACGGGCCTGCGGCCTTTAACCCGGTTGTCTACCGTAAGGACGAAAACGGCCGCATTGTGCGCCGCAGTATTGAGGACGCCAGGCGTCTGATGCGTGAAGCCGGTTACCCCGACGGGCGCGACGTGAAGACGGGGCGCCCCCTTGTGCTTAATTTTGACTGGCAGAGCGCGGCCCCGGGCTCCAAAGCGTTTCTTGAGTGGTTTACGCGGCAGTTTGCCAAGATCGGCATTCAGCTCGAAGTCCGTGCCACCGACTACAACCGCTTTCAGGACAAGATGATGAACGGCACGGCCCAGATTTATTACTGGGGGTGGATCGCGGATTATCCGGATGCGGAAAACTTTCTTTTTCTCCTGTACGGCCCCAACAGTAAAGTGGGAAGCACGTCCGGAGGCGAAAATGCGAGTAATTTCTGCAACGCCGAATTTGATCGGTTTTTTGAAAAAATGCGCACGGAAGAAAACGGTCCGGAAAAAGCTGCTTTGATTGACCGCATGATCCGGATCGCGCAGACCGAGGCCCCGTGGAGTTTCGGTTACTACCCCCGGCAGGCTGCGGCTCTGCACGGCTGGGTGAAAAACGCCAAGCCCACGCAGACGGTGCGGGATAACGTGCAGTACATGGCCGTTGACGCAAAAGCGCGGGCTGAAAAAATCCGCGCGTGGAATACGCCCGTTCTCTGGCCGGCGCTCATCATTCTTTTGGCGGCGGGACTTTTGGTTTGGGCGGTGAGAAATTATGTGAGGGCGCGCCGTTCCGTGACCGGCCGTATTGCGGAGGAAAATAAATGATCGGCTACATTTTCCGCCGCATTGTCTACGGCTTTTTCATTCTGCTCGGTGTGAACGCCCTTACGTTTGCCCTCTTTTTTGCCGTCAACACGCCGGATGATATGGCTCGGCTTTCAATCGGCGGGCGCTACGTGACGCAGCAGGCAATTGACTCTTGGAAAAAGGAGCGGGGCTACGACGTGCCGCTTATCTTTAACAGTGCGGCCGAAGGTACCGGGAAATTCACGGAAACGATCTTTTTCCGGCGCTCAGCGCCCCTTTTGGCCGGGGACTTCGGGCTCTCGGACACCGGCCGCAGTATCAATACCGAAATTAAGGAAAGGGCGCCCGCGTCTTTGGCGCTTGCCCTCCCGACCTTTTTGCTGGGTGTATTTGTATCGGTGAGTTTTGCGCTCATTTTGGTGATGGTGAGAAGAACGCGGCTGGAGTGGGCGGGTGTGGCGATGAGCGTCACGGTGATGAGCATTTCGGCGCTTTTTTACATCATCGTGGGGCAGTGGCTTTTTTCTAAGACCCTGAGATGGGTGCCGGTCTCTGGGTTTTCCGAGGGGTTTGCCATGGCCGCGTTTCTGGTGCTGCCGGTCGCTATCGGCGTTTTTACGCGCCTTGGCGGCGAAGCGCTTCTTTACCGTTCGATGTTTCTTGAAGAAAGCGAAAAAGACTACGTGAGAACAGCCCGCGCCAAGGGCGTAAGCGAAATGCGGGTGCTTTTCCGCCATGTGCTCGGTAACGCCATGCTTCCGGTGATCACCAGTACCGTGGCCGTGATCCCGATGCTTTTTATGGGGTCACTTATCATGGAAAACTTTTTCGGTATTCCGGGGCTTGGTTCCTACACGATTGACGCGATTAACGCCCAGGACTTTTCCGTCGTGCGCGCGATGGTGTTTTTGGGAACGGCCGCCTATATTCTCGGGCTCATTCTCACGGACGTGGCCTACACGGTGGTTGACCCCAGAATACGGCTGAAGTAAAGGATGCGGCAAAGTGAAAATTGTTGTTCTCTACACCGATCTTGTGATGTGGTTTCTTGCGGCCGCGGTTCTATTTTTTGCGGTTTATGCCGCGAAAACCCCGGAACTTGCGGCCAAATGGAAACAAGTGCTCATCCGCCCCGCGGCCCAGGCCTGCGGCACGGTGCTGCTGCTCTTTTTCCTTTTGGCGCTTGCCGACAGCGTGCACTGGCGAAATGAACTCCCGAAGCAGACAGCTGAGGCAACCGTTGCCTACGACACGAAGACCGTGTCGCTTTTAGACACCCTGGTGCTGCCGCACATTGCGGGACGCGAGAGAAGTTACTCAGCGCCTTTTGCCCTGCACGACTTTGACAAAACAACGGTCATCAGGGACGGTAAAAGCGTGCGCGACTATCAGAGGCTTACCGGGGCTTCGCCTGACGTGCCCGAAAAGGGCGCGGGGCTTAAGCTCGGAAAACGTTTTTTTGCGGGGTTTTTAACGGGGGTGATTGCGCTCTCAATGCTCTGGATTATCCTGGCGCTCGCGCATAAGGCGGTCTGCAAAACGCCTTTTACGCTGAGCCTGGTGAAGGTCACGGCGCGCACCAATCCCGCGCGGCCTGCGGTGCAGGTGGTGCAGGTCGCCGTGCTTTTGGCGGTCATTCTTATGTTTATCTGGCCGATGCGGCATGTTTTCGGCACCGATGCCACGGGTAACGACGTCCTCTACACAGCCTTAAAGTCGGTGAGAACGGCCTTTGTGATCGGGTCTCTCGCCACACTTTCCGCGCTTCCCTTTGCGGTTGTTTTGGGTATAGCCGCCGGGTACTTTAAAGGTAAGACCGACGACGTCGTCCAGTACATTTACACGACGCTTTCGTCCATTCCCTCGGTGCTTCTGATTGCTGCGTCAGTTCTGATGGTGCAGGTTTTTATCGACAAAAACCCGCAGCTCTACGAAACGGGGCTTGAGCGCGCGGACGTGCGGCTTTTTCTTCTGGCAGTCATCATGGGTGTGACCGGGTGGGCTGCGCTCGCAAGACTTTTGCGCGCTGAAACGATGAAGGTGGCGGCGATGGACTTTGTGACCGCCGCCAAGGCGTTCGGCGTCTCGCCCTGGCGCATCATGGCGCGCCACGTGCTTCCGAACGTCACGCACATTGTGCTCATTGTGGCGGTGCTCGACTTTTCGGGGATTGTGCTTTACGAAGCGGTTTTAAGTTACGTGGGGGTCGGGGTTGATCCGACGATCGACAGTTTCGGCACCATGATTAATGCAGCAGCCGTTGAGATGAGCCGCAGCCCCATGATCTGGTGGAATCTGGCCGCCTGTTTTCTTTTCATGGTGACGCTTGTTTTGTGCGCGAACCTCTTTGCTTCGGCCGTGCGGGACGTGTTTGATCCGAGGTCCGGATCTGGTGCGGGCGGACGGGTGCTGCGGTTTCGTCGGGCAGCTTGCCGCAACCTGCTTGCTCTCTCTGGCAATCCTGAGCCAGTACGAGATCGTTGATTTGCTGATCGAGTACTGCTCCACGGCTTCAGAGATGCTGAGCTCCTTGCTCAGCAGGCGCGCTACGACGTTGTCTTTGAACTCCTGCGAATATCGCATGTTTTGCCACTCCATGAAAGGTTGAAGGGGTGGCGAAAGTTAGTATGACATCTAATGGCTCTTTGGGAGAGAAGTCATCAGTTGGGAGACACGGACTGGTACATGGACCGC
>ERZ1034976.3420-NODE-3420-length-10083-cov-44.710511_pt1 | contig 10083 bp, 9 predicted proteins | sample MGYA00520623_ERZ1034976 | MGnify/ENA primary metagenome ERZ1034976 (study PRJEB33766, sample SAMN09781774) | gut metagenome | biome: gut microbiome | host: Homo sapiens | place: Madagascar | study: EMG produced TPA metagenomics assembly of the PRJNA485056 data...
GACTTGACGATTGCCATCCCCTGTTCAAAATCAGATACCGATTCGTAAACGGGATTTGTCAGCTTTGTACCGTCTTTCTTGTAGAAACCGATTTTTTTATCGCGGCCTTCCACGGCAAGAAATCCTTCCTTCCAGAAAGAACGTGTTTCATAAGAAACGGGAATGATTCTTTTACCGCTTCTGTCGTAAAAACCGCGGAGATTTTTCTGCTTCACTTCAATCAGACTAGCGCGGTCATCTTCGCTTGCCAGATCCTCTGCCCGGATTTCCTCATCGGAAAGAGAAAGAGCGATCTTGTCATAAGTAATAGGAATGACTGTTTTTCCCTCGCCATTGACGGCGCCCCACTTGCCGTTCTGCTTTACGGCGGCAGTGAAAGGAAACTCTGCATCTTGGGAAATACCGTTTCCTGCCGGCTCATAGGAATCGGGAAAAGCGGTATCCGATGCGTAAACGGATGCGGACAGCGCCATGGCGGCAATGAGCAGGATTGTTTTTCTGTACTTCATGGAATCACCTCATTCTTGACTATATAGGAATTCTTGAATGTATAGGATGATCTTTCAATTCCATTTTAACACAGGATATAAAGAAATTAAATTTTGCTCAAAGGAAAAGAAAGGGAAACAACAATGTGAAACGAAGTGATGATTCTGTTACAAAAGGAAGTGTATTTGATGCCCGTAAAATTTTTTTATCGTATTTACATTCCGGTTGCCGTTTGATAGAATGTTCCTATAATCACAGCGATGAGGAAGAGGAGTACGCATGATCAAGCGAGCCGGTGAGGGTGGGAGTCCGGCACTGTGCGGAAGGCGTTTCCGAGCTGCTGCCTGAACGGAGTAGGGCAGCTATCAAACGAAGGCGGGCCTTTGGCCAATGAGGGTGGAACCGCGGATTTGTAATTCGTCCCTGCAGCTTAATTGTTGCGGGGATTTTTTATTTGCAGGAGGACACATGACTTTTCAGCAGATTATTTTGACGCTCCAGAAGTTCTGGTCGGCGCGGGGCTGCATATTGGAGCAGCCTTATGATGTAGAGAAAGGGGCGGGGACGATGAATCCGGCGACGTTTCTCAGAACCATCGGGCCGGAGCCGTGGAATGTGGCGTATGTGGAACCGTCCCGCCGTCCGGATGACGGACGTTACGGCGATAATCCAAACCGTCTGTACCAGCACCATCAGTTTCAGGTCATCATGAAAGCGTCGCCCGATGATATCCAGGAAATTTATCTGGAGTCTTTGCGGGAACTGGGAATCGTGCCGGAGGAGCATGATATCCGCTTTGTCGAGGATAACTGGGAGTCTCCCACGCTCGGCGCCTGGGGGATCGGTTGGGAAGTGTGGCTGGACGGCATGGAAATCACGCAGTTCACTTATTTCCAGCAGGTTGGCGGTATCGATGCACATCCTGTGTCTGTGGAAATCACTTACGGTCTGGAGCGTATCGCCATGTACATACAGGAAAAGGATAATGTCTATGACCTGGTATGGACGGACGGCGTGACTTACGGTGATGTATGGCATGAAAATGAGTATGAGCAGTCGGTGTACAGTTATGAACTGTCTGACCATGATATGCTTTTCAAACTGTTCGACATGTATGAAAAGGAAGCGGCCCGTGTTGTTAAAGAAGGCTATGTCCTGCCTGCTTATGATTATGTGCTGAAATGTTCTCATACGTTCAATCTGCTTGACGCGGGCGGCGCGATTTCTCTGTCGGAAAGGACGGAGTATATCGGCCGGGTGAGAAATCTGGCGCGTATGTGCGCGAAAGCGTACCTGAATAAACGTAAGGAACTGGGATTCCCCATGCTGAAAGGAAGTGACGCGAATGTCTAAAAATCTTCTCTTGGAAATCGGTACGGAAGAAATGCCGGCGAATATGATGTCTGGCATCGTTGGACAGATGTATGCTCTTGCCGGCGCTAAGCTGAATGAAGCACGGATTGCTTTTGAAAAGGTGGACGTTTACGCCACGCCGAGAAGGCTGGCTGTTATCGTGACTGCCGCCGCAGACGCGCAGCCTGATGAGGAAGTGAAAAAACGCGGGCCTTCTATCGGTGCTGCGTATGATGAAAACGGAAATGTGACAAAAGCCGCCGAGGGATTTGCCCGGGGACAGGGAATTTCTGCGGATGACCTGATTAAAGAGGGAGAATATACTTGGGCACAGGTGGTGAATAAGGGGAAAACGGTGGAAGAAATACTGCCCGCTCTTTTCACTTCTCTTATCACAGGGCTCAATTTCACGAGAAGTATGCGCTGGGGTGATGAGGAAGCCCGCTTTATCCGTCCTGTCCGCTGGATCGTAGCACTGGCGGGGGAGGACGTCGTCCCCATGGAGTTTGCCCATGTGCGGAGCGGGCGGATCAGCCGCGGCCATCGGTTCCTCTGCAAAGAAGAGGTGGAAATCAAATCACCGGAAACATATAAGGAAACGATGAGGAAGGCGTTCGTCATTGCGGATCAGGACGAAAGACGCGCCCTGATTACCGCGGGGCTGCAAAAGACAGCAAAGGAGCTGGGGGGGCAGGTCTGGCACAATGCGGATCTCTTGGAAGAAATCAATTATCTGGTGGAGTATCCGACGCCGCTCTATGGCCGCATTGATGAAGAATTTCTTGATCTTCCCGTGCCGGCGGTGGTGACTCCCATGCGTGACCATCAGCGGTACTATCCCGTCAGAAAAGAAGACGGCTCGCTTATGCCTTATTTTCTGACGGTCAGGAACGGAGGAGACCGGGCGATCCGCAATGTACAGATTGGAAATGAACGTGTTCTCCGAGCTCGTCTTGATGACGCGAAATTCTTCTTTGACGGCGACCGCAGGAAATCTCTGGAAGGCCATCGTGAAGCGCTTTCCCGCATCAATTATCAGGAAGGCATGGGGACGATGCTGGATAAGTCTGAGCGCCTGGTGAAGCTGGTGGAGGCAATCGGTGAGGATTGGAATTTCACAGATACCGAAAAGGCAGATGCCCGACGTGCCGCTTATCTGTCCAAGTCCGATCTGGCGACGGGCATGGTGACGGAATTTACGGAACTCCAGGGAGAGATGGGCAAAGAATACGCTCTTCTTGACGGGGAAAAGCCAAAGGTGGCAGCCGCTATTTTTGAACAGTACATGCCCCGTTTCGCCGGCGATGTTCTTCCGAAATCTTCTATCGGAAGAGCGCTGTCTCTTTCAGATAAGCTGGACAATCTGGCGGCGACGTTTCTTCGCGGATTGATTCCCACCGGTTCTCAGGATCCCTTTGCGCTCCGCCGTCAGACGATCGGCGCCATCCATATCCTGACAGACGGAGAGATTCACTGGGATATCCGCAAGGGTGTGAAATTGGCGCTTGCGCTCCTGCCGGGGACGCAGGAAGAAAAAGATACGGCGGCGGATAAAGTGGAGGATTTCTTCCGCCAGCGTATTAAGGCTATTCTTCTTGATGAAGGGGTGGATTACGATATCGTAGACGCTGTCCTTGCGGGAGCGATAGATGATGTATATGCGATATTCCTGAAAGCGCATTCCATGATGGACAGCCATGTGAAGGGGGAATTGGAAATGCGTCAGGCGGTTACCCGTCTTGTGAATATTACGAAAGGAAAGACTGCTGTTGAAATTCGTCCGGAACTGTTTACGGAAGAGGCGGAAAAGAATTTGTATGCTGCTCTTGAAAAAGCAGGAGAAGAAGTTACCAACGCTTATAATGCGTATGATTACGGCAGCGCCCTTCCTGCCCTGAAAACGCTCACCGTACCAATTAATCAGTTTCTTGATTCCGTCATGGTCATGGTGGAAGAGGAAGCTGTCAGAAATAACCGTATCTCTCTCTTGATAAATGTTTTGGATGTTTACAGGCGCTGGGGTGATTTCAGCAAATTAGTATAATCAAAATGATATTTCATGAATAATGGAGTGGATATGTTACTGCATAAAAAAATAACAGCTCTTTGCTGTATCGTATTTCTGCTGGCCGGGGTGGGCGGATATACGGCAGATGCCGCTATCAATACGGAAGTAGGCAGTTTATCGGGGATGCCGCTTCCGGCGCCGAAGAAAAGTGAAACAGGAAAGAAAATCACATTGAATCTGGCAAGCCGGCTTTTAACGCTGTACGAGGGGATGGAGAAAGTACGCATTTATCCTGTGGCTGTCGGGGCGCCTGAAACGCCTTCTCCGGTTGGTGAGTTTTCCATTTCAGAAAAAGAAGTGAATCCCGTGTGGACCGATCCGAAAACGAAAACTACTGTGCCTTCCGGTCCGTCAAATCCTCTTGGGTACCGTTGGTTGGGCCTTTACGGGAATTACGGTATTCACGGGACGAACGCGCCATGGTCTATCGGCCGCAGTGTATCTCACGGCTGTATCCGTATGTATGAAGAAGATGTGGAGGAACTTTTTGAAAGTGTGCCCATGGGAACACCCGTGGAAATCATCTATGACCGTGTGATTATGGAAGAAGCTCCGGATCATACCGTTTCTTACTATATTTATCCTGACGGCTACGGATGGGAACCGCTCACTGTATCGTCTGTAAAAGAATATCTTGCGCGTTACGGTGTGGAAGACTTTGCCACGCCTGATGAAGTGTATCATAAGATCATCGCCTCTGACGGCAGCGTGACTTATGTGGCAAAACATTATGATTTTGTCATCAACGGGCGGAAGCTGAAAAAGAAGGCCCTCGGTAAAGATGGAAGTATCTGGATCCCTGCAGTGGAAACGTCTGTCGCCGCCAAGGTGGGGGCTTACTGGGACGGGGAAACAAACACACTGATGACCCGTCTGGGCAAGGTGCCGGGGATTGTGAAAAGCGACGTGGTTTATATTAATGAAAAAGACTTGGAAAGTGTATTTCATATCAAGGGTCATCTGACAGAAGACCTTGTTTACGAAGCGGAGGCCCTTCCGACGGCGGAACCTGCTTCAAAAACAATTGTGCTTGGCAGGAAATACTGATAAAGGGGAGCGGAGGCTCCTCTTTTTGCTTGCTTCGTGCATGAAAAAAGACCTCTCTTCCGAAAGGTCTTTGCCGGATTATTTTTCCAGCCCCAATTCTTTTTTGTAACGTGTCATGCCGTCAATACAGATCTGCATCACGAGGTTCGGATCAAGACCGAGCATGTCGAAACCTTGTTTGATGACATCACGGCTGCATCCCGCGGCAAACTTTTTGTCTTTGAATTTCTTTTTGAACCCTTTCAGTTCCATGCCGTCGATCCCTTCAGGACGCATGAGTGCGTATGCCATGATGATGCCTGTCAATTCGTCCACGGTGAAAAGACTTTTTTCCAGGGGAGTGGCGGGTTCAAATTCATCCGTACATACGCCCCAGCCATGGGAAATGATGGCATGGATATCTTCTTCATCGACACCTTCGGGGGCGAGGAATTCCCGGACATGGCGGCAGTGTTCCTCCGGGTATTCTTCATAATCCACGTCATGGAGATAGCCGATAGCTTCCCAGTGGTCACGGTCTTCGTGGAAATAATCGGCCATGGCGCCCATTGCCGCGCTGACTGATTGGGCATGGATGAAAAGATGGTCTTCCGTGGTGTGTTTTTTCAGTATTTCCTTTGCTTTTTCTAAAGTGAGTCTGCTCATAGTAACCTCCTTATATTATGGAAATAGTAGTCCTTTTTTCTCCGTTTTGTCAAATGGGAAAGAAACAGGTACAATGAAGAAAATGGACAGCAGAGAAAGGAGAATTTTCATGGCGCCTATGGAAGAGTTTATCGAAATGTTGAAAAGTCATAACCGGATCGTATTCTTTGGCGGCGCAGGAGTGTCTACCGAGTCGGATATTCCCGATTTCCGCGGGAAAGGCGGGTTGTACCGCCAAAAGACGGAGCTTCCCTGGTCGCCGGAAGAAATGCTCTCCCATCATTTTTATGCGGAGCATCCCGTGGAATTTTTCATCCTCTACAAAGAGAGAGAAGGTATGATGCTGGAAGCGGAACCGAACCGGGCGCATACGGCGCTGGCGGAACTGGAAAAGATGGGGAAATTATCTGCTGTCGTAACGCAGAATATTGACGGGCTTCATCAAAAGGCGGGAAGTAAAAAAGTCATTGAACTGCATGGTTCAGTGCTGCGGAATATCTGCCAGAAGTGTGGCAGAATGTACGACATGGAGGAATTTATGGAACTTTGCAGTCCGGTTCCCCATTGTTCCGGCTGCGGCGGCGTAGTCAAGCCGGATGTGGTGCTTTATGAGGAAATGCTTGACAGGAATACGATTGAAGACGCGATTGATGAAATATCCCGCGCGGATATGCTGATTATCGGCGGGACGAGTTTGGTGGTTTATCCAGCGGCGGGATATGTGGATTATTTCCAAGGCGACTCCCTGGTTATGATCAACCGTGACGAAACGCCGAGAGACAGCCGCTGTTCTCTGGTGTTCCGCGAAAGTGTGGGCAAGGTACTGGAAGCAGGCGTGGCGGCGCTGAAAGAGTAAGCGTGGGGATTTATTTATTAAAAATGGGAGAGGTACATGGAATTTTTTTCTGTGGCCTCTTTTATTTCCTGTGGAGTCCATATTTCATGGTAAAATAGAAAAAATGTGTAATAGGAATGTGATGGCTATGGAAATCGATTTTGAGGCGGATGCGTTTGATGAGGGGCGTCATTTGCGTGATGTTATACGGGGGCATAAAGGATTTTCTTCCGCTTTATGGAAACGGATAAAATGGAACGGGGAGGTTTGGCTGAACGGTACCCGGATTCATAATGCGAAAACTGTTCTTCATGAAGGAGACCGCGTCCGTTTGGTGTGGGATGAATCGTCAGACATTGTGCCTGCTGATATTCCCCTGGATATTCTCTATGAGGACGACACTCTTCTTGTGGTGAACAAGGGGACAGGAATGATCATCCATCCTACGAATGCGGGAATCCATGATACCCTGGTGAATGCGGTAGCGGGATATTTCCAAAAGAAGGGAGAAGAATCGGGGATACATCCTGTATATCGCCTGGACAGAAATACGACAGGGGTGGTGGTAGTTGCCAAGTCGGCGAAAGCGCAGTATGCGCTGACCCGCTCCCATGATCTTATACATCGGGAGTATATCGCCGTGGCAGGTGGTTATATTCCCGGAGAGTTCGGCATTGTCGACGCGCCTATCGGGAGGAAAGAGGGAAGTATTATTGAGTGGACGGTACGGAAAGACGGCAGACCTGCACGGACGGAATATACTGTTCTCCGCCACGGGGACAACTATACCGTTTTAAAGCTCCATCTTCTCACCGGACGGACACATCAGATCCGTGTCCATGCACGGTACATGGGGACACCGCTTTTAGGTGATGATTTGTATGGCGGGAATCATGATTTGATAAGCCGCCAGGCGCTTCATGCGCATACGGTCACTCTCACCCATCCCGAAACGGGAGAAGCGATGAAGTTTACTGCGCCTGTACCTGCGGATATGGAACCTTTTATGAATGAGGGAAAAAATATGCATATTGAAACGAAAAGCGGCGTATCTTTCCTTACTTTTGATGTTTTTAAAAATGAGAATCTGATAGCAGCCGTGTCTACAAAGAACGGAGGCGTCAGTACAGGGGCATACCATTCGCTCAATATGGGGTTTTCTACGGATGATGCGCCGGAAAAAGTCAGAGAAAATCGGAAACGATTCTTTGATGTCCTCGGCATTATTCCCGAAAGGCTGGTGAACTGCGCATTGGTTCACGGCATCCATATGGAGAAGGTGGGAAAGGCGGACTGCGGACGCGGCGCGCAGGATTTCACTTCCGCCATTCCCGCGTGCGACGGCTTGTACACCAACGAAAAGAACGTGCCCCTCGGACTGAATTATGCCGACTGTACGCCGCTCCTTTTTTATGACCCCGTGACGTCTTCCATTGCGGTGGCGCATGGAGGATGGCGGGGAACGGCAGGAAATATAGCAGGGGAAGCGGTGCGTCATTTACAGGAAAGCTATGGCGCCGAGCCGAAGAATATAAAAGCGGGGATCGGACCGGCTATCGGTAAATCCGTCTTTGAAGTGGAAAAAGATGTGGTGGAAGCTTTTGAAAAGATATTTGATGAAGAAGAAATGAAGAGGCTTTCGGCACCTAAAGGAGAAGGGAAGATTCTTATCGATCTGCCGCTGGCGAACCGTATACTTATAGAGCGGGCAGGTATTCTGCCGGAAAATATTGAAGACTGCGGCATCTGTACGTATTGCAGGAATGATTTGTTTTATTCTTACAGAAAAGCGGCAGGCAGAACCGGACGCCACATGGCGGTAATGATGTTGAAGTGATGGATGAAAACATGGAGTTGAAACACTATAAAACGCGGTGGGTTATCATGCACCGCGTTTTATAGTGTCCTTTTCCCGAAAATCGGGTGGGTGGTGGGCTTTAAACTTCTTTTTTCGATAACGTCCAAAGCCTCATCCATGGATAAGTCGCGCTGCCCTTCATCCGTTTCATAAACGAGGACGGGAATGTCCGCGCCCAGTTCGCTTCCCGGCAGGTATACATATTCTTTTGTATGATGGTCGCCGTAAATGAAACCGGCAAGTAATTTGCTTTCTGTTAGTTTTTTCATGATTCATTCCATTCTGTAAGAAGAAGAGGTTTAAAGTCCAGATAATCGGAGGAGGTGAGATGGAGCTGTATGCCTTCCAGCTCCTTTGGCAGGTTGTTAAAATTCTGTTTACCGTGGATATGCCCGTAAATGCAGTCTGTTACGCCGTGGGATTTCATGATCTCCATCATTTTTGTAGGCCTTCTCTGCTCATCAAAAGGAGGATAGTGGAGAATGGCGAAAATTTTCTCACAGTTAAATTTTTCCGCTTCTATGAGGGAACGTTCTAACCGTCCCTGTTCCCTCAGGATAATCACTTTATCTTCTTCCGTTATTTTTTTTGATGTCTCGGGGATCCATCCCCGTGTGCCTGCGAGCGCTATATTTTCTACGGATAAAGCAGAATTGAAAATAAATTCAAAAGCATTGTCTGTCATTCGTTTCATTTTTGATACGGTGTTCCACCAGTAATCGTGGTTGCCACGAACGATGATTTTCCGGCCGGGGAGTGCGGAAAGCGTTTTCAGGTCGGAAAGAGCATCTTCCAGATGAGTGGCCCAGGAAATATCGCCCGCCATGATGACCGTGTCGCCGGCGGTAATGGTTTCTTTCCATGCAGAGAGAATTTTTTCACGGTGATTTTTCCAGTTTTCTCCGAAAATATCCATCGGTTTTGTCGGCGGGTCGCTGGAGAGGTGGAAATCACTGAAGGCATACAGTTTCAATAGGTTCTCCTTAAAGTAATCAGCCGAAATATTTGGGTGAGGTAAGCATTGAGATAATATTTTTTGAGCTTTCATCATCCATGACGTGGGTAATGCGATACCCCATGTACAGCGGACTTGCTATATAGCGGGGGAACAGTTTCACATGGATGTGTTTCATATGGTAGAAAAATAAATTATAACTGTTGCAGGGGATAGGGAAATCATGAAGAATGTAGTTTGCGATTTTTTGAATGGTATCGGCAAAAGTGTTTGTGCGGCCGTCCGTCTTAAGTGTTACATTCAGTTCCCCCATGCCGCATATGGGGTATGATGAAAGGGAAGCAAAGCAATTCTCGTCTTCATGAAAGATTGTTCCCAGAAAGTTTTCGCGGTCGATATTGTCTCTGTAATCGTAATCCTCAAGCCCGATAATCTGGGAGTGGGGATGGCGCTGGGAACCGCCCGAACCGGGACCGTAGTTGCGGAAATAGATTACCGAGCGGAAACGAGGATCTCTTTCCAGCAAATTCCATTTTTCCAGGCCGAAGGAAATGACTTGCCGCGCTTTTTCCTTGGTATATTCCGTGAGATCCGCTTCATGGACTGCCGATTCGATAATCACTGTGGGATAAGTGTTTCTGAAAACAGGATACTTATTCATGAGCCAAATGATATCGCCTTTTTCATCTAAGATATCTGTCAGTGTTTCTCTTTGGCAGAACGGGCAGCTTGTCTGCGTCCCCGAATGAGGTTTATGTTTTCCAATAGATATATCATAAATAACAGGAGTAGTCATAAGAGTCCCTTCTTTCCATGCTTATTATATCATGGCG
>ERZ1034976.3423-NODE-3423-length-10078-cov-4.086601_pt1 | contig 10078 bp, 8 predicted proteins | sample MGYA00520623_ERZ1034976 | MGnify/ENA primary metagenome ERZ1034976 (study PRJEB33766, sample SAMN09781774) | gut metagenome | biome: gut microbiome | host: Homo sapiens | place: Madagascar | study: EMG produced TPA metagenomics assembly of the PRJNA485056 data...
TGCCCATAGAGCTCTAATCTTGTCTTTGCCTGCGCAAACGGCTGCTTCGCCGCCACCAGCGCGTCCAGATTCCCGTCCGTCAACGCTTCCGCGCCCGGCAGCATTGCCGCGTCCTTGTCCACCGCCGCAAACGCCGTGATGGTAAACTTCCCGCCGGCCGCCGTCGCCGTATTCGACCAGTCGGCTTTCACCTGAATGGCGAGCTTTCCGTCCGCTCCGGCCGTCGCATCCTGCACAAGCTGTGTTCCACTGGTAAGCGTATATTCCGTTGTCCCGAGATACGCCTTCAGCGAGGCAAACTGCCCCGCTGTCTGCTCCACAGTCAGCCACACGCGTACCGTATGTCCCGCCGGCACAGTCAGCTCCGCCTTCGCCGCACCATACTGGCTGTCGCCGGTGCCGGAGCATTCCAGCTTCCCATCCGCAGCTTTCTTTGTCGTATTCTCGCAGCTCCAATCGCCGCCGCTCGCCAGTGCATAGTCCTCCGCAAGGTTCGTCACAGCAAACTCCGGCTTCAGCCAGAGCTTGCCGAGCTGGTATCCCGTCTCCGGTGTCTGTCCTGCCGTCGGCGCGTTCATTGAGTACGTCACATCAATCGCGTTGATCTTCTCCCGCAGCGTACTGTCGAGTTTTCCCTCGGCAATCGACCCGTCCACAATCGTGCCCGCCTGCGCAGCCTTTGCCGTCGTCAGCAGCTCTGCCAGCGCTTCTGCCAGATTTGTCGCCGCCATGCCCTCCGCCGCAACGCTGAGATGGCTTGCAAACTCGCTCGATTCCAGCTTTTCCACCAGCGCATTGATCGCCGCCTTCGCCTCGTCGTGCAGCAATTGCAGATCTGCGCGCACCTGGCTCTCGTCCGGCTCATACGTCGGGAAATCCTCCGCCCTCGTCCAGTCCTTTGTAAATTCGAGCTTTTCCAGATAGCTCATCCTCTGTCCCTCCCCTGATAGTTGTAGTAGATCTGCGCGCCGACGAGCGACATATCGCAAAACGGCTCATTGTTTTCCAGTGTCATCGTAAAATGCCGCACATGGCGGCACCCCGGTCTGCGAACCGCATTCACCGCAAACTCCGTCACGCCCAGATACCGGTGCGTCAAATCCCTTGGCGACAGCCGCCAGCAGTAGCTCACAATGTCCGTCAGATCCACGCGCCGTTCCTCATCCGTCTGATATGTCACGCGGATGCGCGTGTCCGTGTCCGACCGGGTCTGGAGCATCACCCGCCGCACGTCCTTCAGCCGCTCATAGCTGCCGAAATGCTGTGTTGCGAACTGATAGACCTTTCGGATCGCGCCGTTGTAATCGGCATACGTCCGCTCCATCCGCGTCAATCTGCCCGTGGGACTGAGGTGATGCACCGTCTCGTCCGCGAGGAAGAACGCCGCAGCCCGGATGTTCGTAAAGTAGAACCAACTCGGCTTTCCCGCCGTCGACAGCGCATAGTCCCACACATAGACGTGCCCGTCCGCCGCCAGCCAATACCGGTCGCCGTCGTCGCACGCGCAGACCGCATCCGCATCCGCCAAGCGTACATCATGCAGCAACCCGTGCCGCTCTGCCGTTCCGTTCACGTTCCGGCTGATCGATTCAATGTTGTTCTCGAGCGCCGGCGTCGTGCTTTTTACAATGTGAACCCCTTGCTCCCGGTTGCAGAACACCAGGTTATTCTCCACCAGCCGAATCGTCCACGGCAGATCGCACCCGGTCTCGCTGTTGACATTCGTGTAGTTCATTGTCAGATACGCCCGTCCGTCAATCTCCGTCGTGCCAAGCTCTGTCCGCCCAACCGAGCGCTCCTTGAAGATCATCAGATAGCCGCTCTGGATGCCGAACCCGGTCACGGCCTCCGCCCGGTCTCCCGCGAGGTTATACTGCGTCACCGGGAAATACGCCGCGTCCATTACCGTGTGGTTCCCATTCCAGAAATAGGCGTTCGGCTGCTCCTCCGATCCGGCCAATACCAGCACCACCGAGCTTCCGCCGCCGTACACGGCCGCGTACCGGCAGTCCATCACCGCCTTCCTTGCCGCCGCGTTCTCCTTTTCATACGTGATCTTCACGGTGTTGTTTGTCGGCGGGTCGGTCACGGACGGCGCTTCGGGAAACGTCACCGTCCCCTTCTCGAGGTCGACCGTGTAGTCCGTCCCCGGCGTTTTCACCGCGCCGTCCACCTCCACACGCACCACCGCCGCCACATCCTGCACCGGCAGATGGTATACCGTTACGTCCTGCACCGCGTTGTACCAGACGGTCTTTCCGTCCGCCAGCCGGTTCTCCGGCTGATAGAGATCGCCGGAGCCGGTCGCCGGGTCAGCGTTCAGCACGATTACCGGCACATACCCCGCGACGTCCTCCGCCGCAAACGTCTCGCCCTTCGTGATCCTCTTGAAGCATCCCGCGGTCTTGTAGTAGAGCGCGCCGTCATACTGGAAAAACGTCCCGCGCACGGCCGGAATCCCACCGCAGAGCTTTGCCAGCGTCATGTCCTCCTGCGCCGGGTTTCCGTAATAAATGCCGTCCCCGATGTGGAAAAATTCCATCCCGTGGAACTGACCGGCGCTTGCTGCATACCCAGTCCCCGGCCCGGCCTTTTTGCCGTCCTCGTCCACACCGTCACAGGCGTTCTGCCCGTCCCGGCAGCAGAGCACGCCGTCCTTCCACCAGAGGTTTTCCATCCTCGGACTCTCGTTCCGCCCCATCCGGTAATCCAAATCCCATAGATTCAGTCCCCCATCCAGCTTTTCAAAGTCCACAGTGTATTCCGATTTAGAGCTTGGAAGGCTGCCTGTACTAAGGTACGGATTTCTTGAAGATGCGTACATCACCAACCACCCCAATCAGAACTGTACTCGTCCGAGATGATGTCCACCGTTGCCGCTGGGACATCTCCCAATCGAGACAGTTTATTTTCAAATTCGTTGTAAAACGTCGCCTGAATATACGGATCATCGAAAATCTCCAAATGTGACGCCACATAAAATGCGAGCGCACTCTGCACCTCCAGCGGGCAATCGATGAAATCCGAATCATCCGGTTCCGCTCGCAAAAGAACCGGATACCGGAAATACTCAACCTTAATCTCCCGCTCCGGCTTCGGCACCGCCAGCTTGTTTTCTCCGACAAGCTTATAGCGGCTCGTCCTTGCAATGTCCCCGTTACTGTCGATATAAAGCACACCAGACGGGCATAGCTGCCAGAAATCGCCGGGGAGCGTATACACAAGCCATCTTCCCATCTCAACCGGCTCCACCAAATCTGAAACCTCACGAAGCCGCTTGGCGGTCGTCGCAATATACACGAGGCCATCATTTACCAGTCCTGGAATGCGGTTGATGTAATCCTGTTGATTGTTATATGTTATAGCAACCTTGTCCCCGGCAATCGAATACTGGTTGATGAGCCGGAGAACATCAGCTTTTAGTTGTCCAAAATTCATAGTGCCCTCCTAAAGGAAAATCCCCCGGTTTCCCGGGGGATTTTAAGTAAGAGATCAGCCAGCGTTGAGTTTGGAGATCGCGTGAGCCAGCGGCTTGTCCGTGCCGTCCACTTCCACAATCTCAATGAACTTGTGGCCGGACGTCACGCTGATTTCCAGCGTTGCGGCCGTCAACTCCGTCCAAGACGCCTTGGTGATCGCAGTGCCTTGCGTTGCGCCGAGCAGCGCGCCCTTCGTCGCGGCAGTGTTGTAATACCACTTCTTGCCGTTGCTGTCATGCTGGCCCGGGATCAGGGAAATGGTGCTCTTGCCGGTCGCCGTGCCGACGGACTGCACGGTCAGCTTCTTCAGCTTGCCGCCGCCCTGATAGTAGATGCCGCCGACCTTCTCGTCGAGAACGAAGCAGTCGTAGATAAACCGGCCTTCGCACAGCCATCCGGAAATGCCGGGAGGGTTGTCATGGGTCTTGAATTCTTCAAGCTGCTTCGGCGCTGTCGCTGCCAGCGGGTGGCAGAGAATAAACGCGCAGCCGGCCGGGAGGCGGGACGACGGAACCTTTACGATCTTCGCACCGTCCACTTCGCCGATGACGCCCTTGACGAGCATTTCCTGCGAAGAATCGGCATACTTCATAAACGCGCTGTCCTGCTTCAGGAGGTTGGCGAACGCATAGGAGCAGAACGCCACGCGTCCCTGATCCGGGACGTTGTTGTCACCGAGGGATTCCATGCCCTTGAGGAACAGTTCATAAGCATTGGTCTTAGTCGGCGCAGTCGAATCGCTGTTACCCGCCTCGGTAGCCGCATCCGCGAGGGTCTTGAATACGTATGCGTCAAACTCGGGGATCATGACCTCGTTGGTCTGTCTCGAAAGTGCCTTTCCAGAGTCCATGACCATCTGGCTCTGGAGCTTGTCGCCCTTGTCGATGATGAACGTGAACGCCCGGTCTTTCTTGACCGTCATGGTCTGCACGTTTCTCTGAAGGTCATCCGGTGTACCATAGCGGTTTGCGCCGCTGCGGGAGTAGTCCTTCATCGGGACAACCGGAATGGAATAGACCTTGACAGTCTCCACGCCGGTGAATTCGTAGTCGTTGTTCAGCGCCATCATGGCCTGAGACTGCTTGGTGAATCTTTCATCCACTTTGTTACTGTACTTGGTTGCAAGGTTTTTACCGCCTGCCATAAAATCAGTCCTTTCTATTCATGGCGCGGCGCCAATTTACCACGGATCAGAGTCAAATCCCTTGAGGAAAGGATCTTCCGGCTCCGTGTCCGTCGGTGCGCCACCTGAGACGCCCTTGACGGGTGCTTTTGCCGCCGCTGCCGCATTTTGTTTCAAAATATTATTTTCCTTCTTGAGCTTCTGGTTTTCGGCTTCTTTTTGCCGCGCTTCATAGCGGTTATAGGCATTCAAAAGATTTTCTCCGCTCCGCCACGCGTCCACGACTTCCGCAGGGAGCTGCTGCATCTTCAGGTCTGGCCGAGCCACAATCAGCTCTTTCGCCTCCGCCTGAATGTCTCGCTCATGATGCTCCGGTGCAGGTTCCGGCTCCGGGTTGGGAGTCTTTGCCGCTTCGCGCTGCATCATTCTGTCCACATAGTCCTCGGCAATGGTCTGCGGTGTACCCTGCTCGACAAGCTCCTGCACTTTCGTGTTTTTGTAGCTCTCGGCAGTCTTGGCGATCATCTCGTCAACCGTCGCATATCCCATGCCCTTCGCCATCTGGACGTAGTGCTCCATCTGCTGGCTCATGCTGTCGTTTTTGGCTTTCCAGCGCTCTCCGGCTTTTGCCAACTGGTAGAGGGTTGGCACCTCGTCTTCGCCAATGTCCACGTCCATATCCTCACGGTCGACGCGAGCCTTGAAGCGAAGTCTGCGCGGCGCATCCTCCGGCGTTTCCGCCTCGGGTTCCTGCGCCTCATGGTCTTCCTCGGGCTGCTCAGTGGTAGGAGCATCCTCTTTCGGCTCCTCCGGTTCGGCCTCCTGTTCGGGTTCCGGCTGCGCGTCCGCATCCTGTCCCGTCCATTCGTCCGCGAAGAAGTCGTCTCCGGTGCCGTAGCCGTCCGGCATCATTACGTCCTCTTCCTCCGGGATCGCGGCCATGTTTTGTTCGTCCATACTGTTTCTCCTTTCTGCGGGTAGGCAGATGATTTATTTTGGCACATGGTAGTGTGTCAGTTACTTCATAGATTGGGCGTTTCTCAGCGCCCGCTTCGCTTCGCTCGGAAGCGTCTCATATCGATGCTGCACCGACGCTGGGAGACTGCTCACGGCCTTGTCTTCGCTCAGTGGGCCTCCTTGCAGCGGCATCTCCGCGCCCGCAGTCTGCTGCGGTTGTCCGGCGGATTTTTTCAGCTCATCGATCAGCTCGCCCTTTTTCGGGATCAGCTTATCCGGCACTCTTTCGAGGTATTGAATCACGTCCAAAACACCGGCCGCTCGTAGATTGTCAAGCGTCTGCGTCATGGCAATCTCGGAATAATACGAGGTCGCGCCGACATCCGCCCGAATATTGAGCCACAGGTGCTTGAACTGTGAAAAATCGAAGTCCTCCACAACCCTTCTGGACACGCTCTGCATCTGCATCATGCCGGTCATTGGGTCAATTGTCGGGTTTCCGGACGCATCCAGCACCGGCTCCTGCATCTTCCGATCTTTTACGATCGGGCGCTTGCCGTAGTACGTGCCCATCATATCCAGCAAAATTGCACCGATGTCCTCCACCCATTCATGTAATCCAGCACGGATATTCTCGAGTGGAACCTCCGCATTGCTCTGCAAAACCATTAACGCTGACGTGTTGTCAGGCTTCACGTTGCCAAGCTGCGCATCCGTCGCGCCCATGCAGTCCTTTGTGTAGCTCACCGCCCGGTCGATGACCGTCAAAATCTGGTTCGACATATCCGCCGGCTGCAAGTTATACGCCACCTGAGAAATGCTCTGCCCCGGCTGCAAGCCACGCACCCCGATCGCCTGCCCGATCTCATTCGACCAGTTCCCGATCAAATCCGCGTTGTATACCGTTTTCGGGAACCCCAAAAGCTGCAAGTGCCGCATCGCCATTGCAAACATTGAGTTGATAAAGATTTGGTTTGGAATCAACCCTGTGGTCAGCGCTCTGCCGTGGTACTGGTTCTTCTGTTTTTCCCAGTTTGCCCATGCGATGGGGTATCTTGTCAATCCGGTATCCACATCTTCAAAAATAACGGCCGTGCGCGTCGCCTTCGTAACGTGCACCGTTGTCACCAGATGCTTCATGTCCTTTGTTCTCGGAATCGGCTGCATGTCCTCTCCGAGAATGAGGTTTCCTTTCGCATCTCTCTGATACTCTGGGTTCCCTTCCTTATCCACAACCGGCTCCTGCATCGGCTCGCCGGTGTTCTCGTCCATCACAGGCTCTTCCGTCGTCACCTTCGTATACAGATATACATAAAGCGCCTTGCCAGTCCCATCGTCGGACGTGATTTCCAACTTTCCGCCGGAGCCTGCCTGTTCGTTGTACTCCGCGTCCGGCTGAAACGCACCGTCCGCGTCCTTGGCCTTGTGCCGCTTTGCTTCCTCTCGCAAGTGCTCAACCGTATCCCGGCCAATCACAAGGATGTATGGTTGCTGCTCCACTCTGGAATCGTTCGGATTGCCGAACATGATGTTGATTCCGTCCACCAGTTCCATCTGAATTTCGCCCCGGTGCGCGCCAAAGGCGCCGCCATACGGCAGCGCATCCGCGTCCCACCAAAAGTGCGCGGCGTAGTCTCCGGTCTGCGCCCCATCGAACAGCGCCTCCCGGATCTTGTATTCAAACTTGAACTTCTCCAGCAGATTTTCGACCTCTGCCGTAGCGTATTCCGCCGCGTTGTTCTCGGGTTCTTTCTGATTTTCGCCGTCATAATAGGAGAGCGGTTCAAAGTGGATCGTTGTACCGGAAGAAGTCAGGCTCGCCACAAACAGACTTGCCACACGCTTGATAATGTTGAATACCGGCTTCGGCAGCCGGGACATTGCGGGCGTCATCGGCACATTGATCCACTGGTTTCCCGCGAAGAACTCAATATTCGTATTCACCAACCGGTATTGGTTCGGCACCAAACTGTTGTTGTACTGCCGTCCCTTTTCATAAAGTTCCCATGCTCTGGTCTTGCTGTTCTGACCCATGCGTTACTCCTTTTTATCCAGTCCGTATGCCATGTCGATGTTGTACCCCATCAGCACGTCGAAGGCTTCCTTATCTTCCTTCAGCCGCAGCAGCTCTTTTTCGCTCGCCGTCTGCGTCTCGGCCTTGTGCGTCACTCTATCCACAGTCTTTCGCAAAAACCATCCGGCCATGCCGCCAACGCCAAGCAGCAGCACCCCGATCAAAATATCAACCATGTTCTTCTCCTATCCATATACGTCATAGGCGTCGTCCAGAAACGCCCGTTCTTCCTGTTCCTGCGCAATCTCCCATTCGTTTCGCTTCACCGGCTCAAATGCGCCGGACGTCCTCAAAAGGTATTGCAGCGCTTGGCTGGCGCTGTCGACCATATCGTCATGCGCCCCGGCCGGGAAGCTCGTCCACTGCCCAAGAAATTCCTCTACCCAGATCTCGCCCTCCGGCACAAACACGTGCCCGCTTTCAATCGCCGGGCTCACCGCGTTCACTCTGGCCACCTTCCCGCCCAGCGGCTGAATGGGGATGCAGAACATTTCCGCTTGCAGCACCTGAATGACTGCCGATCCGTTCGCCTTGTCCTCAATCAGCACGGCCCGCGCGTTCGGATACAACCTTCTCACCGTCCGAATCGCAGCCAGCGTCCCCGGAAAATCGAGGTGCCGGTTCAGGCAGTAGCGCAGATAGTAGTCGTTCCCGCGCTTGCCCCAAACCGTAATCGCCACGAAGTCGTTGTCCTCCGCGCCCTTGAACGCCGCGTCCACCGAAATGACCTCCGTGCCGAAGCTCGTCACAGCCTTGGAGTCGTAAAACTTCCACCAGTCCCGCCGCACCAGATTTCCGCCTTCAACGCGCGGCGAGCACTGGTAGAGCGCCATCCACGCCCGCGCCCCGCCCTGCGCATCGGAGAGATACGACCGCTTGAATTCTGCAAGCCACTTCGCATCCTTCCCCAGCTCCGGGCACAGCGCCTCACCGGGCTTCCTGCCCATCGGGTCACGCTCTTCCGCCTCGACCGGCAGCCGCACCAGCTCCACATTCGTCTCGCTCTTCAAGATCCGCGCCGCCAGATCATCCTCATGCCACGGTGTCATGATCACAATGACCTTGGCCCCAGCAGCCAGACGGGATTTCAAGGAATTCTGCCATTCCTCCCAGACCTTGTCCCGCGTCGTCTCGGAATCGGCCTCCTGCCGGTTCTTCACCGGGTCATCGATCAGAATGAGATTTGCCGGGTTGCCCGTAATGCCGGACAGCAAGCCGCGCGAGATGATGCGCCCCATCCCGTTGCTCAGCTCCAGCTCCGTCGCCCGGTCTACGCTTCCGATCTCAATGCCGAACAGGTTCTTTCCGAACCGCCGGATCTTCTCCTTGTTCCGCCGCAAAAACCGCTCCGCAAAACCCTCGTTGTACGACGCCATGATGATCCGCGCCTCCGGATGCTTCCCCAGATACCAGCTTGGGACGGATTCCGTCACCGTCATGCTCTTTCCGTGCTGCGGCGGCGTCTCAATCAAAAGAATGTCATATGCATGCCCCGTCTCCGTTTCCAGAAACGCCTGGATCTTTCTGGACAGATATTGTGAGAGCCCTGTGCGAACCCATTGCGGGCCCTGCACAAGGCTCAGATATTGCTCATAGTTTCGTCTCGCCAGCTCTCTCCGTGCCAGCTCGGCCATGACCGCCTTATTCATCGGCCATCGCCATCAATTCCTCGTCACTCAGCTCCGTCAAATCAATGGACTGCCGGAACGGTTTTCCGTCGAGGTTTCCGACCTCCTGCTTGTCCGTCCATCCCGCCCAGTTCTTCAAGGCGAAAATCGTGATCGACTGCTGATAGTGCCCGAGCATCGCGCCCGCCGCAATGGTGTCCGCGCGGATTTTCTCGAACTCGGCCTTTATATTCGGGAAGTATTTGTTCAGTGTGGTGTAAATCGTTTTTGCATCTGCCGGTGTCTCTCGTCGTTTTAACCATCGGCAGAAATCTGTCTGCGTCGGAGCCTGAATGTACCCCTGCTCCGCGATCTCATCGCAATACTCCGTCCACAGCTCGATCAGTTCTTCGCCGCTCTGATAGGTTTTTGGGTGTCCTGCCGTTTCGTACTTCTTTTTCCTTGCCACGTCTTTCGCCTCCCTTCCTTTTGACGTTGTAATCCACGCCCGGCCTTCCGCACAGGTCACAGGCGCTTTTCTGTTTATTTCCTGTCCATCTGCATCGATACCCGGCAAGCTCATAGCTGTCCTTGCATCTATGGCAAAGTGTCCTCATGCCTATCTACCCCTCCTGATAAAGATAGGGCGCGCGGATCTTTCACCGCGTGCCCCGTATGAAGGAAGGAGGATCGCAAATGCCTTTCTTTCTGATACTATAATAACACGATTTATGCCCCAATTTTTCCGCTTTTTTTCCGCCAGCAGAGGTGCGTCAAAAAAATATTTCAAAAACCTCTTGACATATACGGTATTACAGTATATAATATAGCCATAAGA
>ERZ1034976.3426-NODE-3426-length-10074-cov-3.768240_pt1 | contig 10074 bp, 9 predicted proteins | sample MGYA00520623_ERZ1034976 | MGnify/ENA primary metagenome ERZ1034976 (study PRJEB33766, sample SAMN09781774) | gut metagenome | biome: gut microbiome | host: Homo sapiens | place: Madagascar | study: EMG produced TPA metagenomics assembly of the PRJNA485056 data...
TGTTATATGAATTTTTGGGACAAAATGGAAAAAAAGTTTGGCAGATATGCGATTCCTAATCTTTCGCTGTATCTGATTTTATGTTTTGGATGCGGATATCTGATCTATGCAATCAATCCGGCAATGTTGAATTACCTGACGCTGGATCCATATAAGATTCTTCATGGACAGATCTGGAGATTGTTTACATGGATTCTGATACCGGGTGATGGGGGCAGTATCAATATCTTTACTTTAATCATGCTGTTTTTCTATTATTCTATCGGGTCATCACTGGAGCGTGCATGGGGAACCTTCTATTATAATGCATATCTGTTCCTTGGAATGATATTTACTGTAATAGAGGGTTTTATCATAATGGGTATCAGTTATCTGATGAAGGATGCAGCATTACTTGCAGGAACAACCGTGATCAAAGTAGCCAGTGAGACATATTTTGCAGTGATTGCGCAGGAATTCAGTATGTATTATATCAGTATGAGTATTTTCTTCGCATTTGCGGCTACATTCCCTGAATCTACCGTATATCTGATGTTCATTCTTCCTATTAAAATGAAGTGGATGGGAATTGCATATGGCGTACTGATGTTAGTAGAAGCTATTTCAGCATCCTGGATTGTAGATCGTATTATTGTATTGGGACCATTGCTTTACTTTATCATTTTTATGCTGATTACGAGGACCGGTATCGGTATGCGGATATCCCCGAGACAGGTGAAGAGACGCCACGATTATCGTAAGGAAGTCAAGAAAGCCAAGCCTATGTCTATAGCAAAACACAAATGCGCCATCTGCGGAAGAACAAGCGAGGAATATCCTGATCTGGAATTCCGCTTCTGTTCAAAGTGCAATGGTAATTATGAGTATTGTCAGGATCATCTGTTCACACATACTCATGTACAATAATTGGTAAAGAAAGGTTTGGTTATAGAAAATATGGAAATGAATCAGTTAGAGTTTGTTCAGACTCTTCAACAGTTAAAGGACACAGCCAGATTACAGGAGAACATGCTTACCAGTGAGCAGATCAGTGAGGCATTTGAATCCCTTTCATTGACAGAAGAACAGATGGGCTTGATTCACGAATATCTGAATAAGAATCATATAGGAATTGATACACCGGCGGAACAGAATGCGAATCTGTCCAGTGAAGATACGAATTATCTGAATATGTATCTGGAAGAACTGAAGGATCTGCCAGAGGTATCGGATGGAGAGAAGCGTGCGGTTATGATGTCTGCATTGGCACAGGACAATTCTGCCTGCAATAAGCTGATAGAGATTTTCCTTCCGCAGGTGGTAGAGATTGCCAAGCTTTATGCTGGACAGGGTGCTCTGGTGGAGGATCTGATCGGAGAAGGTAATGTGGCGCTTTCCATGGGTGTAACGATGCTGGACTGTGTGGAGTCAATCGAAGAGATTGATGGTTTTCTGGCTAAAATGATCATGGATGCCATGGAGGAATACATCAGTGACGATACAGACAGCCATCAGACAGGTGAGAAGGTACTGGACAAGGTAAATCTGGTCAATGATAAATCAAAGGAAATGGCAGAAGAACTCATGCGTAAAGTTACAGTTGCAGAATTAGCGCAGGAGATGCAGATGGATGAAGAAGAGATCCGGGATGCAATTAAGCTTTCTGCAAATCATATGGAATACATTGAAGAGGATGCAGAATTATAATGGAAAATAATGATGATTTTAAATACGTGATCCAGGATACGGGCCATGTATATTTTGGTAAAGAGCTGACCTATCAGGAAATACTGGACAAAGAGGATGTACCTTTCAAATTCAAAGCGATTATCAGTGCATATGTGTCGAAGGATATAACGGTTGATGTGAAGCTTACAGATCATATCATGACGGTACACAAGGATGCTTTTTCCTATAGAATCTTTCAACAGCTGAAGATGCAGATAAGATTTTTCTACAGTGTGGATAAGAAAAGCCTGAGTGGAAAGATTAAGAAAAAGTGGATTCACAAGGTCTGTTCTTTTGATGAATTTCAAAAGCAGTATGCCAGCCTTGTGATGGAAGGAAAAGCTCAGATAGAAGATGTTTCCATCTCCAAGCTGGCATTAATGGCAATCAGTATCTAATGGAAAGGCACGGTAGTAGAATGAAAAACGCTAGAATTGAAGACGTAACAGCATATGAAATAATTGAGAAGAGAGAAATCAGGGATATCCATTCCATGAGTTATCTGCTCAGACATAAGAAGACAGGAGCAAGAATCGCCCTGCTTGAAAATGATGATGATAACAAGGTATTCTGTATTGGATTCAGAACGCCACCTACAGATTCCACAGGTGTTCCACACATTATTGAACATACTGTATTGTGCGGTTCTAAGGAATTTCCGGTCAAGGACCCATTTGTAGAACTGGTAAAGGGTTCTCTGAATACATTTCTGAATGCAATGACATATTCTGATAAGACAGTATATCCTGTAGCAAGCTGCAATGACAAGGATTTTCAGAATCTGTGCCATGTATATATGGATGCTGTCTTTTATCCTAATATATATAAGGAAGAGAAGATATTTCGTCAGGAGGGCTGGCACTATGAAATGGAGAGTCCTGAGGATGAATTAACGATCAATGGTGTCGTTTATAATGAAATGAAGGGAGCTTTCTCTTCACCAGACGATGTCCATGATAGAGAAGTATTGAATTCCTTATACCCGGATACGGCATATGGAGTGGAATCAGGTGGAGATCCTAAGGTAATCCCGGAGCTTACCTATGAGGCATTTCTGGACTTCCATCGTAGATATTATCATCCTTCCAACAGCTATATTTACCTGTATGGTGATATGGATATGGCAGAGAAATTAAGATGGATGGATGAGGAATATCTGAGTAAATTTGACAGTTTACAGATTGATTCTGCGGTACAGTTACAAAAGCCTTTTGCGCAGCCTGTATTTATTCAGAAGGATTATCCTGTCATGGAGGGTGAGTCCTTAGAAGATAACACATATTTATCATACAATACTGTAGTAGGAACCAGCCTGGATAAAGAATTATATTATGCGATGCAGCTGATTGATTATGCATTGTGTTCTTCATCGGGAGCACCGCTGAAACTGGCACTGATCCATAAGAATATAGGAACAGAGGTATACAGCGTATATGAGAATGGTGTATATCAGCCATATTTCTCAATTGTGGCAAAGAATGCCAATGATTCCCAGAAGGATGAATTCGTACAGACAATTGAAGAAGAACTGGCTCGTATCGTGAAAGAAGGTCTGGATAAAAAGGCATTGCTGGCTGCATTGAACTATTATGAATTCAAGTACAGAGAAGCGGATTTTGGTTCTTATCCCAAGGGATTGATGTACGGTCTGCAGATGTTTGACTCTTGGCTTTATGATGACAAGATGGCATTTGACATGATCGAAGCCAATGACATTTTTAAGACATTACGTGAGAAGATCAATACCAATTATTATGAAGAACTGATTGATAAATATCTGCTTCACAACCAGCACAAATCTATTCTGATGGTATCGCCTAAAGAAGGATTGACAGCTGCCAATGATAAAGCGCTGGCTGATAAGTTACAGGCGTATAAGGCAGCTTTGAGTCAGGAGGAGATTTTAAAGATTGTTGAAGAGACACATGCGCTCCACGATTATCAGGATGCAGAGGATTCACCAGAAGCATTGTCTAAGATTCCCATGCTGACCAGGGCAGATATGAAGAAAGAAGCAGAAGGCTTTGTCAATGAAGAGAGAGTGGCAGGAGATACCAAGGTACTGTTCCATCAGCTTCAGACCAATGGAATTGGCTATGTGAAGCTTGTCTTTGATGTATCCAATATTCCACAGGAGTTATTCGCCTATATGGGTATCCTCAAAAATGTTCTTGGCTATGTGGATACACAGAATTACAGCTATGGTGAGCTTTATAATGAAATCAACATTCATACAGGCGGTATCTCATCTACTGTGAATACTTATACGAATTCAAAGAAACTGGATGAATACAGCCTTACCTTTGAAGTAAAGACGAAGGCAATGTATGGAGAGCTTGCCAATACATTTGCATTATTACAGGAGATTATGACAACCTCCAGAATGGATGACCGGGACAGAATCTACGAGATCATTGCCGAATTGAAATCCAGAATGCAGGGAAGCATGACGTCTTCAGGACATTCTCTGGCTGCAATACGTGCATTGTCTTATTTCAGCGAGACAGCGGCAATTATGGAGCTGGTAAGTGGTATGCCCTGCTATAGACTTCTTGAGAAGCTGGAAGCAGAGTATGATTCGTATAAAGATGAACTGGCAGACAAGCTTAAACAGCTGGCGCAATGCATTTTCCGCCCGGAGAATCTGATGCTGATGGACTATACAGCAGAAGAGGAAGGATATGAGACATTTGCCAAGCTGATTCCCGGATTAAAAGCTTCTTTGTATACAACACAGGTTCCAAAGGAGAAGCTTCAGATAATACTGAATAAATTAAATGAAGGCTTTGCAACCTCAGCGCAGATTCAGTATGTAGCAAGAGCGGGAAGCTATAAGGGAAATGGTTATGATTATCCTTACACAGGTGCACTCCGTGTTCTGAAAGTGATCATGGGCTATGATTATCTGTGGATTAACGTCCGTGTTAAGGGTGGCTCTTATGGATGTATGTGCAGCTTTGCCAAGACGGGAGAGAGCTATTTCGTATCCTATCGTGATCCTAACCTGAAGAAGACAATGGAAGTATATGAGAAAGCCGGAGATTATCTGAGAAGCTTTACAGCAGATGAGAGAACAATGACCAAGTACATCATAGGAGCAATCAGTGACTGGGATGTACCTATGATGCCTGCAACAAAAGGCAGCAGATCCCTGAGTGCTTACCTGTCTCATATGGATTATGCTGATCTGCAGAAGGAGAGAGATGAGCTTCTTGGATGTACACAGGAAGATATTCGTGCCCTGGCAGATTATATGGATGCCATCATGAAGGAAAATGCTGTATGTGTAGTAGGAAATGGTCAGACGATAGAAGAGAATAAAGAAATGTTTGATACGATTGAGAATTTGTTTCATTAAAAGAAAATGAGGAGGGATTCTTTGAAAAAGAGACAAAATGTGACCAGATGGAAACTGGCAGCAGCATTGCTGTCAGCGGCAGTTATGTTGGCAGGATGCGGTTCTGCATCCAGTTATAGTGATGCATCCAGAGCAGTGTCCAATACGCAGGCATATACAGGTGGTGGCAGTGATTTCTATTCAGAAAGTGCTGTAGAAGAGGATGCTTCAGCAGATAGTTTGGCAAGTACCGCTATACAGGAGACAAATCGCAAACTGATCAAGACAGTGAACATGACAGTAGAGACTGAAGATTATGATGGACTTCTGAATACACTGGATAAGAAAATTGCGGAGCTTGGCGGCTATACAGAGTATTTCAGCACACAGGGAAATGGAAGCAATCGTTATGGAAGTATGACAATCCGCATCCCTAAAGAAAAACTGGATACTTTCCTTGAAATGGTCGAGGGTGTGTCTAATATCACATATCGACAGGAAAATGTAGAAGATGTGACACTGGATTATGTGGATGTGGAAAGCCGTAAAAAGATGCTGGAGACAGAACAGCAGCGTCTGTTGGAGCTTCTGGAGACCGCTGAAAATCTGGATGATATTCTGACGATTGAGAGCAGGCTGACAGAAGTGCAGTATGAACTCGACAGCAAGGAATCACAGCTTCGTACATATGATAACCAGATTGATTACAGTACAGTATATCTGGATATTGATGAGGTTGTGAGATATACACCACAGGAACAGAAGGGCACCTGGGAGAGAATCAGCACAGGCTTTAAGGAGAATCTCTACAGTGTAGGAAACGGTATTAAGAACTTCTTTATCCAGTTCATTATACATATTCCATCTATTGTGGTATTCCTTGCGATGGTTGGTATTCTGGCATTGATTGTCAGATTCATTATCCACATGGAGCAGAAGCACAGTCAGAAAGTACAGGAAAAAAGAAAGAAACAACAGATGCAGCAAGTACAGCAGATACAGAACATACAGGAACAGGAAGGAAAAAAAGATGCAGGAAAATAAGCAGTATAAATCAGGTTTTGCAGCTCTGATAGGAAGACCTAATGTAGGAAAGTCAACATTGATGAATTGCCTGATAGGACAGAAAATAGCCATTACATCCAAGAAGCCACAGACAACAAGAAATAAGATCCAGACTGTATATACTTCAGACGAAGGGCAGATTGTTTTTGTGGATACACCAGGTATTCATAAGGCGAAGAACAAGCTGGGCGATTATATGGTCAATGTGGCAGAGCATAGTCTCAAGGAAGTAGATGTTGTATTATGGCTTGTTGAACCTACAGATTATATTGGGGCTGGAGAACAGCATATTGTAGAACAGCTGAGTAAAGTAAAAGTACCTGTGATTCTGGTTGTCAATAAGATTGATACAGTAAAAAGAGAGCAGCTCCTTGTGTACATTGATGCATACCGCAAACTGATGGATTTTGCAGAAATAGTACCAGTGTCAGCATTAAAAGATGACAATACGGATACACTGATTAAACTTATTATGAAATACTTGCCTTATGGTCCTGCTTTTTATGATGAAGATACGATTACAGATCAGCCAATGAGACAGATTGTAGCAGAGCTGATCCGTGAGAAGGTTCTCAGAAGCATTGATGAAGAAATTCCTCATGGAGTGGCAGTTACAATCGAATCCATGAAGTTCAGCAAGAAGATCGTGGATATAGATGCGACTATTATCTGTGAGAAGGATTCCCATAAGGGCATTATCATAGGAAAAGGTGGCGCCATGCTTAAAAAGATCGGTTCACTGGCAAGACCTGAAATTGAAGATCTGCTGGAACAGCATGTGAATCTTCAATTGTGGGTAAAGGTAAAGAAGGACTGGAGAGACAGTGATTATCTGATTAAGAATTTTGGTTACGATCCCAAAGAGACCGAATAGAATCTATGCATTAAGTAAATCCTAACCGTATAGGGAATGAGATACGGGAGGAAATACAATGTACGAGAATGGATGGAACCGCTTTGCAAGAACGGGACAGATAAGCGATTATCTGACATATAAGGGGTATCCTGCCACTAAGAATAAGACGGGAAATGCAGGTGAATGCAGAGATGCAGGATTATATCACGGTAACGGGAATTGTGATCAAAACAGAACCAATCGGAGAATATGATAGACGTGTTGTAATACTTACCAGGGAAAAAGGTAAGATATCCGCATTTGCCAGAGCTGCCAGAAAGGCGGGAAACCGCCTGATGGCACCCAGCAACCCTTTCTCTTTTGGGCAATTTCGATTATATGCCGGCAGAAATTCCTACACAATGGCAGAGGCTGACATATCCAATTATTTTGAAGAACTCAGACAGGATTTTATCGGGGCATATTATGGGATGTATTTTCTGGAAATATGCGATTATTATTCCAGAGAGAATAACGATGAGTTAGAACTGCTCAAGCTGCTCTATCAGTCATTGAGAGCATTGGGCAATGAGTCGATTCCGCACAAACTGACAAGATGTATATTTGAACTCAAATCCATTATGATCAATGGAGAATTTGATGTTCGCCTGATTACGGAGGATCTGCTGGAATCCACGCGATATACAATAGACTACATAATGAAGACACCGGTGGAGAAGCTGTATCGTTTTCTGGTAAATGAAGAAGTATTGGAGCAGTTGAGAGAATTCAACAGGCGATTATGCAGACAGACCTTTGACAGAGATTTTAAAAGTCTTGAAATACTTGAAAATCTTGAATAAGTTGGTTATAATAGGACGCAGAATCCATTAGGGATTTGTTGTGGAGGAGATTATGAAGAAATTTAACACGGCAGGAATGCTGGCAGTGCTGATGCTGTGCCTGACAGCATGCGGTTCCGGTACAGACGCCGGGGAGACTGACATGAATTCCCTGACACTTGCAAAAAATGGCAGTGTGGAGAATACCATTGTAGAAAGCTTTGATAAGGAATATTATGATTTGGAAGGTCTCAATACCATGATTGGAGATTCGATAGAGCAGTATTGCACACAGAATCCCACAGCAGAGATCACATTAACACGCAGTGAAGTAACGGATGACAAGGTCAAAGTCAACATGAAGTATGACAGTGCTGCTACTTATATGGGATATAACAGTGAATTGCTGTTTGTTGGAACAGTTCAGGAGGCATATGCAGCAGGTTATGATCTGAACCTGTCATTGGGCAGTGCCAGAGATGAGACAGACAGAATTGGCAAGCAGGAATTGCTGGAGATGGGTGAACACCACATAGTACTTATGGAAATACCTGATTCAATGGAGAATGGTCTTAGACTGGAATGTTATGGAGATATATTATATGTGGGGGACAATATAAGCGTTGTTTCCAAAAAAACGGCAGATATAGAACAAACGCAGGGTGTTAGCGTTGTTGTATTCAAATAAATAACGATAAGGTGAGGAAAGAATAATGGAAAAGACGATTGACAAAATTGTTGCTTTGGCAAAAGCGAGAGGATTTGTATATCCTGGCTCAGAGATCTACGGTGGACTTGCGAACACCTGGGACTATGGTAACCTTGGTGTAGAGCTGAAGAACAATGTAAAGAGAGCATGGTGGCAGAAATTCGTCATGGAGAACCCTTATAATGTAGGTGTTGACTGTGCTATTCTGATGAATCCTCAGACATGGGTAGCTTCTGGACATCTGGGTGGTTTCTCTGATCCTCTTATGGATTGTAAGGAATGTCATGAGCGTTTCCGTGCAGATAAGCTGATTGAGGATTATTGTGAGGAAAAGGGCATCACTCTGACAGAGTCTGTAGATGCATGGAGTCAGGAAAAGATGATGCAGTTCATCGAAGAGAATCAGATTCCATGCCCAAGCTGTGGAAAACACAACTTTACAGATATTCGTCAGTTCAACCTGATGTTCAAGACTTTCCAGGGTGTTACAGAGGATGCCAAGAATACTGTATATTTAAGACCGGAGACTGCACAGGGTATTTTCGTAAACTTTAAGAATGTTCAGAGAACATCCAGAAAGAAGATTCCATTTGGTATTGGTCAGATCGGTAAGTCTTTCAGAAACGAAATTACACCTGGTAACTTTACTTTCCGTACCAGAGAGTTCGAACAGATGGAACTTGAATTCTTCTGCGAGCCTGGCACTGACCTTGAATGGTTCCAGTACTGGAGAGCATTCTGCCGCGACTGGCTGTTAAGTCTTGGTATCAAAGAAGATGAGATGCGTCTGCGCGATCATTCACCTGAAGAGTTATGCTTCTATTCCAAGGGAACCACTGATATTGAATTCCTCTTTCCATTTGGCTGGGGCGAGTTATGGGGAATCGCAGACAGAACTGATTACGACCTGACACAGCATCAGAATACATCAGGACAGGATATGTCTTACTTTGATGATGAGAAGAAAGAGAAATATGTTCCTTATGTTATCGAGCCTTCATTAGGTGCAGACCGTGTTGTACTGGCATTCCTTTGCGCAGCATATGATGAGGAAGAGATTGGAGAGGGTGATGTAAGAACCGTATTACATTTCCATCCGGCACTTGCTCCTGTTAAGATCGGTATTCTTCCATTAAGCAAGAAGCTTAACGAGGGCGCTGAGAAGATCTATGCACAGCTGTCCAAGAAATATAACTGCGAATTTGATGACAGAGGAAATATCGGTAAGAGATATCGCCGTCAGGATGAGATTGGTACACCATTCTGCATTACTTATGACTTTGATTCAGAGGAAGATCATGCAGTAACCATTCGTTTCCGTGATTCCATGGAACAGGTAAGAATACCTATTGATGAACTGGATGCATATTTTGCAGATAAGTTTACATTCTAAAACATATAAGTAATCAAAGCACTTCTTTTATCAGTATAACAGGCTGATAAAGGAGGTGCTTTTTTGATATTCGATAATATATCCAATGCAAGTAAACATAATATACAGACAAAACATAATTATGCATAAATAAATACTGTATACATTTAAAATCTATATATTAATAATAGAAAATATGGTAAAATG
>ERZ1034976.3432-NODE-3432-length-10059-cov-3.882947_pt1 | contig 10059 bp, 9 predicted proteins | sample MGYA00520623_ERZ1034976 | MGnify/ENA primary metagenome ERZ1034976 (study PRJEB33766, sample SAMN09781774) | gut metagenome | biome: gut microbiome | host: Homo sapiens | place: Madagascar | study: EMG produced TPA metagenomics assembly of the PRJNA485056 data...
CCGGGCGGTTGGTGGCCGCCAGGATGATCACGCCGGAATTGTCGTCGAAGCCGTCCATTTCCGTCAGCAGCTGGTTCAGGGTCTGCTCCCGCTCATCGTTGCCGCCGTACTGGCCGCCGCTGCGCTTCTGGCCGATGGCGTCGATCTCGTCGATGAAGACGATGCAGGGAGCCTTTTCCTTGGCCTGCTTGAAGAGGTCCCGGACCTTGCTGGCACCCATGCCCACGAACATCTCTACGAATTCCGAGCCGGAGATAGAGAAGAAGGGCACGTCCGCCTCACCGGCTACGGCTTTGGCCAGCATGGTCTTACCGGTGCCCGGAGGGCCCACCAGCAGCACGCCCTTGGGCATGGTAGCACCGATTTCCCGATATTTGGAGGGGTCATGAAGGTAGTTGACGATTTCTGTCAGGCTTTCTTCTGCCTCGTCCACTCCGGCTACATCAGAAAACCGGATGCCGTCGGAGGACTTGACGTAGACCTTGGCACTGGACTTGCCCATGTTGAAGGTCATGGCGTTGGGGCCGCCCATCTTGTCCATCATCTTCCGGGACAGGATCTGGCCCAGGCCCGTAAAGATGATCAGAGGAAGCATGACGTAGAGGAAGAAATTGAGGATGGGGGAGGTCTCCTCCACAATCTCTCCGCTGAATTGGGCACCGGCTTCATAGAGCCGCTCTGTCCGGCCTGGGTCGTCCAGCAGACCGGTTTTGAAGATCTGGGTATCATCCTTGTTGGTGAAAAGAATCTGATTGTCCTGGATTTCTACCCGTCCAATGTCCTTTTGCTCGGTCATGGACATAAAGGTGCCGTAGTCCACTTCCTTGATTTTCATATCGGCGATCATGGGCATCACCAGCACGTTGAACAGCAGAATGGCGATCAGCACCACGCTGTAGTACCACATCAGTGGCTTCTTTGGCTGCTTGACTTCGTTCATTTGTTATCTCCTTTCCTTTACCTTCACCTTTGGGAGGGTGCCGCCGCAGGGGCGGACGCGGGGCGGTACAGACTTGGTTCTACGCCTCGCCCCACACCCGTCCCGGGCTGCGCCCGGTCCACCCTCTCGTAAGGAGAGGGTTATTTTGCGCTTAATTTGTACTTTTCCAATTTTTCCTGCATTTCCTTCAGCCGTTCAGCCAGGGTGTGCTCATCGTGGAAGGGCCGGAAGAAATTGTATTTGAGCCGCTTGTTGCTCTCCTCGAAGTTCTCCCGGATGTGCTTCTTGACGGCCTCGTAGCGGACCACGATCTGGTTTTCCTCGGCCAGGGCTTTCAGCTTTACCACCAGGTTGGCGGAGTGGCACACATCGATGATGAACACCCCGAAGAACATACCGATGAAGAAGGAGAAGGCCAGATTCCGGGACAGCCAGTCGAGACCGCTCAGAATGTAGGGGTGGACCAGAAAATAGTAGAGGGCACCCAGCACCGCCCAGAAGAAGGAGAACAGAGGACAGATGAGCCCCTGAACGTTGCCCCAGAGGTCGGAATAATCCCACAGCATGACCTTGAAATATTTCAGGCAGAACAGACCCGCAATGTATTCGATGAGGGTCATACCGATGGCCATCAGGACAAACAACACGATCTTGTTGACGATGGGGTTCGAGATCACCTCGTACTTTTCCAGGCTCGCCAGCAGATACAGGGTGCACAGTCCGAAGCCGTAGATGGGAAGATAGGGGCCGGTGCAAAATCCGGGGTTGACCCACTTCTTGTTGTGGTGTACAATGTTGCGGAACAGCAGTTCGATGACCCAGCCGAGCACACTGCCTATGAAGAACAGGTAGGCCAGGGTTAGGAAAATGCTCATAGAAAAACCTCCTAAAACCTCTCTTTTGAACAGTTTTATCACGAATTTTTTCATTAGTCAACCAAATAATTCTTTTTTTATTTATTCACATTCTATTCATGAACAGTTCAGTTTAACTTTCGATTCTCTTCGTAACATACTTTATCATTTTGTCAAGGAAAGGACCTGTTTCGCCATGGCGGGAAAGAAAAGAGCGGGCAAGCGCCTTGCCCGGGAGAAGGTAAAAAAATGGAAAAAGGCCCTGCGGGAATTTGATGCCATTACAGAAGATGACGTGGTATCTCCGGAGGAAGCGGAGAGCCAGGCCCTGCTGGCCACCCTGGCTGCCGAAAAGCCAACGGTGGAGAGCCTCTACGAGGATCTGGCCCAGGCGGAGGACCCGGAGGCCTACGGCAAGACCGTCATGGTCCGGCTTCGCTCCCAGCGGCGGGCGGCGGTGAATGTGGCCAAGGCCAGCCAGCAGCTGCTGGAGCGGTCCGACGAGCTCTCTGCCCGGTGGGACGACCTGACCCGGCAGCCCCACTTCCGGCTGAAGCCACCGGCAAACTCCGTCATCGACCTGGAGGAGACCCGGACGGGTCACTTCGCTTCGGGGATGAATCTCTATAAGCTGCTTCTCGTGTGCTTTATCGGCTGCTTTGGCGGCGTTGTGATTGAGCTCCTTTGGTGTTTGCTGACCAACGGCTACATTGAGAGCCGGTCCGGCCTGGTGTATGGACCCTTCAACATGGTCTATGGAGCCGGTGCCCTGGTGCTGACCGTTGCCCTTTACCGCTACCGGAACCGGGGCAAGTGGCTCTCCTTCCTGGGAGGCTTCCTGGTGGGCAGCGCCCTGGAATACTTCTGCTCCTGGGCCCAGGAGATGCTCTTCGGCTCCGTCAGCTGGGACTACAGCCATATGCCCTTTAATATCAACGGCCGTATCTGCCTGATATACTCCGTATTCTGGGGCTTTTTGGGCATTTTCTGGGTGAAAAACCTGTATCCCATGATGGCCCAGCTGATTTTGAAAATTCCCAATAAGGCGGGGAAGATCCTCACCTGGGCCTTGACGGCCTTCTTCGTCTTCGACTGCGCCGTGACCCTGATCGCCGTCTTCCGCTGGTCCCAGCGGGTGGATGCCATCCCTGCCGCCAATGCCTTCTGGGCCTTTATTGACGCAAGGTTCCCCAATAGCCGCATGGAGCGGATATTTGCCAATATGGTGTTTCGCTAAACAATGGAAAAATCCGGCCGCGGGGTGGCCGGATTTTTCTATATGACGGTTAAGGCTTCCATTCCATTCTTACCAAGTATTCCGTAGTTCCCTCTTCGAATGCCTTTTCTCCAGTCAACTGAAATCCATGGGCCTCATAAAAGGCAATGGCCCTTGTGTTTTTCTCAATGGCCCACAGGTGATTCGCATAATGGGTCTCCTTGGCAAATTCAATGAGCCTTGCGCCGATCCCCTGGCTTTGAAAAAAATGGTCCACATAGAGCTCTTTGATCTCGGTGCCCTCAATGTGGATCAGGCCTTTTACAATGCCGTCGTCATAGACGTGGATGTGGTTCAGAATTTCCGGTTTTGCGTAGTCTTTCGCTACTTTCAAGACTTGCAGAGCGTTGAAAGAATAGTCGTCATCCCGGAAAATCGGGCGGAAGTTGATCCGCTTGTCGAAGACCAGGATTTCCGCAATGCGGGAGAGGTCGGCGGGGGTGGCTTGGCGTATTTTTTCAGTGGTTGTGTTCATGACTTGACCTCCGGCACTTTTATAGACAGATTTTACCGCCGATATGAGGAAAAGTCCAGACTTTATCTGGGGCTTGACGTAGCAAAAGTCAGATCCCCATTTTCTACAAAAATTCCTGTCCACATTTGTACAACATTTTCTACAAAAAGTGCTTATTATCTATTGACTTTTTTGTACACAACTGGTAGAATACAGTCAAACAAAGGCAACTGAATATCTTGCCCGGAGCGTTGAGCATGGGAACAAGCGGAGTAAAAAGCCCCGTATTGTTTTCCATGCTTTTTGTGTTCAGGGTATCAAAGGGGAGATGGAAAAGGAATGGACGCAAGACTCTATAAGCGCTTGCAGGAAAACCCCATCATTGCGGCGATCCGGGATGAAACGGGGTTGGAGCGCTGCCTGAAGGCGGAGCCGTCAGTGGTGTTCGTGCTCTATGGAGACATTTGCGGCATCGGCGGGATCGTGGAGCGAATCAAGAAGGCCGGGAAGCTGGCCATTGTCCATGCGGACCTGATCACCGGCCTGTCCTGCAAGGAAGTCAGCGTGGATTTCCTCCACAACACCACCGGGGCGGACGGGATCATTTCCACCCGGGTCAATATGCTCCAGCGGGCCAAGGAGCTGGGGATGATTGCCATCTTCCGGACGTTTGTCATTGATTCCATGGCTCTGGAGGCCCTGCTCAGCGTCAAGACCTTTCAGCCGGATGCCATCGACATCCTGCCGGGGCTTATGCCCACCATCATCCGCAAGGTCCGGAACCTGACGGGACTGCCGGTGCTGGCGGGAGGCCTCATTACCGAGAAGCAGGAGGTCCTGCAGGCCCTGGAGGCTGGGGCTCTGGCCATCTCCAGTACGGCTGGCGCTGTCTGGGATATGTGAGGCGGTTCTATTTTTTGAGAATCCACATAGATTGAAAATGTGCAAAATGAACAATTTCATTATACAAGGAGGCAAAAAATTATGGCAAAGTACATCATGGCCCTGGATGCGGGTACCACATCCAACCGCTGCATCCTCTTCAATGAGCACGGCGAAATGTGCAGCGTCTCTCAGCGGGAGTTCACCCAGATCTTTCCCAAGCCCGGCTGGGTGGAGCATGACGCAAATGAGATCTGGGCAACTCAGCTGGGCGTTGCCGTTGAGGCGATGCAGAAAATCGGCGCTACCGCTGCCGACATTGCCGCCATCGGCATCACCAACCAGCGGGAAACCGCCATTGTCTGGGATAAGAAAACCGGAGAGCCTGTATACCATGCCATTGTCTGGCAGTGCCGCCGCACCAGCGAGTACTGCGACAGCCTGAAGGAAAAGGGCCTGACCGATACCTTCCGGGCCAAGACCGGCCTGGTCATCGATGCCTACTTCTCCGGCACCAAGATCCGCTGGATTCTGGAGAATGTCCCCGGTGTCCGGGAGCGGGCCCAGCGGGGCGAGCTGCTCTTCGGCACCGTGGAGACCTGGCTGATCTGGAAGCTCACCGGCGGCAAGGTCCATGTCACCGATTATTCCAACGCCTCCCGGACCATGCTCTTCAACATCAACACCCTCCAGTGGGACGATGAGATCCTGGCAGAGCTGGATATTCCCAAGTGCATGCTGCCTACCCCCATGCCCTCCAGCTGCGTCTATGGGGAGACGGATCCGTCGCTGCTGGGCGGCCCCATCAAGATCGGCGGCGCCGCCGGAGATCAGCAGTCCGCCCTCTTCGGCCAGGCCTGCTATCATCCCGGCGAGGCCAAGAATACCTACGGCACCGGTGCCTTCCTGCTGATGAATACCGGCGAGAAGCCCGTCTTCTCGAAAAACGGACTGGTCACGACCATCGCCTGGGGCCTGGACGGCAAGGTGGAATACGCCCTGGAGGGCTCCGTCTTTGTAGCGGGGGCTGCCATCCAGTGGCTCCGGGATGAGCTGAAGCTCCTGGAATCCGCTCCCGACTCCGAGTACTATGCCGGTAAGGTGAAGGACACCAACGGCTGCTATGTGGTTCCCGCTTTCACGGGCCTGGGTGCGCCTCACTGGGATCAGTACGCCCGGGGCACCATCGTGGGCATTACCCGGGGTGTCAACAAGAATCACATCATCCGCGCCACCATGGAATCTCTGGCCTATCAGGTCAACGACATCCTGGTCGCTATGCAGGCGGACTCCGGCATCAAGCTGGCGGCCCTGAATGTAGACGGCGGCGCTTCCGCCAACAACCTGCTGATGCAGATGCAGTCCGATATCTCCGGAGCCCCTGTCCAGCGGCCTACCTGTGTGGAAACCACCGCTATGGGCGCTGCCTATCTGGCGGGTCTGGCCGTGGGCTACTGGTCCAATAAGGAAGACGTTGTCCGCAACCGGGCCATTGACCGGGTCTTCCATCCGAAGATCACCGAGGAGGACCGTGCCGCCAAGATCAAGGGCTGGAGCAAGGCCGTCAAGTGCGCCTACGGCTGGGCCAAGGACGAATAAGCACAGTTCAGCCTTTCCCCGAATGCATACGAATACAAATAGATAAGAAGTATCCGCAGCGACTATTTAGGGAGGTTATTTGTTATGTTACCGTATATTGCTGAGTTTTTGGGCACCATGATCCTGATCCTTCTGGGCGACGGCGTTGTCGCCAACGTCAGCCTCAACAAATCCGGCATGAAGGGCGCCGGCTCTATCCAGATCACCATTGCCTGGGGCCTTGCTGTTATGCTTCCCGCCTTTATCTTCGGCCAGGCCTCCGGCGCCAGCTTCAATCCCGCGCTGACCATTGCCCTGGCTGTGGGCGGCATGTTTGACTGGGCTCTGGTTCCCGGCTATGTCATTGCTCAGATCCTGGGCGGTATCGCCGGTGGTATCCTGGTGTATATTCTCTTTAAGGATCAGTTCGACGCCACCGAGGACCCTGGCACCAAGCTGGGTGTCTTCTCTACCGGCCCCTCCGTTCCCAATACCGGCCGGAACATTGTGCAGGAAGCCATTGCCACCTTCGTGCTGGTGTTCGCCATCTGCGGCATGAACCAGGTTCCTGGTCTGGACGCCGGTGTGGGCAAACTCTTGGTCTTCGGCATCATCGTCTCCATCGGTATGTCCCTGGGCGGCCTGACAGGCTACGCCCTGAATCCTGCCCGTGACCTGGGTCCCCGGATCGCCCACGCCATTCTGCCCATCAAGGGCAAGGGCGACAGCAACTTCAAGTATGGCCTGGTGGTACCCATTGTGGGACCCATCCTAGGCGGTATTGTGGCAGTGCTGCTGTACAACGCGATTCCCTGGTAACTTCGAAAATTTAAATACTATCTGCTCATAGTGTAAGTGTCGGGCAGCCCAATCCCCTCCTACGGGAAGGTGTCCTTGGGCTGCCCGATTTCTCTTGAAGGAGGCGTTTCGTTTGTACGATTGCTTGATCATCGGAGCGGGTGTCACCGGCTGCGCGGTGGCCCGGTATCTGTCCCGCTATCAGGGAAATATGCTGGTTTTGGAGCGGGAGTCGGATGTGTGCTGCGGCACCTCCAAGGCCAACAGCGCCATCATCCATGCGGGCCACGATGCCGCCCATGGCAGCCTCATGGCCAAGATGAATGTCCAGGGAAACCGGATGGTGCCGGAGCTGGCCAAGGAGCTGGATTTCCCCTTCCGGATGAACGGTTCTCTGGTGGTCTGTATGTCCGAAGAGGACCTGCCAAGGCTGGAAGCCCTCTATGAAAACGGCCTGAAAAATGGGGTAGAGGGGCTGGAAATTGTGGATTCCAGGCGGCTCCACGAGTTGGAGCCCAATGTGAGCAAGAATGCCGTGGCGGGCCTGTGGGCCCCTACCGGCGGAATTGTCTGCCCCTTCAACATGACCATCGCCCTGGCGGAGAACGCCAATGCCAACGGCGTGGCATTCCAATTCAACACCAGCGTTTTGGGCTTTACCAGAGGGGAGGGCTTCTGGACGGTTCACACGAACCGTGGGGACTTCCGGACCCGGTATGTGGTCAATGCCGCCGGGGTCTATGCGGATGTGCTCCACAATATGGTTTCGGAACGGAAGCTGCACATCACCCCCCGCCGGGGAGACTACTGCCTGCTGGATAAACAGACGGGGAATTTTGTGAAGCACACAATTTTCCAACTCCCCGGCAAGCTGGGCAAGGGCGTTCTGGTCAGCCCCACGGTCCACGGCAACACGATTGTTGGCCCCACGGCCATCGACGTGGAGGATCGGGACGGCACCAACACCACCGCTGCCGGTCTGGAGGAGGTCATCACCAAGTCCGGCATTGCTGTGGATCACCTGCCTCTGGGCCAAACCATCACCAGCTTCGCCGGACTCCGGGCCCATGAGGACCATCACGAGTTCGTCATCGGTGAAGTGGAGGATGCCCCCGGCTTTGTGGACTGTGCCGGTATTGAGTCCCCGGGTCTGACCTCTGCCCCTGCCATCGGGCTGACTGTGGCGGAATTGCTGAAAGAAAAATTGGGCCTGGAGGAGAAGCCGGACTTCGTTCCAACCCGGAAGGGCATTCTGGACCCCAAGACCCTTTCCAGAGAGGCGTATCAGGCGCTGATCCGGGAAGAGCCTGCCTATGGCCAAATCATATGCCGCTGTGAGCAGGTCACGGAAGGGGAGATCCTGGATGCCATCCGCCGTCCCCTGGGGGCGAAGGACTTGGACGGCGTCAAGCGCCGTACCCGGGCCGGTATGGGCCGGTGCCAGGCTGGCTTCTGTTCGCCACGGGTCATGGAGATCCTGGCCCGGGAGCTGGGTGTGGGCCAGGAGGAGATCACCAAGTGCGGCGGAAACTCCAGACTCATTGTTGGCGTAAACAAAGACCAAATCGGGGAGGTGTGAGGGATGAAATACGATATCGTCATTATCGGCGGCGGCCCTGCCGGTCTGGCGGCGGCGGTTGCGGCCTACGATGCCGGGGGCCGGAGCATCCTGATTTTGGAGCGGGACGACCGGCTGGGGGGGATCCTGAACCAGTGCATCCACAATGGCTTCGGCCTGCACACCTTCGGTGAGGAGCTGACAGGCCCGGAATACGCCCAGCGGTTCGCCAAGCAGGTCCTGGATCGCGGCATTGACTATAAGCTGAATACCATGGTGCTGTCCATCGGCGAGGATAAAAAAATTACCGCCATGAATCGGACCGACGGGCTCATCGACATCGAGGCCAGGGCGGTGATCCTGGCCATGGGCTGCCGGGAGCGGAGCCGGGGAGCCCTGAATATCCCGGGGTTCCGCCCTGCCGGTATCTATTCCGCCGGAACGGCGCAACGTCTGGTGAATATGGAGGGGTATCTCCCAGGCCGGAGAGTGGTCATCCTGGGCAGCGGCGATATTGGCCTCATTATGGCCCGCCGCATGACCCTGGAGGGGGCCAAGGTCCTGGTGGTGGCGGAGCTGATGCCCTATTCCGGCGGCTTGAAGCGGAATATTGTCCAGTGCCTCAATGATTTCGGTATCCCGCTGAAACTCAGCCACACGGTGGTGGATATCCAGGGCAGGGAGCGGGTCACCGGTGTGACCATCGCTCAGGTGGGTCCGGACAGAAAGCCTATCCCCGGAACGGAGATCCACTACGACTGCGATACCCTGCTGCTGTCCTGCGGTCTGCTGCCGGAAAACGAACTGTCCCGGGCCATGGGTGTGACCATTTCCCCGGTGACCAACGGCCCTGTAGTGGACGAGAGTCTGCAAACCAGTATCCCCGGTGTCTTTGCCGCGGGCAATGTACTTCACGTTCACGATCTGGTGGACTTTGTGTCCGAGGAGGCCGCCGCCGCCGGACGGGCTGCCATCCGGTATCTGGACCAGGGGCCTGGCAGCCAGGCGGGGGAAATCAGCATCACCTTCCAGGGAGGTCCCCGGTATACCGTTCCCGCCAGCATCGACCCCAAGCGGGTAACGGAGGATCTGGTGATCCGCTTCCGGGTAGGCAGCGTTATGAAGGATCGCCGGGTACGGCTGTATCTGGATGACGAGCAGGTCACCAGCCGCAAGCGCCCGGTTATGGCTCCCGGTGAGATGGAGGAACTGAAGCTGACCCGGGAGGCTCTGGCAAAGCACCCGGAGCTGAAGCGGATCCACATTGCGGTGGAGGAGGCGTGACTATGGAAAAACGTGAATTGACCTGCATCGGCTGCCCCCTGGGCTGCGCCATCACCGTGACGCTGGACGGCGGGGAAGTGAAGGACATCGTGGGCTTCACCTGCAAGCGGGGCAAGGAATACGCCCGCAAAGAAGTGACCAACCCCACCCGCATCGTGACCAGCACCGTAAGACTCATTGGCAGTAAGACCGGTGCCTGTGTCGTCAGCTGCAAGACTGCTCAGGACATTCCCAAGGGCAAGATCTTCGCTGTAACCGCAGCCCTGAAAGACGTCATTGCTGCCGCCCCGGTAAATATTGGCGACGTTCTCCTGAAAGACGTGGCCGGAACCGGCGTGGATATCGTAGCCACCAAGGCTGTGCGATAAAAACCACATAGAAAGCCCCCCGGAAGCAAAGGCTTCCGGGGGGCAAAAACGGTTTATGATGATGGGC
>ERZ1034976.3436-NODE-3436-length-10052-cov-62.693508_pt1 | contig 10052 bp, 8 predicted proteins | sample MGYA00520623_ERZ1034976 | MGnify/ENA primary metagenome ERZ1034976 (study PRJEB33766, sample SAMN09781774) | gut metagenome | biome: gut microbiome | host: Homo sapiens | place: Madagascar | study: EMG produced TPA metagenomics assembly of the PRJNA485056 data...
TGTGCAGGCCGATGATGCCTGTAAAATCGTTCGGGTATTCCTCCACAAGGGTGGAGGCGTTCACCTGCCCGCGGGCGGCAAGCGCCTGCCGCGCCAGCAGCGCCACGTTTTCCTCGGTGACGGCAAGGCGGGCGTAGTCCAAAAGCAGCTGCTGCTCCTGCCGCAGCCGGGCGGGGTCAAGGGGCTGGGTGCGCACCGGGGCAAGAGGTGCTTCGGTGCGGGGCGCGGCGGGGGGATACAGCGGCTTTGCGCCGAACACTGCTGCCGGGTACAGGTGCAGCCGCGCCGCCACCGGGCCATCGTCCGGTTCAAACAGCTGCTCCGGGCTGCGGATGTCCTCCGCATAGCGGCGCAGCAGTGCGGTGACGCTGCCCTGCGCCGAGCGGTCGCTCAGCAGCAAAAACTGTGCCCGCTGCACCGCCCGCTTGCGGTAGCGGATGTGGCTGGCGTCGATCTCCTTCATCAGGGTGCTCATCTCTTCCAGCGCATCGCGCTGCTGCTGGATGAGGGCACGCACCCGGGGTGCCGCCTCGCCGGGGGCGCAGCGCTCCACCCGGGCGTAATCCAGCGCCAGACGGGGCAGCTGGTTCTGCTCGCAGTCGTCCAGTTCTTCTTCCAGATAGGCGCGATAATTGAACAGGTTATCGCTGGTTTTAAAGCGGTGGTACGCCGCCGCCACCACCTTTTCTTCGTACTGGTCGAACAGCTCCAGCACCTCCTGCGGGGTGCGGTTATGGGTAAGGCGGTCGATATAATGCCCGATAGAGGCGTTGAGCGCGCGCAGAGATTTGTTCAAAGTCTCAAGGTCTGCGGCAACCTCCCGCAGCACGTTTTCGTAGGGGCTTTTTTCCTGCCCGATGCTGCCCAGCAGCTGCCACGCCTTGTACAGCTTGCCGGTATAGGTGACCACCCGGGGGTTCAATATCTCTTCCAGCGCATCCAGCAGCGGGGTGACCTCCGGCATAAAAGCAAGGGTAGGCTCGCTCTCATAACTGCCGGGCTGCTCCTCCAGCCAGCCGGTGCGGCGCAGACGCAGCAAAAAGCCCACCGCCAGCGTGTGGGGGTCGCGTGTGGGCTGCTCGTCCTCATCGCCCGCACCGTCGGCGTCCAGCGCCAGCGGCTTTGCCAGCGCGGCAAAATAATCCTCGGCGCGGGAGACGGCTTCGGCGCGGGAAATGCTGTAATCTGCCGTATGGCGGCACTCCTCCCAGAGCAGCAGCAAAAGCTCTGCATAAAACGCCCGGTTGGGCCCCGCCAGCGGGCGGAACAGCCGTGGGCTGACCAGTTCAAACAGCTGCATGGAAACGTCCTTTCTGTGTGTGTTCGATACCTTTTTATTGTACCACAGCGGGCGGGGTTTGTCACAAAAAGGCGCAAAAAAAGCCCCGGAGGGCGGCTGTACAGCCACGCTCCGGGGAAAGGATGTTATAAAATTTCAAGCAAGATACATCCGTGCAGGCCGGTTTTTATGAGAAGAGCGCCGGACGCTCCACAACCACTGCAATATAGGTGCGGCCATTGATATTTTCCACCACAACGCCTACACGTGTCCACCACTCAGCTGTGTTAATATTTACATCTGGGAGTTCGATCGAATTTTCCTTCATGAACTGATCCAGCCAGCTGTCCTTATAATTGCTCTCTGCAACGAAAGTGTAAATGACCTTGCCCGGCTTCGAGTTTCTATCCGTATCAAATTTATACTTAATTTTGATAGTACCGGTCTTCTGGTCTACAGCTTTATACATCTGTGTGCGAGCCTTCTGCTGAAGTTCCGCGTCGTTGTTGAGCGGCTGGCTGCTGGAACGGTTTGCGTTCACCTTGGCCATATACTCGTCTTCTGCTTTTTTGTTCTCGCTTCCAGCGCCGCCGCCACCGCCGCCGGAACAGGCGGTGAGCATCACCATAGCCATTGCGCCTGCAAGCAGCAGAGCGACGATCTTTGACAGTTTCTTCATAAGGGTATCCCTCCAATCAGCGTTTTTGTGGATATGTTTCTTTTTTCTCGAAAGGCTTTCGCAACCATCGTTGCCTTTCTGCCTTGATTATATCCGACAGGTGACGGTTTTGTCAATCGGGAATATCGCTAAACTTCCTGAAGCAGCTTCGTGAAAAACGATGAAAACAAGCGGGATTTGTTGCAGTTCTGATATGTTCCGGAATCAATTCTGTCGACAGTCTACGGAATCTTCTTTTCCCTGCCCCGGCGGCGCAGTTTTGCCGGGTGCGGGAGCACTTAAATTTGGACATATGTTGTGTTGGCAGGCGTTAGCCCCCTCAGACGCGGCTTACGCCGCGCCAGCTCCCTCTGGGAGGGTTTTTCCATTATTTTGCCTTTTTACACATTTTCACCACGTTTTGGTGGTAAAATCATGTCCAGATTGAAACGAACTTGGAGGAAGTACCCATGCAACACTGTCCCGCCCGCGCGGCACAGCGGCTGGCGGCGGCAGTTCTGGCGCTGGTTTTGCTGCTGTGCGCCTTTTTGCCCCGTGCCCACGCCGCTGCGCTGAAAGAGAAAAACGGCATCCGGCTGCTCAGCTTTGACACCAGCCACATCCTTTCCATCGGCAACCAGACCTCCGGCAAGTGCAGCCTGTACGCGCTGCGCTACGCCCGCACCATTCTGGACGGCAAGGTGTGCTCCGGCAGCGGGATGTGGTCGAACGGGGCGGTGTGGTCCGCAGCGGGCTACACCGGGTACTCCGGCACCCGCGCCGAGTGCCTGAAAAAGCTGTACAGCGAGCTTTCCGCCGGGCGTCCGGTGATCGTGCACCTGAAAAACACCACGGTCAGCGGGGTAAAGCGCCACACCAACCGCACCTCTACTTATGAATACCACCTGACTGCCTCCGGCTGGGACGAGGTGAACTACCCCCACATTGCCACCAGCAGCACCTACGGGCACTGGGTGTGCGTGGCGGGCATCTCCCCCACCGCCGACCCGGAAAACCTGACCGAGAGCGACTTCTACGCCCTCGACCCCGCCCGGGTAACGGCAAATGGCCGTCTTGCCGTCACCCGCCTGCTGGATCATACCCTGTGGGTGGAAAACTCCCCCCTCAAGGTGCTGGGGTGAAAACGGAATTATTCTTTATAGAACAAAATCGGGCAGTCTGCGGACTGCCCGATTTGTATTTTTACGGGGGAAAGCTTTTTATTGCATTTGATACTTTAAAACAGGACTGACAGCATGCGTCCTCTCAGTCACCTTTGGTGACAGCTCTCCCAAAGGGAGAGCCAAGAGCACTGCCAGAAACTTTCTCATTGCACCTAATACTTTAGCATCGGGGCTAACAGCTTGGCTCCCCCCTTGGGGGAGCTGGCGCGGGAGCGCCTGAGAGGGCGCACGCCGGTGTCAGGCGCTCTGTTTCTATTCAGTTCCTTAATATCCCTTCACCGAGAACCCGCGCTCCCACGGGTCGGGCGGGAGTTCTTTGCTGCGGATGCCGGTGATCTGGATATAGTCGCTTTTCTGGATCATGGCGAACAGGGACATGAACTTATCCGGGTCGCCCTGCACTTCCAGCGTCACGCTGCCATCGTCCTCGTTCTGCACCCAGCCGGTCAGGTCAAGGGTCTGCGCGGCGTACCGCGCCCGGTAGCGGAAACCTACCCCCTGCACCTGCCCGGTGATGGTGTAGCGCCGCCGCTCCGTGCCTTCCGGCAGTGCGGGCGGGTTGCGATCCTTTTTGGAAAGAAAATCAAACACGGCAGTGTCCCTTTACAGCTCCTGATAAGCGGTCATCAGGGCGGGGATGAACTGCTTTTTGCGGCTCACCACGCCCGGCAGCGTCCAGCTGGCATCGGCGGCGGGCTGGGTGTCGAAGCCCTCCGTCAGCACCTCGGCGGCGTAGCGTCCGTTGCAGATGACCACGCTCTCCTCCTTGGGCACGTCGGTCAGCAGCATATAGATGTCCTCCACGTTCTGCTTGTTGCGTGCCTCCTCGAGATAGGGCTTCAGCAGCGCCTCGGCAGCGGTCAGGTTCTTGCGGGTCATATAGCTGCCCTGCGCCACACCAAAGCGGATATCACCGCACATGAACACCTTGAAGTCCTGCAAGAACACTTCCTCGGCGGTCTTGCCGTCCAGCTTTTCGCCGGCTTCGAACATTTCGTTGGCAAACTCGTTGATATCCACCCCGGCGAGCTTTGCCAGACGGTTGGCGGCGTTCACGTCGATGGGGGTGCAGGTGGGGCTGCGGAACACCAGCGTATCCGACAGGATGGCAGCCAGCAGCAGACCGGCGGTCTTTTGCGGGATGTCCACGCCGTTTTCGTCGTACATCTGGGTGACGATGGTGGCGGTGCAGCCCACCGGCTGGTTGCGGAAGTACACCGGGCCGCTGGTCTCCAGACTGCCGATGCGGTGGTGGTCGATGATCTCCAGAATCTCAGCCTGATCGAAGCCCTCCACCGCCTGTGTGGCCTCGTTGTGGTCCACCAGAATGATGCGGCGCTTGCGCAGGTTGATGATGTTGCGGCGGCTGATCATACCGCAATACTTGCCATCTGCGTCCAGAATGGGGAAATACCGGTGGCGCACCTTTGCCATCACGCGGGTAACGTCTGCCACCGGGGTGACGAGGGTGAACTTCATGATATCGTCCCGGGTCATGTAGTAGGAGATGGGTGCACACTGGCTGATGAGCTTTGCCGCCGCGTAGGTATCGCAGGGGGCGCTCATGATGGCTACGCCGGTCTCGGCGGCGATATGCTGGATGGTGCGGCCCACCTTTGCGCCGTTGCAGATGATGATGAGAGAAGCTTCCTTTTCGATGGCGCAGAGCTGGCTTTCGTAGCGGTTGGTCAGGATGACGATATCGCCCTTTTCCATGTTGCTTTCCAGCATTTCCGGGGTGGCGGTGCCAATGCGGATGTGACCGGTGGTGCACTCTGCGTCCTCGCTGCCCACCACCATGGTAGCGCCCAGCGTTTCCAGAATATTGCGGTAGCTGGTGCGGCTCTTGGCAAGGATGCCGGTGTCGAACAGGTCCATGTTGGCGGTGGCGATATCCTTCACCGTGATGACACCCTGCAATTCGTCATCCCCGCTGGTCACGGGGAGGGTGTCGATCTTCTGGTCGCGCATGATCTCCCACGCCTTGCGCAGGCTGGTGGAGCCGGGGATGCCGGGCACCTGCCGGTAGTCCACATCCCGAATTTTAGGGTTGACGTCGGTGCACATCCGGGGCGGCGTGACCCCGAACTTTTTCAGCACGAATTCTGTTTCCTGATTCATCTTGCCCGCACGCCGGGCTTCGCAGACCAGATCACTGGTCTTGTTTTTCAGCTCTGCATAGGCAATGGCAGAGCAGATGGAGTCGGTGTCCGGGTTGCGATGCCCGATGACAACGACCTTATGCGCAGTTTGCTGCATACTGTACCCCCTTGTGGGTCTTTACCTTCTTATCATACCTTATCATTTACCAGTCCGCCCCTCTCCTGCACAGCGGGGCGGGCTGCAACCTTATTTTAACACAACTGCGCTCATGGGTAAAGGGCACGAAACGCGGCGGGCTGTTGCTTTTCGGTACAGAAAATCGATTTCCACTCTTTGCGCCGCAAACCGCTTGACCTGACCGGCAAAATGCTTTAAGCTTATATATCATAATGCTCGCTGATACGGAGGAACATCTACATGAAAAAGCTTTCCCGCCTGCTGCTTACCCTCAGCCTTGTGCTGTGCGTTGCCTGCGGCAGCCTTTCCGCCCATGCAGAGGATGCCCCGGCTGCACAGCCCACAGCCAGAGAGCCCCGCACCCTGACCGCCCGCACCGGCATTGAAAACACGATGTGGAAGGTCTACGCCTTTCTTGCCCAGCACGGCACCGCCTACCGCTTTGACCCCTGCGCGGTGCAGACCCCGGCAGACGCCGCCGGTGCTGCCCCTGCCGAGGATGCCGTGGCGGTGCTGCGGCTCTACACCACCTACGAGGAAAACGACGACCTTATCAACACGGACGGTCATGTGTTTCTTTCGGTGACCAACAACGCCGATGCAGACCTTGTGGTGGGCGGGCTTTCCATTGCGCCGGATACCTGCATCACCATGGGCACCCGGGGCAACAACCGGGAGCACGCCGGGCTGTGGTACAACATTGAATGTTATAATATGTATTATCTCCCGGAGTTCTATGTCAACCTGACCTGTTTGCAGCTGTCCATGAACGCCGAGCAGCTTGCCGCCGTGAACGCCGCCCTTGCCAAGGCAGACAAGTGGTCGGCATGGCACAACTGCGCCTCCTTTGGCGCGGCGGTGTGGAACACCGTGTGCACCGACAAGGTAGACCCCGGCATCCCTGCCACACCCGAAAACCTTGCCGAAAGCATGCGCAGCTGCACCGACAAGTGGAACGCCGACCCGTCGGTATCCTTTGACTACATCGTTTACTACGGCTACCCCGCCGTACCCAGCAAGGAATTTGCATAAGCAGGGTTTTTGTATACAACGCTTGCATTTCGACCGTATCCGCTGTATGATAGAAGCATTCGAGCTTTTTTGTCATTTGCAACGGAGGACAGCATGAAATCGTCCAAATTCACATCCACTCCCCTGTTTCCACGGCAGGCGCTGGTGGCGCTGCTGCTGCCGCTGATCGCGGAGCAGGCGCTCAGCGTGACCATCGGTCTGGCTGATACCTTGATGGTGTCCTCGGTGGGCGAAGCCGCCGTATCCGGCGTGAGCCTTGTGGACAGCTTCAACACCCTGATGATCCAGATCATGAGCGCACTGGCCACCGGCGGCGCGGTGGTCACCAGCCAGTACATCGGCCATCAGGAGCCAAAAAACGCCAAGGCGGCGGCTGCGCAGATCTTATTCGTGCTGTCCAGTTTCAGTGTGCTGGTGGCGGCGGTGGTCATCGGCGGGCGGCACGCCATCCTGCGGGGCATCTTCGGCTCCATTGATGCGGACGTGATGCACTACGCCGAGACCTACTTTCTGCTTTCGGCGCTGAGCTACCCCTTCATTGGCCTGTACAACGCCGGTGCGGCCCTGTTCCGGGCCCAGGGCAACAGCAAGATCAGTATGCTGTCCAGTCTGGTGATGAACGTGGTGAACATCGGCGGCAACGCCGTGCTGATCTACGGCTTCGGCATGGGGGTCATGGGCGCGGCGCTGGCAAGCCTTGTGTCCCGCGCCATTGCCTGCGCGGTGGTGCTGTATCTGCTGCAAAAGCCGGGCTGCGCCCTGCGGGTGGACAGCCTGCGGGCGATGGCACCGAACGGCGGGCTGATCCGGCGCATCCTGCGGGTGGGCATCCCCGCCGGTATCGAGAACGGAATGTTCCAGATCGGCAAACTGTCGGTCTCCAGCCTGACCTCCACCCTTGGCACGGCTGCCATTGCCGCCAACGCAGTGGCCAATACCACCACCACCTTCCTGAACATCCCCGCCAACGCCGTGGGTATGGCTGCCCTGACTGTGGTAGGCCAGTGTCTGGGCGCGGGCGAAAAGGAACAGGCGGTGTACTACTCCCGCCGCCTGATGCTGACCGCCTACTGCGGCGCGTGGGTGATGAACCTGTCGGCCTTCTTCTTCGCCAACCGGTTCGCGGTGTCCCTGTTCAACCTCTCGCCGGAAGCGCAGGCCATGGCGCTGGACATCATGGTGTGGTTCAACATCGTTTCCCTGTTCGTGTGGCCGTCCAGCTTTACCCTGCCCAACATCCTGCGCGCCGCCGGTGACGCCCGCTTTACCATGACCGTGAGCATCGTGTCCATGTGGGCGTTCCGGGTAGGCTTCTGCTATCTGGTCGTGCTGTGCTTCGGCGGCGGGCTGCTGAGCATCTGGATGGGAATGTATCTGGACTGGGTGTTCCGTTCGCTGTGCTTCTATCTGCGCTTCCGCCGGGGCAGCTGGCTGGAGCAGAGTGTGATTTAAACTTTTAGCATCCACCCCTTTACCGATCCTTACAGACCGGTGAAGGGGTGGATTTTTCTTTTTTTGCAGGAAAACGCCGCTCTGATTCGTATTATCAACAGAAGAGCGATGGTATTTTTTACAGGTTTCACAAATTATTTTTTCAGCGCTTGACAAAGTTTTCACCTTTCGTTCTTGCAATCTTCATCGTTCGGGCGTATAATTTCTCAATGCTATCAAGTTCTGCTCTTCTGCAAAAGGAGGCTATTCTATGAAACGCAGCTGGCTTGCGCGCCACCCCATCGGGTTCATGGCGCTGTATACTATATTTTATCTATCCGTCTTTCATCATCTGGAGGCAAACGTCCCTCTGCGCAGCATTCTGGTGCACTGCCGTCTGGACGATCTGATCCCCTTCTGCAAGTATGCGGTGATCCCCTACTTTGCATGGTTTGTGTGGATCCCCTTCACCCTGTTCTATCTGCTGTGGAAGGCCCCGCGGGAGGACTTCTGGCGGCTGTGCCTGCCGCTGTTCTCCGGCATGACCCTTGCACTGGCCTGCTACGCGGTGCTGCCCACAGCGCTGGATCTGCGCCCCTACTGGGTGCCGGGCAGCGACATCTTTGCGCAGACCGTGCGCTTTTTGTACCGCACCGACACCGCCACCAACGTGTGTCCTTCCATCCATGTGTTCAACTCGGTAACGCTGCTGCTGGCGTACTACCGCAGCCGCATCTTTGAGGCGCCCCGCCGCCGCTGGATGCGTCCCGCAGCCGCCGTGCTGTGCGTTTCCATCGTCTGCTCCACCGTACTGCTCAAGCAGCACAGCTGCATCGATGTGGCCTTGGGTGCGCTGCTGGCACTGGTGCTGGACAGCGCCTTTACCGCCCTCGAGCGCAGCCAGCTGCCGCAGGTGCGGAGAGCATAAAAAGAGAAAAGCGACCCCTGCCGCGCCTTTGGCGCTGGCAGGGGTCGTTTTTTTCATTTCCTTTTTCAGAACAGCCCCTCGGGCAGGCAGATATCCTGCTTGGGGACTTTCGTCCACGCAAAGTCCGGCACAAGGCTTTCCGGGGTGCGGGGCGCGGGCTCCGACTGCAAGCCATAGGCATAGGCAAGCTTACCGATGATCTCCGGTGCGGTATATTTTGCCCGCAGGTTTTCAAGGCTCTGGTCGCCGTCCCGCTTGGACAGCCGCCGCCCGTCCGCTGCCAGCAGCAGCGGGCAGTGGGCAAAGCGAGGCGGCTGCAAGCCCAGCAGCCGGTACAGGTACAGCTGCCGCGCCGTGGAGGAAAGCAGGTCTGCCCCGCGCACCACCTCGGTGACGCCCATGCGGGCATCATCCACCACCACCGCCAACTGATAGGCAAACACCCCGTCTGCCCGGCGCAGATAGAAATCGCCGCAGTCCCGCAGCAGGTTTTCGGTGTGGGTGCCCATGCAGCCGTCCGTAAAGGTGATCTCCTCATCCGGCACCATCAGGCGATAGGCAGGGGCTTTCTTTTTGCGCTTTTCTGCAATTTCCTCCGGCGTCAGTCCCCGGCAGGTGCCCGGGTAGATGACGTTGCCGTCCGAGGTGTGGGGTGCGCTGGCGGCGTGCAGCTGGGAGCGGGAGCAAAAGCAGGGGTACACCAGCCCCATCTCGTCCAGTTTGCGGTAGCTGGCGGTATAGATGTCCCCGCACTCGCTCTGGTAATAGGGTGCGTGTGCGCCGCCGGTGCTGCCGCCCTCGTCCCATGTAAGCCCCAGCCACGCAAGGTCCTGCTCCAGCAGGTCGGCGTAGACGCGGGGACAGCGCTCGGCGTCCAGATCCTCGATGCGCAGCACAATGCGCCCACCCTGACTTTTTGCGCTGAGCCATGCCAGCAGGCTGCAGGCCAGATTGCCCAGATGCAGCCGTCCGCTGGGGCTGGGCGCAAAGCGCCCGGTGACCGGGCGGTTTTGGGATACAGGGACTTGGTTTTGCATGGGTGTGCTTCCTTTCACTTTTACTGGTTTTTCTCATTATAAGCCCTTGCTGTGCAAAGGTCAATGCGCATAAAAAAGCCGCCGCAGGCGGCAATGCCTGCGGCGGCGGGAAAACCGGCTGCTCAGTGCAGCTCCGGCCAGTAGCCCTTGTTGGCTTCGATCATATCATCCAGAATGGCCTTTGCAACGTTCATGCTGGGCACAGTCTTGTTCAGGGTAAAGG
>ERZ1034976.3438-NODE-3438-length-10052-cov-8.985496_pt1 | contig 10052 bp, 7 predicted proteins | sample MGYA00520623_ERZ1034976 | MGnify/ENA primary metagenome ERZ1034976 (study PRJEB33766, sample SAMN09781774) | gut metagenome | biome: gut microbiome | host: Homo sapiens | place: Madagascar | study: EMG produced TPA metagenomics assembly of the PRJNA485056 data...
TGGTCAAGGTCACGGACATCGACCAGCAGGGCCGCATCAACCTGAGCCGCCGCGACGCCATCCTGGCTCTGGAAGCCAAGCGCGCCGCACAGGAGCAGGGCTGATTCGCGCTGAATCGGAATGAACCAAAGCCCCCGGAGGGAATCGAACGCAAAAGCGTTCGGCCTCTTCGGGGGCTTTTTTGTGTTTTGAATGAAGAAAATGCAGAAACCCCCTTGACAAAAAAACAAAATCGTATATTATTGTATTAAGCGCTTAACACAGTGACACAAGGAGAGAAGACCATGAGCGAACAGTTTGATTCCAGCCGGCCAATCTATGCCCAGCTGGTGGAACGGCTCAAAGCCAGGATTCTGGCGGGCACCTACCAGCCCGGCGGGCACCTCGACTCGGTGCGGGACCTTGCCGCAGCGGCAGGGGTCAACCCCAACACGATGCAGCGGGCGCTGGCCCAGCTGGAAGCCGAGGGCCTGGTCCGCACCGAGCGGACGAGCGGCCGGTTTGTAACGGAGGATACCGATTTGATCGAACAACTGCGGGCGTCTGCGGCCCGGAACATCGCAGCAGATTTTTTGGAAAAAATGCGCAGCATCGGCTATACGCCTCAGCAGGCGGCAGAGCTGCTGCGCAGCTGGAACGAAACGGAGGGAAAACAGCATGAGTAAGATCCTGACTTGTGAACATCTGACCAAAGCCTATGGGAAAGAGAAGACGGCCCTGAACGGCATCGACCTGAACCTTGATTTTGGCCGCATCGTCGGCCTGCTGGGCCCGAACGGCAGCGGCAAGACCACGCTGCTCAAACTGGCAAACGGTCTGCTGCAGCCCACCGAGGGCGTGGTGAAGATCGCGGGCATGATCCCCGGCCCGGAGACGAAGGAGATCGTCTCCTACCTGCCAGATGCCGATTGGCTCCCCGACTGGATGCGGGTGGAAGAGCTGGTGAACATGTTCCGGGATTTCTACGGGACGCCCTGTGAAGCCAAAGCGTACATCGGGTTCGATGCCGCCAAAGCCAACGAGATGCTGGCCCGGCTGAACATCGACCCCAAGGCCCGGCTCAAGACGCTTTCCAAGGGCACCAAGGAAAAAGTTCAGCTGGTGCTGGCTATGAGCCGCGCCGCCAAGCTCTACCTGCTGGATGAGCCCATCGGCGGTGTGGACCCCGCCGCGCGGGACTATATCCTGAACACGATCATTTCCAACTACAGCAAGGACGCAACGGTCGTCATTTCCACCCATCTCATCGAGGACATCGAGCCGGTGCTGGACGAGGCCGTGTTCCTGAAGGACGGCAAGATCTTCGCCCACCGCGCCGTGGACGACATCCGCGAGACTGAGGGCAAGAGTGTCGATGCGTATTTCCGGGAGGTATTCAAATGCTGAAGCAATTGTTGAAATATGAGTTCAAGGCCACCAAAAGCCTGTATTTCGGGCTGTATCTGGCGCTGGCGCTGCTGAGCGTGGTGCTGGGCGTTTCGTTCCGGCAGGAAAATGCACGGGCCGACCATACGAATTTCGGGCGGCTCGAAGTCATTCTGATGATCCTCTATCTCTCTGTCATCTTCGCCATTGCGGTGCTCTGTTTTGTCAGCACGGTCCAGCGCTTTTATGAAAATCTGCTGGGGCGTGAAGGCTACCTGATGCACACCCTGCCCGTGACCGAGACCCAGCTCATCCTCTCCAAGCTCCTCACCAGCATGGTCTGGGTGCTGTGCAGCGGCCTGGTAGGCATCGTCTGCATCACGGGGATGGTCAGCATCGGTGTGCTGGACGCGGAAGTCCTCGGCACGGTGAACTGGGACAGCTGGAAGCAGCTGTGGGGGATGCTGTATGGGGAACTGGGCGCGAAGTTCTGGCTGGTGATGTTCTGGACCATCCTCATCAATCTAGCCCGGCTGGCCGACCTCATCCTCTGCGTTTACGCCGCCTGCATGATCGCCCATTTATTCCGGAAGTATGGGATGGTCTCCGGCATCCTCGCCTTTATCGGCCTGAACGTTGTGGAAAACCAGATCGACAAGCTGCTGGGCACGAACCATGTGAACCTGTTCATGGACATTACCGATCGGGTGGCCAATGTGGACGTGACCGGTGTGACCTATGGAATGGCCCCGATGCAGACCATGACCACAGCATTCGGGGCCGGCTCCGGCTACCTGTTCTGCTTTGTTGTGACCTCGGCTTTCGCGGCGGCCTACTTCTGCCTGATCCGTTGGCTGATGAAGCATAAACTGAATCTCGAATAAGAAAAGAAGCTGAACAACAGAAAAATGGCTTCCGGCAGTTGCCGGAAGCCATTTTTTATCAGGTGTTAAAGATCAGCGGGCGTCGCGGTTGGCCTCGTACTCCTCCATGGAGACGTAGTGGTCCAGCACATGGATGCCCTTCAGGCGCTTGTTGGAGAAGCCGATGGAAGCGTACTGGCCCTCCCAGTAGTTCAGGCGGGTGGCCAGATAGGCGGGCACGCTCATGCCGCGCGGGATGACCAGCGCGTTGTTGATGAGCAGGGCCTCGGCATCGGCGAAGGCCTTGTAGCGGGCGTCGATGTCATCGGTGATCTGCTTGGCAGCCTCGATGGCGGTCATGTACTGCATGATGGTGTCCGCAGTGTCGCCGGTGATGAAGCCGTCTTCCACGCCGGTGCGCAGATACGCATAGCGCATCCCGCGGGAATCCTCGGCCTGATAGAACGGGTCGGTCTCGGTCTCCGGGTCGGAGTAGTCGGCGCCCCAGTTGCAGAGCAGGAACTCGAATTTGCCGTTGCGGCGGACGGCGGACAGGAAGCTGTCCGCAGGGCCTTCGGTGATGATGACATCAATAAAGTCGAAGCCGTCGTTCAGCACACCCTCCAGCTGCTGCTTGAAGACCTGGCACTGCTTGTCCCAGTCGGTGGAAGAGGGGTTGTAGGGCAGCTGCACCTTGATGGGGAAGGTGGCACCGGCAGCGGTCAGCTCCTCGATGGCAGCATCGCGGAACTCCTTGGCCTTGGCCTCATCGAAGAACTCGGTGATGTTGGCCAGGTCGCCGCACTGGGTGTAGTCCACACCGGCAGTGGTGGCGCAGAAGTTCGGGGGCGTGATGGTGTTCAGCTTGTAGCCGTCGTAGCCTTCCGGGGCAGAAACGGCCAGTGTGACGGCGTTGTTGATGCCGTACAGGAAGGCCTTGCGGAAGTTGGTGTTGTTGATGGCCTTGGCCCAGTTGTCCGGCTCATACTCGGCATCCACGCCCTCGACGCTCCAGTTGGAGAACTCGTGGGCGTAGGGCATGAAGTTGAACATGTAGAAGTAGGTGTAGTTGGTGTTGGGGCGGTCCATAGAGACCATGCTCTTGGTGGTGTCGTCGCTCAGCCAGCTGTCCAGAATATCGGAGCCGATGGTGGCTTCGTCGATCTCGCCGCGCTTGATCATCTCCGGGCCGTTGACGGCGGCTTCGGCATTGTAGATGCGGCTGATGGTCTCGATGAAGACGTTGTCGGCGTCGTAGTTCTCCGGGTTCTTCTTCATAATCCAGGTCTCCAGAGACTCGTAATCCGCCAGATAGAACGCACCGCAGCTGTACATGGTCTCGGCAGAGGTGGCGTACTGGTCGCCCATCTCATCCAGCAGGGGGCCGTAGGCAGGCTCATAGGGCAGGTAGCACAGCAGGCTCAGGAAGCCGGGGAAGTCGTAGGTCAGGGTGTAGGTCAGGGTGTGGTCATCCACGGCCGTGACGCCCACGGTGTCGAAGTCCAGCGGCTCATAGGTGCTGGCAGTGCCGTCCGGGGCGGTCACGGTGACCAGACCGCTGGCATCGGCAGTGTAGGTGGTGCCGTCGTCGTCCACAACGCCGGTGTTGGCGTTGTTCAGGTAGACGTAGTAGTTGTAGTAGTCATCGGCACCGGCGATGTAGGCGGTGACCAGACCGACATTGGAGGAGGCGTAGTCCGGGGTCAGAACATACTTCAGGGCGTCCACAAAGTCCTGCGCGGTGACGGGGGCCACGACTTCGCCGTTGTTGTCCACCCAGTTCTCCTCCCGCAGATGGAAGGTCCAGGTCAGGGTGTCCGCATCCCAGTCCCAGCTGGTGGCCAGACCTTCGCGCATGACGCCTTTGTTGTCGTACTCGACCAGCGTATCCACGCAGTTGGCACCCACGACCATTTCCAGATCGGTGGCGGTGGTCAGGTAGTTCAGGGTGGCGGGCTGGCTGGAGTACAGGATGGTGTACTTGGAGGTGTCCACCGTGCCGGAAGCCGCGCTGCCGGTGCTGCCGGCAGAGGAGCTGCCGCCGCAGCTGGTCAGCAGACCGGCTGCACATGCGCCTGCGGCTGCCAGACCGCTGGCTTTGAGGAACTGGCGGCGAGAAATCGAATGATCCATGATAAAATCCCTCTTTCTTCGTATTTCGTGTTTTTGTGTGCGCCAGCGGCTGGGGTTCACTGTTTCCCATCAGCGGGGAATTGCAACAAAGGCGCAACGGAATACTTCCGTTACGCCTTTGTAACAGTCCCTCCCGACCACAGCCGTGTGGTTACGAAAAGTATAGCATCCTTTCGGGCGGACGTCAATTCTTTAATTCATTTTGGTTTCGGCAGCGGGCGCTTCCGGCACAGCGGCGGCGGGGGCCGTTTCTGCGGCTGTGGCAGCCGACTCGGCCTGGACTTCCGCCGCCAGTGCCTTGGCGGCTTCCTCGGCGGCGCGCTTGGCCTCACGCTCGGCCTGGCGCTCCTTGGCCTTGGCCACGGCTTCTTCCTGCCGCTTTTTGGTGCGGATCTTGATGCGGCAGACCGAGCAGATGCCGTCCTTGCAGGTGGGGGCGATGGGCTTGCCGCACTCCTTGCAGAGGCTCTTGGTGCATTTGTAAACGCTCACCGGGCCCAGCGTGGTCAGCTGGCGGAGCTTCAGCCCGTCCAGACCGCCGTTGGAGCAGGTGGCAACGCAGACGCCGCACTCACTGCACTTCCACGGCGTGATGACCGCGCGGGTCTGGCCGTCGGGCAGATCCTCGAAGCGGATGGCCCCGGCGCGGCAGGCCTTTTCGCACCGGCCGCAGGCAAAGCACTTCTGGGTGAAATTGGGCAGGTGGTAGCCGTATTTGAGGGGCGTTTCGCTGGCGGCTTTCAGCTGCTTGGTGCGCTGGTGCAGCAGCAGGCGGAAGTCCACCGCGCTCTGGTCATCGTCCCGCAGGCCGGGCAGCATCCGGAGCAGCTGCTTCGTGCCCGCCTTGGAGCCGGCCGTCACCTGCTCCATCATCTCGCGGCGGGAGTATTCCTTGCTGTGGAAGGGGGCCGCATCCTGCTCGTAGGCCAGGGTGAACCGGGCCTCGAAGAGGGGCTGGCCGAAAAATTCCACCAGACGGGTAAGCTCGTTGCGCAGATGTTCGGCGCAGACGTCGTTCTCGCACTCGCCGCAGGGGGTCAGGTCCAGCACGACCTTTTTGTTCAGGGCCAGGTAGGCCAGCGCCTCCCACGAGAGGGCCGATACGCAGGCCCGGACGAGGGTGTTCTTGCGGGTGCTCTTCTCGCAGCCGATCCAGACGGTGTCGTTGTCGCTGTCAGCGGGGGCCGTGTCCCGCTGGACCTGTTCCGGCGAGGGGGCGATGCAGCCGCTGCGGCAGGCAGAAACGCAGAGGCCGCAGTCGGTGCAGGGGTCCCAGTCCTTGACGAGATTCGGGCGGGTGAAGATCGCATCCCCAAAGGGGCAGATGTCCTTGCAGGCCGTGCAGGGGGTGCGGTGCGGGTGCAGGTTCCAGCACTGTCTGCGGTTGATCTCCGGGTGGGTGGTCTTCATCAGCGCATCCATGGCGTAGCGCGTAAAGAAACTCATCGAATCACTCCTTATCCGGGTCCATGACCGAAGTCACGACGGCATTGTCCAGCAAAAAGCGCTGGACCTTCTGGGCAGCCAGAGCAGCGGCCACGGTCTCCGGGGCCAGCACACGGCGGATGTCGGCTTCGGGGGTGTCCTGCTGCACGGAGAGGCGGCGGTATTCGGCGTTGACCTCTTCGGGCCGGACGGTGATGTTTTCGGCCTCTGCGATGGCGCGGGCCGCGTACATGGTGCGGATCTTCCGCTCAGCGTCGGCGCGGTAGCCTGCCCGCAGAGCCTCGGCGGTGGTGCGGCTGTTCTTGCAGTGCTGCTCCATGCTGATGCCGCTGCGGCTCAGGCGCTGGCTCAGCAGCTTCATCTCGTTGTCGGCGGTGCGGTCGAGCACGGCCTCCGGCACGGTGACGGTCAGGTTGGCACCGGCCATCTCCAGCAGCTTCTGCCCGGCGGCGCGGTCGGCACCGTCTTCGTGAATCTTCTGCTTTTTGGCGCGGACGGCCTCCCGCATGGCGGCGAGGGACGCATAACCGGCAGACTGTGCGAACTCCTCGGTCAGCTCCGGGGTGGTCTTCTCGGCCACAGAGTGGAGCGTGATCTCGAACTGCGCCGTCTTGCCGGAAAGCTCCGGTACACGGAACGCGGCCGGATAGGTGAAGTCGAACCGGAAGGTCTCACCGGCCTTGTGGCCATAGATGGCCTGCTCAGCGGCAGGCATCAGCTTGCCGTCACCCAGCACGACCATGACCTTCTCCATCCGGCTGTCGGGGATCTCCTTGCCGTCCATGAAACCGGCGAAATCCAGCAGCACCCGGCTGCCGCGCTTCGCGGCCTCGGTGGAGTTGTGGTAGGTGGCGCGCATCCGGGTCTGGTGGACCATCTCGATGTCCAGCGTCTTCTCGGAAATGCCGCGCACATGGCGGGTGACGGCCAGCCCTTTATACTGCCCAAGCTTTACTTCAGGGAAATTGTTCTGCTGATTTTCCATTTTGCAATACTCCTTCTGACGATAGAACGTTTATTCAAAAAATGGGAGGGTGCGGTGTTATAACCCGTGGGCGGCAAGCCAGCTCTCGGCGACCTGCGAGAACATTTCGGGGTACTGGGCATTTTCGGCGTCGAAGACGTGGAGGTAGGTCTCCACTTCGGCACGGGTGGGGGCGGCGACCCGCTCCCAGATGGTGAAGGTGTAGCCGTTGCCCATATCGAATGTGGCGGCAAGGGTGTGGGTGCCGTCCCGCAGCTCGGCGAATTTGGCGTTCAGCTTGTGGCCCAGCTCCGTGTCCGATGCGTAGGACAGGGGGTAGGGGTCAACGGTGACGACATACTTTGCCTCAAAGAAGCTCATGGGGAAGTTGTGGGTGCCCGGCACCGAGAAGCTGTCCGGCAGTTTGCCGTCCAGCGGCTGCTCCGGCAGCAGGCAGTTGCGCAGATGGCCGGGGTTGTAGAGCATGTCGTCGGTGATCATGTACGCGGTCTCGCCGTCGCCGAGGTGGACGCTGAGCCACTCGGTCACAGCCTGCAGCTGGCTCAGGTCCCTGCGGTCGCAGGTCAGGCCGTCGAGCCGGACAAATTCTGCGGTGCTCTTGAGCGGGAAGTGGTCGATGAGAAGATCGGGCAGGGCCACCACCGTCAGCGGCGAGCAGCGCACCGATACGGCAAACACCAGCGTGAACGCCCAGTAGCCCAGCTTGAGGGCCTTGCGGCGCTCGATGCCCTCCGCCAGCGCCGCAGCGCCTGCCAGAAAGAGCAGGAAGTAGGCGGGGAGGAAGAGGAGCATCTGGTGGGAGCCGGTGTTCTGCACCCGCGTGAAGAGCACGAGGCTGACCGCCAGCTCACAGGCACCCAGCGCGGGCAGGGCGAACCGCTTGCGGCGGAAGGCATCTGCGATGCCCAGCCCGATGAGGAGGAAGTTCAGCAGGCCGATGCGGAGGATGTGGTAGTAAAGCTCGGTGGCCATGCCGCCGACGTTGTAGTAAGAATAGCGGTCGGAGTAGTCAAAGGCCAGGATCTTGCGGACCATGGGCCAGAGCAGGGCGACCATCGCGACCAGGGCGCAGAGGCCGAAGGCGATGAGGTTGCGCACCCGGCGGACGGCCAGCGCCTTGTCGGTTCTGGCGAGCTTTGCGCTGCTGACCAGAAGCAGCAGTGCGTAGGAAAAGTAGTAGCCGACCACGAAGTAGAGATACCACCGGCGGGTCAGAATGACCGCTGCCGTGGCCAGAAAGAGGAGGGCGAACCGGCCCGGCTCCAGTTGTTCAAAGCGGTAGTCCAGCGTCAGCACCAGAATGGCGAAGGCAAAGATGAGGCCGAACCAGTCCGGTTGGGCCAGCATCGCACTCATCCGCAGAAACGGGAAGGTGAGCAGCCACGAAAAGCCGATGAGGAAGTAATAGAACCGGTTCTTCACCCGGAGCATCTGCCCCACCTTGATGACCACGCCCGCCAGCAGCACCATCAGGCTGGGCAGGACGCAGAACACCTGGCTGAACGCATAGCTGTCGCCGGTGCGGGCCGTCAGGCAGAAGGGAAACTCGGTGAACAGGGTGATGAAATTGGTGTAGTCCTCTGCGAAGGAGCCGAAGATGTACGCGAAGCCCGCCGCCGGGCCGGCAGCAAAGGCCGCCTCGGCGCTGTACTGCTTGACGAGGTAGTTGGCGTAGTCCCAGGCGTAGACGAAATCGCGCCGCCCCAGCGCCCAGTAGAAATAGAGCACCGCCGCCGCCCAGCAGCCCACAAGGACGGCCCGGTGGAAGAAGTCCAGCGTAACGCCGGACACCCGCAGCACCCACAGCGCCCCGTAGAACAGCGCACAGCTGCACCACAGGCTCACCAGCGGGAAGAATGCCGCCCCGGTGGGGAAGAGCAGCCCGACGGCTGCCAGGACCAGTACCCCGATGCCGAGCGCGGCCCCCGCTTTGCCCCAGGGGGTGAGGCCGCGTTTCAGCAGGGACGAACGTGTTTGTTCCATAACACAAAACCTTTCACAAAAGCTGATATTTCATGTTACAGTATAACGGTTCTGCCCGGCGCTGGCAAGGCCGCAGCGGCGGCAAAACGCAAAATATCCCGCTGCATTTTCAGCAGACGGGATATTTCGAATAAAAATTTACTTTTTGGAATTGATTGCGGGCTTTGCAGCGGCCTTGCGCCGGGCAGCAGCAGCCTTCCGGGCCGAAGCCTGTGCGGCCTCGGCATGGGGAGCCTCCGGCGTCAGACGGAGCAGTCGGCTGCCCATGGCGGGCAGGTCAAGGGTCAGGGTGTAGTCCCGCCCATAGACGCCGCCGTCCGTGGTGTGGAAGCTCCGGGTCCGGCTCTTGTCGGCACCGTTCCAGCGGGAGGCCTCGCTGTTGAGCAGCTCTTCGGCCCCGCAGGGGAACTTGAGGTAGAGCGGGAACTTTTTGTGGGCGGTGTTCTGGGTGTTCATCACACAGAGCAGAGTCTGGCCCGCGCCCTTGCGCAGCCAGGCGTACACGCCCTCGTCCCGGCTCTCGCTGGCCACCCACTCAAAGCAGCCTGGGTTGTATTCGCCGTCGTAGAGGGCGGGCTCGGTGGCGTAAAGGCGGCCGAGTTCGGCGAAGTATTTCTGGAAGCTGTCGTGGAAGGGGTATTTCATCAGGCCCCAGTCCAGCTCTTTCTTCTCGTCCCACTCGCGGAAATGCCCCAGCTCGTTGCCCATGAAGTTCAGCTTCTTGCCGGGGTGGGTGTACATGTAAAAGTAGAGGGTGCGCAGCTGGGCACACTTTTCCTCGTAGGTGCCCCAGAGCTTGTCGATGATGGTCTTTTTGCCGTGGACGACCTCGTCGTGGCTCAGCGCCAGCAGATACAGCTCATTGTAGAAATACTGCATACTGAAGGTGAGCTTGTGGTAGGCATCCGGGCGCTCGCCGAAGGGGGTGGCGAAATAGTCCAGCGTGTCGTGCATCCAGCCCATGTCCCACTTGTAGTCGAAGCCGATGCCGTCGTAGCGGGTGGGGGCCGTGACCTTGAGGAAGTTGGTGGAGTCCTCGGCCGTGTAGATGCCGGTGGGGAACCGCGTGTTCAGGCCGTGGTTCAGATTCCGCAGGAAGGTGACCGCACCCTCGTTCACGCCGCGGTTGGGGTCGCCCTGCCAGTAGAGCGCACGGGAGATGGCGTCCATCCGGATGCCGTCGCAGTGGTAGACGTCCATCCACAGGGCGGCGGCGCTGTTCAGGAAGCTGCACACCTCCCGGCGGTAGTAGTTGAAGTTGCAGGTGCCCCACTCGC